>Ga0247825_10000266_pt1 | contig 32068 bp, 28 predicted proteins | sample 13C_Vanillin_Day_FD_194413 | JGI IMG/M metagenome (GOLD analysis project Ga0247825, IMG submission 194413) | Soil microbial communities from agricultural site in Penn Yan, New York, United States - 13C_Vanillin_Day48 | ecosystem: Environmental > Terrestrial > Soil > Agricultural land | place... | reverse complement strand
TGCCGGCGAAGGTGGGCATCGTGGTGGCGCGCAGGTCCCACTTGTCCTTGGCGCCCTTGACGAAGGTGCCCTGGATCGCGCTCGTTTCGAGGATCATGCCGATATCTCCGCGGGCGAAGGCCTCGTAGCCCTGCTGTTGGCTGAGCTTGGGGGTTGATCCCGACTGGACCAGGTTCTGCGCCATGTCCGCGACCTGCACCGCGGGGTCGGCGGTGAACGTGAGCGACGATCGGTCCTCGGCGATGACCCGTCCGCCGTTGGACCGGACGAGGCTCTGGAAGCACCAGTCCTTCGCGGTCTTGGTCAGGCAGTCCAGGTAGACGCCGCCCTTGCCGGTCTTCGTCGTGATCGCGGCCGCAGCGGCCGCGACCTCGTCCCACGTCTTCGGTGGTGCCGCGGGGTCGAGTCCGGCCTGCTCGAACAGCGATGCGTTGTAATAGAACACGGGAGTCGAGAAGACGAAGGGCACGCCGTAGGTGGAGCCTTCCCAGTCACCCAGAGTGCGCGCGGTCGGGGCGTACGGGTACTTCGCGCCGTCGAAATTCTTCTGCACGGCGTCCGCGCCGACGAGGTCGTCGAGCGAGTGGGCGCCGAGCTGGTGGATCGTGAAGTCGAGGTCGCTGAATCCGAGCTGCGCGACGTCCGGGGGCGATCCGGCCACCGTCTGGCTCTGGATGCTCGAGATCGTGTCGGTGGCCGGGTTCGGGCTGTTGCCCTGCGGCTTCTGCGCCGTGACGTGGATGTTCGGATTCTGCTTGGTGAAGTCGTCGATCAGGGCGTTGAAGGTGTCGGTCCACGCTCCCGCCATACCGTAGTTGTAGCTTTCGAACACGATCGACACGTTCTGGTCCGGCGCTAGTTCCGGCACCGGATCTGTGCTGCTCGGCGCGGAATCCGTGGTTGTGGTGCCGAGTCCGCCGCAGGCGGTCAGGACCAACGCGCTGGTCACCAGCGCGCCCAGCCCGGGCAGGGTCTTCTTCACTGTGGTTTCTCCTGTTGTTCGTGTGTGGGCGGGGCTCGTGAACATGCCGGTGCTCATGCCACCGACAGCGAGGCATCGCGTGGAGATGCCCCGTGTTCGTGAGGAACGTGCCAGACCAGCCGGCGGCCGGTCCCGGGGTCGAAGAGTTGAATGTCGGCGGGACCGACACTCAGCGCGGCGGCGTCGCCGACCTGGGCGGGAACCGGGCGCGGAGCGCGGACGCGAATGACGGTGCCGCCCACGGTGACGTGCAGGATCTCTTCGCTGCCCAGGTTCTCCGATGCGGTGACGACACCGCGGAGTTGGGCATCGGTGCCGTTCAGCCGGATGCGTTCCGGCCGGATGCCTGCGGTCACCTTCTGTGGTCCGGTCGCCGAGTCGGCGGACAGCCCGAGGGGTGCGTCGACGCCGTCGGCGACGAGGTGGAGTTCCCCGGCCCGGTCGATCACTGTTGCCTCGAACAGGTTCATCGGTGGCGCGCCGAGGAAGGCGGCGACGAACGTCGATCGCGGAGTGTCGTACAGCTCGGTCGGTGTACCGACCTGCTCGATCCTTCCGTTGTTCAGCAGTGCGATTCGTGTCGCCATCGTCATCGCCTCGACCTGGTCGTGGGTGACGTAGAGGAACGTCGATCTCAGGCGATGGTGCAGGTCGATGAGCTCGGTGCGGGTCGCGCTGCGCAACCCGGCATCGAGATTCGACAGCGGCTCGTCCATGAGGAACGCCCCCGGGTCGCGGACCATCGCCCGGGCCAGGGCCACCCGCTGACGTTGCCCACCGGAAAGCTGGGCCGGGCGCCGGTCCAGATGGCTTTGCAGACCGAGCGCCGACGCCACGGTCGTGATCCGTTCGCGGATCTCGGCCTTCGACATCTTGCGGGCACGCAGAGGGAAGCCGATATTCTTCGCGACGGTCAGGTGCGGGTACAGAGCATAGCTTTGGAAGACCATCGCAACGTCCCGCTGTCGCGGTGGTGTCCTGGTGATGTCGTTCTCGCCCAATAGGATGCGGCCCGACGACGGGCTCTCGAGTCCGGCGATCAGACGCAGCAGCGTCGACTTCCCGCACCCGCTCGGTCCGAGAAGAACCATGAACTCTCCGTCGGCGATGTCCAGGTCGACACCACGCACCACCTGCGCGTTGCCGAACTGTTTCGACACACCTTCGAGTCTTATCCGCGACACCCGCATCTCCTCGGTTGTTCCGTGTTTCCGGAGACACCACAGCAGCCATGGGTGACGGTGCGGTGAACACCACACCGCCAACTCCCGACCTGACCCGCGCCGGGCGGTCGCGTGCAGCGACGATAGGGGGAGTGGGCCCGCGCGATAGGAACCTTCTCACGCCTGCTCACTGTGCTCGATAGTCAAATTCAATCGAGCGCAGTGAAAAAGATTGCGGAGTAGTCGCTTACGGTCAGCGATCCTACGCTGACTTCGTGACTTCGCATCCAGACGCTGGCGTGTGCCGGCCCCTTCTCCTCGTCGGTATCTGCGCGGTGACGTTCGTCGTCTACCTCGACGCCAGCATCACCCCCGTCGCGCTCCCGGAACACGCTGGCGTTCGCGTGCATCCACTGCGCGACCGTGCCGCCACCACCGAGGTCGCGGCCGAGCGGCTGATCGAAACAAGTGGGGCGGCGAACCTCTCCGGCGCCACGTGGATGGTCTACTTCGCGCGGGCGCTCCGCGCCAACATCGGTCCGCGAGTGGACCTGCACACCCTGCCCCCCGGTCACCGGGATGATCGAACTCGGCGAGGGCTGCTCGATCGAACCCGAGACGGACCTGTCCGGGTACTGGATCGACGGCGACGTCATCCACATCGGATCGATCCGCGTCGGAGCCGGGGCAGCGGTCGGTGCCCGCTCGACGCTGTTTCCCGGCGCCCGCATCGGCGCCCACGCGGAGGTGGCACCGGGGTCCGCGGTCACCGGGAAAGTCTCGGCAGGTCAGCGGTGGGCGGGCTCGCCCGCAGTCAAGGTCGGCAAGGCGGTACACCCCTGGCCGGAGGACCGGCCGCCGCGTGCCTCGAAATGGGTACCCGTCTACGGCCTGACGTTCCTCGCGGTGGCGGCGATGCCCCTGCTCGCACTTGCCGGCGGTCTCGTCCTGCTCGGGTGGTGGATCCGCGACACGGACACGCTCGGCGCGGCCGTGATGACAGCACTGCCGATGCTCCCGGCCCCGACCGTCCTCGCCCTCGCCCTGTTCGCGGGGATGACCGTCGTCGTGGTGCGCCTGCTCGGGCTCGGCCTGCGCGAGGGCTATCACCCGGTGCGCAGCCGGATCGGCTGGCAGGCGTGGTCCACCGAGCGGCTGATGGACTCCGCCCGCACCTTCCTGTTCCCGCTGTACGCCAGCCTGCTGACCCCGCTCCGGTTGCGGTTGCTCGGCGCCAAGGTCGGTAAGAACACCGAAATCTCCACGGCACTGGTTCTGCCGTGATACACCACCGTTGCGGACGGCGCGTTCCTCGCCGACGACACCATGGTCGGCAGCTACGAACTCGGCGGCGGATGGCTGCGCATCGAGCCCGCCAAGATCGGCAAACGCGCATTCCTCGGCAACTCCGGCATGGACCGGCCCCGGACGCACCGTGCCGAAGAACGGTCTGGTCGCGGTGCTCTCGGCCACCCCGGACAAGAAGGGCAAATCCGGTTCGTCGTGGCTGGGTAGCCCTGCGGTCCGGCTGCGCCGTTCGGCCACCGACGCCGCGACGTCGCGAACCTTCGATCCCCCGACCCGCCTGCGGGTCGCCCGAGCCTTGATCGAAACCTGCCGGCTGATCCCGATGATCATCACGTTCGGGTGGGCAGCAATGCTGTCCGGGCTCGTACTCCTCGTCGCCGGCGCCGGCGCCGGCGCCGTTGCCGGCGGCATCGCGGCGGCCGCCAAGTGGATCGTCGTCGGCCGCATCGGCGTCGTCGAACACCCGCTGTGGGGCTCGTTCGTCTGGCGCAACGAGGTGTCCGACGCGTTCGTCGAAACGGTCGCCGCGCCGTGGTTCGCCCGCGCCGCCACCGGTACCGCCGTGCTGAACCTGTGGCTGCGGGCGATGTGTGCGACCATCGGGCGCGGCGTCTGGTGCGAGACGTACTGGCTGCCCGAGGCCGACCTGGTCACGCTCGGTGACGGCGCGACCGTGAGTCGCGGCTGCGTCGTGCAAACCCACCTGTTCCACGACCGGATCATGAGCATGGACACCGTCACCCTCGGCGCCGGCGCCACCCTCGGCCCGCACAGTGTGGCATTGCCCGCCTCGGCGATCGGACCGGGCGCCACCGTCGGGCCGGCGTCTCTGGTGATGCGCGGGGACCGCGTGCCCGACTCGACCCGCTGGCAGGGCAACCCCATCGCACCCCAGCCCGAACACGGCCGATAAGCACCGGCGTCGAGCGGCTGCGCCAGTTCGCTACTCGCGCGTAACCACGAATCGGCCCGTATGCTCGGCCTCGTCGTGGGGCTGCGGCGATGGCCTGGAAAGCTGTGGAATGTGATGACACCCTGCGACATCACCGAGCGGAACGGGAAGACGCATGTCGATGAACCCTGATCCCAAGAGCGGGCGACGGCGACGGTTTTCGGTCGGAACACGGGTGAGAACCCCCCACTCCCTCGACGCGGAACTTCCGGCCGACCAGTGGCCCCTCGCGTCGGGAGTGATCATCGAGGACTTCGCCGACTCGGGCGGCCTCAGCCCGAAGGCGTACGGACGCGATTGGGCCTTCTCCCGGCGGTGGGCGATCGCCCTCGACGACGGCAATCTGATCTTCCGCGACAGCGAAGATCTCGACGACGAAGAGTCCGACACCGAACCCGTCTGAACAGGTGTGGGATGAGCGTCCAGCCGCCGGCGGTGACGGCACCTCCGCGACAGATCTTGGCACCGGACTGCGGAGTCGAATGGCCTTGGAGTTTTTTCGCCGGTGTGTGATTCGACGAACGCGCACGAAATTCGTGCGTTCCCGTCCGCGAAGTGGCGGAGATCCGTCAAGTGTCGCCGGTGAGGGCCCTGATGGCGGCGCGTTCGACGAGCAACGGAACGAAGTCACGTACTGGTCGTCCGTCGAACTTGTGGTGAGCGGTGTCGATGGCCTGGTTGATCACGCCGGAGTCCATCGTCGGAAACCGCCGGGCCAAACGTTGTCGCACCACACTGATGTGCTGATCTTCAGTGGCTGCGTTCATCTTCGAATTGTCGTCCCGCCGTGGTGTGAATGCACGGGTTTCGCCGGGTACATCGGCGAGTGGCAGGGTGGATGCCGGCGCCCGCCTCTGCCCGGGCTCGAGTAGGCGTCGGCGGTTTGCACGGTGTCACCGCGCTGGCACCTTGCCGACGTAGCCCGCGGCGCAGGCACCTACCTTTCTCGAGATGCTGAATGCGGAAATCGAGATCCTCTCCACACGGGTCGACAAGACGCGTCCACACGCACATCGAGAGCAGCCGACCGCTGCTACCGGCGTGGCCGAGCGGCTGCAGGCGGAGGCGGTCGTCCTCGGCGCCCTCCGCTCGATGGTGTGTCGGAGCCGGTGGTCACGGCGCCTCGGGGACTGTCGGGTACGCCGTGGACGGTGTGATGGTCAGGGATTCGTCGAGCGCGCGAGTGGCGGCGCGTTCGACGAGCAGGGGTACGGAGCCGCGGCCGCGGCGGCCGATGATCAGCGCGCGGGAACAATGCGGAGGCTTGCGGGGTTGCTGCCTGTGGGTGCGTTGATGGCGACGGCCGCCGGTGGGCGCCGCCGGGCTGTTTGAGTATTCCACCGTCCCTGCGACGTTCGTGTGCGTTGTCGCGGTTGTGGCTGCGGTGTCGACGGCAACGGTGGCGTTGGCCCGGATGCTGGCACAGGCCCGGGGAGCGTCGGCACCGGGTGACCTCACCCGTGGTGCATGATGTCCCCCTCGACCGGCCGCGGAGTCGGTGCGCGGCCGGTCGAGGACACGGTGAGCACCCTTGGGGTGAGGGGCCGGTGCACGACCCGCTCCCTCGTTAGGTGACATCGTTGAGATTGCGGGTCCACCTATGGAATCTCCTGGGCTTTAGAATTGGGCGATGGACAGGACCGACCGCGCCAGCCGGGTGATCGCGGCACCACCGGAGACTGTCTACGGCGCCCTCCTCGACCGGGACTCCCTTCAGGCCTGGTTGCCGCCGGACGGCATGCGCGGGCGGGTCGAGCGGTGGGATCCTAGGCCCGGCGGCGGGTTCCGGATGGTCCTGACCTACCTCGACCCCGCCGACAGTCCCGGCAAGACGTCGGATGCGACGGATATCGTCGATGTCGAATTCGCCGATCTGGTGCCACCGGAGCGCGTGGTGCAGCGGGCGGTGTTTCTAGCTGACAACCCGTCGTACGCGGGCACCATGACGATGACCTGGCACCTCGCTGCCGCCGGTGACGGGACCGAGGTGACCGTCACTGCCACGGACGTGCCACTCGGCATCGACCAAGCGGCACACGAGGCCGGGATCGCCTCCTCGCTGGACAACCTGGCGTCGTACGTCGAAGGGGCCGGCTGACTCAGGTCGGCGGCGGCCCGGGCCCGGGCACTCCGTCGAGGACGCGGTCGAACACCCACACCGTCATCGCGAGCATGCCGCGAACCGTCTGATCCGCGCGGCGAACCGCACGTCGGGGTGTAACGGGTTCATCGTGGTATCGAGTCTCGGCGCAGTGGCGGTGGTGCCGCATCGGCGTTGGTCGATGCGTCCAACATGCGCCCTCCCGCTCGGGGCACGCCTATTCGCCGTGATCACACGCGTAGTCATCAGCACGGATGATCAGCAGAGATTCAAATCTCCGGAGCGGACACCGCTGCTTCGATTGAACCGTCGCCGCTGGCAGCCCTTCCCCGGACGGATTCGACCGCTTCGCGCGTGCGTTCCGCGGTCTCGCGAATGCGGGCCAATTTAGAGGCATTGTCCTGCATCCACTGATGTGCATCGATCGGATACCTGGGCAAGGTTCTCGTCCTGATCAGGCGTAATGTCCGAAGCGTTTCTCGATCTCGGCGACTCCGAGTCGAACTGCGTCTGAACGGGTTTCGGTGAGAATAGCCACAGGACCTGGTTACGGCCCGCCTTTTGGTGGCAAACAGGTCTTCCCGTCCTGTTGCTCTGATTCCATCTTGCCGTCTCGGTCCGACACGATGCGCCACCCCCCGGCTTGTGTAGGTCCTCAGTTCCGGCTTCATCTGCCGACTTTGTCTCACGAACGCTTCATTTCCCTCATGCCGCAGCGTTGTGACCGTGTTGCAGACGGTGCGCGGCGAATATCCTGTGGTCGGGTGTCGTTTTGCGTCGACTCGCGAACGGAGAACAAAGGCATGACGGAAGCCGACTACGTCGTTGTAGGAGCGGGCAGCGCGGGCTGTGCGGTCGCCCGCAGGCTCGCCGAAAGCGGCGCGTCCGTCGTGCTGCTCGAAGCGGGTGGAGTGGACAACAAGGGCTGGGCCAAGATGCTCTTCCAGATCCCGGGTGCGATCAACGTCATGCACTCGACGCCGCAGCTGAAGAAGCTGTTCGATTGGGGTTACAAGTCGACACCGCAGCGCAACGCGCTCGACCGCAAGATCCCTATGACGTGCGGTCGGGTACTCGGCGGATCGAGCTCGGTCAACGGGATGCTCTTCGTCCGGGGCAACAAGAAAAACTTCGACGACTGGGCCGCCGAAGGCTGCAAAGGTTGGGCCTACGACGACGTCCTGCCGTACTTCAAGCGGATGGAGGACTGGGAAGACGGCGCGAGCAAATTGCGTGGGTCCGGCGGTCCGATCAAGGTGACTCGCCAGCACATCATCACCGACGCGGCGCGCGCGTTCATGGACGCCACCGCGACCCGCCTGGGTCTGCCGAAGCTCGACGACTACAACGGCGAGAGCCAGGAAGGTGTCGCAGTTTTTCAACAGAGCGCCTCGAAAGGTCTGCGGTACTCCACATCCAAGGGCTACCTGCACGAAGATCCGTTACCCAATCTCACCGTGTTCACGGATGCGACGGTGACGAAGGTCGTCATCGAAGGCTCCCGCGCCACGGGCGTGGAAACCCTGGTCAAAGGCGGCAAGCAGGTGATCGGAGCGTCGCGCGAGGTCGTCGTATCGGCTGGCGCGTACGGGTCGCCTCAGATTTTGCAACTGTCCGGGATCGGCCCTGCCGCGCACCTGAAGGGGCACGGCATCGCCGTCAACGCAGATTTGCCGGTTGGCGACAACCTGCACGACCACCTCTTCGTCCCCCTCTCGTTCAAGATGAAATCAGCGTTGCGCAAGCCGACGGCGCCGTACTTCATGCGCGGACTGGCGGCTGAACGGGTTCATCCGGGATCGTCGTGGGCGGCGGGTTCCTCATTCGAATCAGTCGCATTCGTGCGCACCTCGCGTGCGCGCGAGATTCCCGACCTGCAACTACTCAGCCTCTACTGGGTATATCCGTCGCCGAATCAAGACTCCGACAAGCGAGTCATTCCTACTACCAAAAAACCAGGTCAAAGCGTCTTCCCAGCGCTCATCTACCCGGAGAGCCGGGGGACCGTTCGGTTGGCCTCAGCAGATCCGACGGCCGCACCACTCATCGATCCGGCGTATCTGACGGTGCCCAAGGACGCCGAGGTGCTTCTAGAGGGCATCAACATGGTCCGCGAGATCATGGCGGGAACCGGCGACAACGAGGGCGAACTCATTCCGGGTGCGAAATTCACCGACGAAGCAGCGTTGCGCGAAGAACTGCCGAATCGCATCCACACCGTCTATCACCCGGTCGGGTCGGTCCGGATGGGTGTCGACGAGCGGGCGGTGGTGGACCCGCAGCTCCGAGTGCGCGGAATCGACGGACTGCGAGTCGCCGACGCGTCGATCATGCCGAGCGTGACTGGTGGCAACACCAACGCGCCCGCAATCATGATCGGCGAGAGGTGTGCAGACCTGATCCTGCACGGAAGAGGGTCAGCGCTCGCTGATCGCCCGGTCGATTTCTTGTGAGAGGACGTCGCCGGCCGACTCCCAGGCAATCGGGCGGAACCGGTCGACGTGCTGGTCCAGGTCGGCGCCTGTTCCCTTACCGGCGTGGCCGGCGCCAGCTTCCGATGCTATGACCTCGACTAGATCGTCGGCGAGGCTCGCGAGTCGGCTGCGGAGCACCTTCGCATCCTGGCGGCCACTGCGACACACGCTCAACCGAGTTCGACCACCCGAGCGTGACGTCAACATGGTCACCTGCGGCGGTCAGGCCACCATCCCGATCGTCGCAGTCGTCTCCCGCGTGACACCGGTCGCCTACGCCGAAATCGTCGCCTCCATCGCCTCGAAGTCCGCCGGACCGGCCACGCGCGCGAACATCGACGAGTTCACCGAAACCACCTCCCACGCCATCGAAACCGTCGGCGGCGCCCGCCGCGGCAAGGCCATCATCGTCCTCAACCCGGCCGACCCGCCGCGGATCATGCGCGATACCGTCCTGTGCCTGATCTCCGCCCCCGACCCGGCCACCCCCGACGCGGTCCGCGACTCGATCCAGACGATGGTCGACCACGTCGCGACCTACGTGCCGGGCTACCGACTCAAGCAACAGGTCCAGACCGCCCACTACCTGCCGGCCTACGCCGGAAACCTCGACATCATGACCTCGGCCGCAGTGCGCTACGCCGAATCCGTCGCCGAAACGATGCCGAAGCCGCATCCCAGCGGTACGGCATCGACGTGCGCACCATCCTCCTCGAGGTCGGCCGCCGCGGCCTCGCCGGCGGACAGGAAGACCTCATCGTCGACATCACACTCGACCTGATCGCGACGAACTCTGAGGCCGCAGCGAGCTGAGTCCGGTTGCGGCGGAGGGGACTCGGCCCTCTTGCAGAAGACGGCCTACTTCAACACGCGCATAGCAAGGTATCCAAGGCGACCGCACCGTCCCCATCAGCTTCTACGAGGACCAACGGCGACGGCCGGGGTGGCGTGCATGTCGGTGTGCACGTAACTCACTGATCGGCCTGGGGCGCTGCCCCATCCGTACGAACAGTGCCAACCCAAGCCGAACTCGACGAAGGATCTATATCGCGGCGTTCGCCGTCGCGGATGCCTGGGATCGAAATTCGGTACGGGTGGTTGGTACACATGTGCACGTGTCGAATTGCGGTATTCGTGTTGTCGAGCGAGTGAATGATCGCGCCCGCGACTGGGCCAACGCTTCACGCCGATCGTTGCCGGCACTGGAAACTCGTATGTCAGCCTCTCGCGAGCGCCCGCCAGGTCGAGATTGCCGCCCCGGCTAGGAGCCCACCGGTCAGCACGAAGACGGCGTCGGCGCCGGCAGAGCCAGCGATTGCACCTGCGGTGAGTGGGATGAAGACTTGTCCGAGCCGATTGCCGGTCAGACGCAGGGAGAGCGCCGATGCACGGTTCGAGGGAGGGACTAGTCCGGCGACCCATGTCATCGTAAGAGGCTGTGCGAGGCCCCAGAAGAAGCCGGCGACTGACATGAGGATGGCGACGACGATCGGTTGAGGCACGGCGGGGATGAGGGCGACGGGCAACGCAGAACACAGCGTTCCGGAGATCAGCAACCACCGGCGTGGAGCGAGATGGAGGAGCTGAGTCAGGAACATGCGGGAGACGATCGCAGCGATCGCGCGTGCAGTCAGGATCGCGGTGACCGTCAGTACGGAAAATCCGTACTGCTCTCCGAGCACCGGCAGGTAGGCGGTGGTTAGGTCCATCGAGGTCAGCACTATCAAGCTGCTGAAGACGGCGGGACGCATACCGGAGGTGGACAGCATCGCCATCGTCGACTGACGTATGGGCTCTGCGGATTTCCGCTGTGTCGCGGTCTGGGGTGTCCGAAGGTGTGGTGTCAGGCTCGCGGTGGCGGCGAGTGCCGCGAGCACCAGCATCGCGAGTAGCGCGCCGGTGGTTTCGACGTGGCCTTCGTGGCTGCGGGATGCGATGATGCCGGCCACCGGAATGCCGATGGACTGTCCCACCGAGATCCAGACCGTCAGGCCGCCGAATCTGCGGTCGTATTGATCGGGGGAGGACATGAGCGGTATGTATCCCTGGCCGGATACCAGGGTCAGGATGTGGCCGAATCCGAGCAGGATGCTGCCGACGGCGAGTACGACCAGGTCAGTACTGGTGATGATCACGATGACTGCGGCGACGGAAAGCGCTGCGCCGAGTCGCAGTACCGCGGCGGCGTGCCTGCCGTCCACGGCCCGGCCGATGGGGATCGCTGCGACGAGCGGGACGAGCGAATACAACGCGGTCAGGATTCCGACGGTCGCGCCGTCACCGCCGAGCTCGAGGGCTCGGTACGAGATCATCACGCGCACAGCCGCGTACACCGCCTGGAGGAGGGCGGTGACGAGGCAGAGGGAGACGAACCAGGACTTCACGAGTGAGTAGAAGAGATTCGGCGCCTTGCGACCTCAGGCATTCCCGAAGTCTTCGCGCTCGTCCGATCCGGCCGCGCGCAGTTCGGGCTGGCTTTCCCGAATCTTGTAGGCGCGCTGGATGTGCTGTGCCATGAAGTCACCGGCGCCCTGGGCGTCTTTCCGAACGATGGCCTCGAGGATCTGGTCGTGATCCTTTTCCAGTTCGTGGGCGTCGGGTGGGTGCCGCCACACGGTGGTGCTGGGTGTCAGTCTCGACCACAGCAGTTCGATGTGCTGGACGACCAGGGGAGAGGTCTGGCTGTAGATGGCGAAGTGGAACGCCCGGTTCATCAGGGACAGTTCGGCCGCGGTCGCGGTGCCGTCGCGTTGCGCCTGGTCGAGTGCGGCGTGCTTTTCCCTGATCGCCTTCAGCCCTGCTGGTGTCATCCGTTCGACCGCCATCACGGTGGCCTCACGTTCGGCGGCGGCCCGCAGCCGGTACAGATCGCGGGCGGTGTCCGGGGTCATCTCCCGTACAGACGCACCCTTGTGTGGGGAATAGCTCAGGACCCCGTCGGCCGCGAGCAGTCGCATTGCCTCCCGAACGGGTGTGGCGCTGACCCCGTACCGCTTGGCCAGCACGGTCTGCTTGATCAGTTCGCCCGGTTTGATCGCGCCGGAGGCGACATCCTGCTTCAGTCGCTCGGCGACGTACTCCGTCCGGCTCACCGGAGGAGCGGCTCCCATGTCACTCGACGTCATGACTGCTCCTTTCGGGAGCGAACCGAGCAGCGAAAAACCGCCACTCTATTTTCTGTACTCCATAGTGTCTATCAGCCCGAACCGGAATGTGCGCATTCAGGCGGCTTTTCTATCGATAGTAGACAACACTCTATAGAGTATGTAACTTGAGTCACGCAGACACGCCGATGTGATCGGAGCCTCCACGGGGCTTCTCGGATCGCGGCCCGGACCTACTGATGGAGACCCCATGACCTCCTCTGATCGCCTGACCTGGAACATTGCCGAGTGGATCGTCGCCCAGCAGGGTCGTCCGCTGCCCGACGCGATGGATCACCACGTCAGGCGGCTTCTGCTCGATCACCTCGCCGGTGTTGTTGCCAGTTCGCCGGGTGCGGTGTCCGGGGCAGTCGGCGAGCACGTGCACCGCATGTACCCGGGCACTGCGGCGACCGCGATCGGTCACGGCCGCAGTTCCGCGTTGGGTGCCGCCCTGATCAACGGAACCAACGGGCACGGCATCGAGACCGATGAGGGATACACCCCCGGAAGCATGCATCCCACCTCGGTGATCTTCCCGGCGGTGTTCGCGGTCGCCCAGGAGCGGGGGATCAGCGGGGACCGTGTGCTGACCGCGTCGGCCATCGGCATGGAACTGTCCTGCCGGATCGCCGCGGCCGGTCACCCGGCCACCCGGAACCGGCATTTCCACAACACCGCCATCGCGGGTGTCTTCGGGGCCGCGGCCGCAGTCGCGATCCTTCTCGAGCTCGACGTCACCGGAGTGGCGAACGCCCTCGGTATCGCCGGCTCACATGCGAGCGGATTGTTCGAATTCCTCGGCCAGTCGGCGGAGATCAAGCGATTCCATCCCGGCAAGGCCGCCCGCGACGGCATCACCAGCGCAGATCTCGCCCAGGCAGGGTTGACGGGCCCGACCACGATCCTCGAAGGCAAAGACGGATACTTCGCCGCCTACGCGGGAGCCGAGGGCGCCGACTGGGATCCCGAGATCCTCCTGGGAGGCCTGGGGGAGAAGTGGGTGCTGCTCGAGACCTACGTCAAGCCCTACCCGTGCTGCCGCCACCTGCACGGGGCAATCGACGCCGCCCTTCACCTGGTCAAAACCCACACCATCGACCCGGCCGACATCGCATCGGTCACCGTCGGCACGTTCGCCATCGCCACCCGACATGCGGGACGAGAGCTCGACACCATCCTCCAAGCACAGTTGAGTCTGCCGTTCACCGTCGCCGTCGCGCTGCTCCGCGGCGGGGTCACCCTGACCGACTTCCGCGAAGATTCTCGCTCGAATATCGCGGTACAGGCTCTGATGAACAAGGTGGAGGTCACCCTCGACGACGCCGCCGACGCGTCATACCCGAAGTCCGGCCGTCCGGCCGATGTCACCGTTGTCATGAACGACGGCGCCCGATACCAGCACCGGGTCGAACAGCCCTACGGCGAACCGTCGAACCCGCTGTCCGACAGGGACCTCGAAGGCAAGGCTCGTGCTCTGGTCGAGCCCGTCATCGGTGTCGACGGCGCCAAGAACCTGATCGAGTCGTCGTGGAACTTCGACTCCCTCGAGTTCCTCGATTTCCTCGACGCCGCTGTCCGCAGCGCCGATCCCCGATAACCCCACCGGCCCATTCACCAGCTCCACTAGGAAGGGACCTCTCATGGAGGTTGTAGTACAAGATCTCGAACTCGCCTACGGCGACTTCGTCGCGATCAAGAGACTCGATCTGACCATTCCGGACGGCGAATCAGTGGTCCTGCTCGGCCAGTCCGGGTGCGGAAAGACGAGCACAATGCGGTGCATCGCCGGACTCGAATCACCCACCGGTGGAAGGATATCCATCGGAGACCGCACCGTATTCGACGGCGCCAGCGGAAAAGTCGTCCCGGTGTTCAAACGCAACGTCGGCATGGTCTTCCAGTCGTACGCGGTGTGGCCCCACAAGACGGTCCTCGAAAACGTCTCGTTCCCGCTGAAGATGAAGGGCATCGCCCGGGCAGACCGCCGCCGCCAAGCCCTCGAAGTCCTCGAGATCGTCGGCCTGGCGCACCTCGCTGAACGCGGCGCCAGCATGCTGTCGGGCGGACAGATGCAACGAGTCGCGCTGGCGCGCTCGATGGCGATGTCGCCCAGCGTGCTCCTGCTCGACGAACCACTGTCCAACCTCGATGCGCGTCTTCGCGACGATCTGCGCGTCGAACTGCGCCGCATCCAAACCGAACGCGGCCTGACCAGCCTGTATGTCACACACGATCAGCAGGAGGCGCTCGCGCTGGCCGATCGGATCGCGATCATGCAGGAAGGCCGCATCACCCAACTCGGCACCCCCGAGCAGATCTACGGATCTCCCGTGAGCGCATCGATCGCCGGCTTCCTCGGCGTGACCAACATCTTCCCCATTGCGCCCTCGTCCACACCTCGCTCACTGGAGCTGACCGACCACGACATCGCCCTGCGAAGCACCTATCCGGTTCCCCGCACCGCTGCCAGCGTGTGCATCCGGCCCGAGGACATCACGGTGACGCTCGAACAACCGACCGACAGGGTGGGTCACGACGCCGACACCAACTACGTCAGCGGCACCGTCGAAGTTGCGGTGTTCCAGGGCGCATCCATCCGCTGCAAGGTGCGCACCGACAGCGGCCTGCCACTCGACGCGATCTGCGCACCGCCCGCCGTCGGGACCTTCGCACCCGGCGCCCGTGTGTCCATCTCCATCGACTCGGACCGGGTGAAGGTCCTCCCGAACGAGGCACCGGTCAGCGACATCCCGCAGGCGGTGGCGGCATGAGTTCGACCAGCGTGCTCGAGCCGGCACCACCGATGACACCCCGGCCGCCCGCACCCGCGCGGCGACGCGCCCGTCGCATCGGCCGGCGAGGAAAGGTGGCAAGCCTGCCGCTCCTCGCGGTGGTCGCCTTCCTGGTCCTGGTCCCCGCCGGATTCGTCCTCCTCGCGGCATTCAGCAAAGAGGTCCCGAGACCCGGCAGCATCGGCCTCGATCTGACCCTGCAGAACATCCGGGTACTCACCGAAGCGGGCGTTATCGGCGCCACGCTGAACTCACTCGCCATTGCGTTCTCGGCAACTCTGCTGGCCTTGGCGATCGGTGGATTCCTGGCCTTCGTGACCGCGCGGACCAATGTCCCCTGCAAGGGATTCATCTTTCTGATCGGTCTCATGCCGCTGTTCCTGCCGTCCTACGTCGGCGCGTTGGCCTGGTCGCTGCTCGGCAGCCCCGGCGCCGGCCTGATCAACGTCGCCTTCCGCGATCTCGGTATGGGCAGCCCGGTCAACGTGTACTCCATCGGCGGCGTCGTCATGGTGATGGCGATGTACTACGCGCCCTACGCGTTCCTGCTGATGCACAGCTCGATGTCCCTGATGAATCCCGACCTCGAAGACGCCTCCAGCGTCCACGGCGGATCCACCTGGCACACCATCAGATCGGTCACCACGCCCCTCGCCCTGCCTGCCATTCTGGGATCCGGCCTGCTGATGTTCATCCTCATCCTGGAGAACTTCCCGGTGGCGCAGGTCCTGGCCACACCCGGACAGATCGACACGCTGCCCACGTTCATCTACCGACTGATGAACACCTCACCCTCACGCGGCAATGAAGCCTCCGTGATTGCCATCGTGCTGGTGGCCGCGGTCATCATCATCACCCTGGTGCAGCGGCGCATCCTGGCCAAGCGCTCCTACACGACCGTCTCGGGCAAGGGCGTCAAGGCCCGTACCCTGCCGCTGGGACGATTCAAGGCTCCGGTCGTCGCTGTGGCATTGGTGTATTTCCTGCTCGCGATCGTGTTGCCGCTGCTGGCCCTGTTCCTCTCGGCGATTCGCAGCTCCCCGTACATGCAGTCCTTCGCCAGCCTGACCGAGCCCGGCGCCCTGGACATCACCTCCTTCGCGCACGTGTTCACCTCCGAGGTGTTCACCAGCGCGGCGACCAACAGCGTGATCGTCTCCCTGCTCGCCGCGCTCGGCGGCACCATCCTTGCGTTCCTGGTCGGCTACACCGTCTACCGCACCAGCTCCTACGCCCGCGGCCTCCTCGAGGCGCTGTCGATGGTGCCCCTGGCAATCCCCGCGATCGTGCTAGGCATCGGGCTGCTGTGGACCTGGCTCGTCATGCCCATCCCGGTCTACGGCACCCTGTGGGTGCTGATCATCGGCTTCGTCGCGGTGCAGATGCCCCAAGGCTTCCGCGGCATCGCCGCCGCCATCCAGGCCACCGACCGCGACCTCGAGGACAGCGCCGTGCTCCTCGGCGCCCGCCGCACCCGCGCCATCGGCTACGTCACCATCCCCCTGCTGCGCGTCGCGGTGTCCTCAACCTTCCTGATCCTGCTCATGCTGAGCATGCGCGAGCTGACCGTGCCGCTGTTCCTCTACACCACCGACACCCGCATCCTCTCGATCGCCATCTACGACCAGTTCGAGAACGGCGGCGCACTGCAGGAAGCGTCGGCGATGGCTCTGATCTACTGCGCCATCATGTTCATCCTCAGCTACCTGCCCCGCCGATTCGGCGCCAAGAACGGAGCCGGCGGTGCCTGAGCGAACCCCCTCGAACACCGAAAGGAACACCATGCGCCGCACCACACGCCCCGGTGTGCGCCGGTGGCTCACCGCGGCCGCCCTGGCCGCCGCGACCATCCTGACCGTCACCAGCTGCGGCTCACCCGACGGCGGAAAAGACGACCAGGCGCGCGAACTCCTCCCGCCGTCCGTCGTCGACACCTCCGACGGCCTGCGCATCGACGGTGAACTCGTCGCCGACAAGCAGCTCTACGACGCCGCCAAGAACGACACCGTCATCTTGTACTCGGGCACCGGCAAGGAAGCCGAAGACCTGACCGCGGCCCGCTTCATGCAGGAAACCGGCATCAGGATCGAACTGACCCGCCTGCCCACCAACAAACTGGCCGAGCGCGCGCTCTCCGAACACGGAGCCGGCCAGCTGCCCGCCGAGATCATCCGCATCACCGACCCCCGGGTCGCCCGCGAGTTCGAGAAACAGAACGTGTTCGTGCCCTACCAGACACCGTTCCACAACCTGCTCGTCCAACAGAACACCGGTGTGCGCGACACCTTCGTGAACTGCTACTACTTCGTCAACGCCATGGGCTACAACTCTGCGATGATCGAGGACGACCAGCCCACCAAGTGGGAGGACCTGACCGATCCGCGCTATTCCGGCAAGCTCGGCGTCGTGTCGGTGACCACCGGCGGCACCTTGAACGCCCTCGCGCACTTCCAGATCGAGACCCTTGGCGAGGACTTCCTGAAGGCGCAGGGCGCGCAGAACCCCCGTATCTTCGATTCCACCTCCACCGAAGTCGACGCCCTCGCCCGCGGCGAGATCGCAATCGGTTCACTGAGTTTCAACAACGCCTTCGCGGCCCAGCTCGCCGGCGCCCCGATCAAGCTGGTCATCCCGGACAAGGGTGTCTCCGGATCGGAGAACCTGATGGGAATGACCGCCAAAGGTGTGCAAAGCCCGGCCGCGAAGGTCTTCATGAACTGGACCATGTCGAAATCGGGCCAGAGCTTCGCCGCCGCACAGGGATTCGTCCCGGCCCGCACCGACATCGGACCGGTCAAGGCCGGTGAATACCAGTTGCCGCAGGCGAACTCGCCGCAGTTTCACCTCTTCACCGAGGAGCAGTTCGCGCAGTATGCGGTCCGGGACGAAGAGATGTGGAAGAAAGCCTTCAACTACATGGGCTGATGAGCCCGTCCGCACGATTTTTCCGCCGTTATCCCTACCACTATCTCTATAGAGTATTGACTTAGGAGTAATCATGACCGCAGTACTGACCGAACGTGAGGCCCTGCTCGACTCGGTGCGTTCCTTCGCCCAGCGCCATCTCGCCGACGGGGCGCTCGCACGCGCCCACGACCCGAACTACTCCTGGGACATCGCCCAGCTCCTCGGCGCCCAGGGCCTGCTCGGGCTGACCATTTCCGCCGAGGACGGCGGCCAGGGCGCCGGACTGGCCGATGCGGTCGCCGTCATCCAGGAAGTGGCGATGGTCTGCCCGAAGAGCGCAGACATTCTGCAGGCCGGCAACTTCGGAGCCATCCGCACCTTCGCCGAGTTCGGAACACCGGAGCAGAAGGCCAAGTACCTGTCCGATCTGATCGCGGGCCGCACCCTCATCGGTCTCGGGATGAGTGAGCCCGAGGCCGGGTCGGCGGCGACCGAGTTGACCACCAGCGCCACCGAGGACGGCGATGGGTACCGGATCAACGGCACCAAGATCTGGGGCACCCACAGCGTCGATGCCACCCTCTTTCTGGTGTACGTCCGATTCGGACCCGGCACCGGCAACATCGGCTCCATCCTGGTCGAACGCGGCACGAAGGGGCTGACCCTCGGAACCCCGTCGACGTACATGAGCGGTGAGCAGTGGGCACAGCTGTACTTCGACGACTGCTGGGTGCCGAAGGGGAACGTCCTGCTCGGGCCGGGCGGATTCAAGAAGCAGATGAGCGGATTCAACGTCGAGCGCATCGGCAACGCCTCCCGCGCTCTCGCTCTCGGTCGTCTCGCGTTCAACCTCGCCCGCGACCATGTCAGCGAACGCACCCAGTTCGGCCGCACCCTCAACGAATTCCAGGGTTTGCAGTGGAAGTTCGCCGAGGTCGCGGTCGCCCTCGACTCTGCCGAGTTGCTCCTCGATCGGGCCGTGCGCAACGCCGCCGCCGGCCTGCCCTCCGCCTACGAGACCTCGGTGGCGAAGCTGGCAGCCAACGAAGCCGGGTTCAAGGCCGCCAACGAGGCCATGCAGGCCATGGGCGCCCTGGGCTACAGCACCGAGTCCCTGGTCGAATACTGCATGCGCCGGACCCGCGGCTGGATGATCGCCGGCGGCTCCATCGAGATCCTGAAGAACCGGATCGCCGAGGAGATCTTCGGCCGCCGCTTCAGCCAGCGTCGCTGACGGGAAGGACACTCCATGACACAGCAGGTGTCCATACCTTCCCTCGGCACCATCCCGGTCACCTACACCGTCGAAGACCGGGTGGGGGTACTGACCATCGACAACCCCCCGGTCAACGCCAGCAGCGCCGCGGTACGCGCGGGCCTGATGTCCGGACTCGAGGTGGCCGAAGCCGACGACGAGGTCGACGCGATCGTCCTCATCGGGGCGGGTACCAACTTCGTCTCCGGATCCGACCTGCGCGAGTTCAGCGGCCCGGTCCCGGAACCGCAACTGCCGACCGTCATCGCCGTCATAGAGGCCGGTGCCAAACCGGTCGTCGCGGCGCTGTCCGGCGCCACGCTCGGCGGCGGCTTCGAACTCGCGCTCGGATGCGACGGCCGGATCGCGCTCGCCGGTGGAGTGGTCGGGCTCCCCGAGATCACGCTCGGCATGATCCCCGGCGCCGGCGGCACCCAGCGGCCACTGCGCCTGATCGGCCCGGCGCGCACACTCGAACTGGTCACCTCGGGGGAGCGGCTGCCCGTGGAGCAGGCTCACCGCGAAGGGCTGATCGACGAGGTGGTGACGGGATCTCTTCGCGCAGAGGCAATTCACTTCGCCCGTGCGCTGCGAGGCAAGCGCATCCTGCGGAATCTGCCCGTTCTCGGTGCCGATCCGGTTGAGGTCGAGCACGTGGCAACCGCGGCGCTCCGCAGAGCAGCCCGGCCGCAGACGGTCGCCGCCGTCGGCGCGATCCTCATGGGTAGCTCTGCGCCGGCCGACCGGGCCTTTCAACACGAGCGCGCGGAGTTCGACAGGCTCCGGAACGGCACCGAATCGTCCGCGCTCCGGCACCTGTTCTTCGCCCGCCGGGCGGCCCTGAAAGCCAACCGGCCCGCACTAGCGCGAGAACTGAAGTCGGTCGGCGTCGTCGGCGCCGGGACGATGGGTGCGGGCATCGCCCGCGCCTTCGTCGAGGCCGGTGTCCCGGTGGTCCTCGTCGATCAGCAGCGCCAGGCGGCCGCCGCAGCGGCCGAACGCCTGAAGCAAGCGTACCGGGGCATGGTCACGCGGGGTCGACTCACCGAATCCGACGCCCAGCAACATCTTTCCCTGCTGACTGCCGGGACAACGATCCGCGATCTCGAGGAAACCGATCTGGTGATCGAGGCCGTCTACGAGGACATGGAGGTCAAGCGAGCGGTGCTGCGTCAGCTCGAAACCGTGCTGCGCCCGCACGTGCCGCTGGCGACCAACACCTCGTACCTCGACATCAACGAGATCGCTGCTGCGGTTGCCCGACCCACCCGGGTGCTGGGGATGCACTTCTTCAGCCCCGCCCACCGGGCCGCCGTGCTGGAGATCGTTCGCGGCGAGAAGACCTCGACAGAAGCACTGGACGTGGCACTGACCGCCGCGAAGGTACTGGAGAAGATGCCGATCCTCGCCGGTGTCTGTGACGGGTTCATCGGCAACCGGATCTACAACGCCTACCGCCGCCAGTGCGAACTCATGCTCGAAGAGGGCGCACTGCCGCAACAGGTCGACGCGGCTCTCACCGAATTCGGTTTCGCCATGGGACCCTTCGCGGTCTCGGACATGTCGGGTCTCGACATCGCGTGGCGGATGCGCAAGGGCAAAGCCGGCACCCGCGACCCTCGGGAACGGTACCCGGACGTTGCCGACGCGCTGTGTGAACTGGGCCGATTCGGGCAGAAGGCCGGGGACGGCTGGTATCACTACGAGCCGGGGTCGCGCACCCCACACCCGGACAGCACGGTCGAGGCCCTCATCGAGCAGTCCTCGCAGCGCAAGGCCATCACCCGAGCGGCGTTCACCTCTCAGGACATCGTCACTCGCGCGTTGGTCACGATGGCGAACGAGGCCGCGCTCCTGCTCGCGGACGGGATCGCCGACCGGCCCTCGGACATCGACCTGATGCTCACCCTGGGATACGGATTCCCCACCCACGAGGGCGGGATCACCCACTGGGTCGGGCGACAGGATCGCCGCTTCCTCGAACACGAACTCGACGCCCTGGCAGCTCGCACCGGGCACGGCTTCACCAAAGGAGATCTCGACCTGCTGCGTTACTGAGAACGACGATCAGAGCCCGGTCCGCCCCCGAATCATCGGGGGCGGACCGGGCTCTGATCGTGATTCGGCGGCAACGAGTTCATCCACCACCGCCGGGATCGCTCTACCCGGGCTACGACCCGCCGCTCTTCACAGGCTGCGCCACACGTACGCCAGTTTCGAATCGCGGCTACGGTTCGATCTGATAGACGCTGCGCGCGAACTCGGACATGGCATCGCTCATCGCCTCGGGTTGTTCGGAGCCATCGCGTGCCTGCGCTTGTGCGTCGTGCGTCTCGGGATACCATCCGGTCAGCCAGGGGCTCGGGTCGCGGCCGGGCGCGAAGAATGCCTGCTTCAGGTATTCGAGTCGCTGGGATTCGGGCAGTGAAAGATTCCCCGATCCGTCGATTGCCTCCCGATTTCTGCTGTAGGGCTTTTCGGTGGAGCCGGGAGGCAGTTTGCCGGCGGAGGCCGCTGCCATGACCAGGCCGCGCACCAGGTCCGGGCGGTCCTCCGCCAGCATGCGGGCGGGTTGACTACCCCAGGAGTGGCCCACCACCAGCGATGGGCCCACCTTCTCCTGGTCGAGGACTGCGGCGACGTCGGCGGCGAAGTCGTGCATGTCCAGGCCCTCCATCGGGCCCTTGCTCTGACCGATGCCGCGCGGCTCGGGACGCAGCACGCGGAAACCGTCGTCCGCCAACCGTGCCGCGACGTCGTCGTAGTCTTCTGCGCTCCTTCCGAGGGACGGCGGGATGACGGCCGGTCCCTCTCCCTGGCTGATCGTTTCGATCTGCACGTCACCGAAGGTGACCAGATCCCGTTCGACCGAAGCCGTCGACGATTCTGGTGTACAGGCGACTGCCGGTGCCGAAACCATTGCAACAAGCTCTAATTGACCATACTTCATGGGGTTCTCCTATGAGCTTTCCCGACGGCTCGATGCGTGCGGGAATGGTTCTGCGAATGTGCTGCGTGAAGTCGCAGCAGAATGACGGCGTACGTCAGGCGCAGGACGCCCGTTCGCCCCGCTCGTGAGCGGGGCGAACGGGCATCCGGTGAAGCGGGAGGCGCGATTTCGGGGCTGTGGGGTCAACGAACTTTCTGCGCGCGGTGCCGGAGATGCTGAACACCGCTGACCGCGAGCGCGGTGGCCAACGCCAGGTACAAGGTGATGGTGATGGGACTGTCGACGAGGATGCCGAGGCTGCCTTCGGACACCGCCAGGGCCCGCCGCAGTTCCGTTTCGGCCATCGGTCCGAGGATCACCGCGATCAGGACCGGGGCAAGAGGAATGTTGTAGCGGCGCATGATGACACCGATCAGTCCGATGCCCACCAGCACCCACAGGTCGATGACGGACGAGCTGATGGCGTAGACCCCGAGCATGGAGAACACGGTGATGCCGGCATAGAGGTAGTGCCGGGGGATCGTCAACAGTTTCGCCCAAACCCCGGCGAACGGCATATTGATCAGGACCAGAATGACCAGACCGATGAACAGGGAAGCCAGCAGGGTCCAGACGAGGTCGCCGCTGCGCTCGAACAACAGCGGGCCGGGCTGCATGCCGTATTGCTGGAACGCGGCGAGCATGATGGCCGCCGTCGCCGAGGTCGGCAGTCCCAGTGCCAAAAGTGCGCCCATCGCAGTACCCGCGGTCGCGTTCGCGGCGGCCTCCGGAGCCGCCAGTCCCCGGATGGAACCGGTGGTGCCGAACTCGGTGTCGTTGCTTCGCTTGGCCAGGTGCTTTTCGGTGCCGTAGGCCATGAAGGTCGGCACCTCGGAGCCGCCGGCAGGAATGAGGCCGAAGGGGGCCCCGAACGCCGTGCCGCGCAGCCAGGCGGGCAGCGCCCGGCGGAAGTCGGCGAGGGTGAGCCGAGCCCTGCCGCCAGTCGGTGTCCTGGTTGCCACGGGGTCCCGGTGAATTCGGGTGCAGACGTAGAAGACTTCGCCGAGGGCGAGCAGGCCGACGGTGATGACGACAACCGAGATTCCGTCGAACAGTTGCGGCATGCCAAGTGTGAAGCGGGCGGTGCCACTCGGTCCGTCGATGCCGACCAGGGCGAGGGCGAGACCGATTCCTAGGGCGGCCAGACCGCGGATGACCGATTCGGACACCACGGCTGAGATGGCGAGGAACGCGAAGACCGCCAGGGCGAAGTACTCGGCCGGTCCGAAGACCGTGGCAAGTCGGACCAAGGTCGGCGCGAAGAACACCACCATCGTGGTGGCGATCATGCCGCCGATGAAGGCCCCGATGGCGGCGGTCGCCAGCGCCTTGGCGGCCCGGCCGCTGCGGGCCATGCGGTGGCCCTCGAAGGTGGAGGCGATTGCCGAGGAGTTCCCTGGGGTGTTGAGAAGGATCCCGGAGGTGGAGTCGCCGAAGAGGCCGCCGAAGTAGATGCCGGCGAACATGATGAACGCTGCGGTCGGTTCCAGGGAAAAGGTCACCGGCAGTAGCAAGGCGACGGCCATCGACGAGCCGAGGCCGGGCAGGACGCCCACGGCCGTGCCCAGAAGCGCTCCGATCAACACCCACAGCAGGTTCATCGGTGTCAGGGCCTGCGCGAAACCCTCGAACAGCAGCGGAAGCTGATCCATCAGAACATTCCTCCCACGAACCCGGACGGCAGCGGCAATCCGAGTCCGGCACTGAATGCGAGCTGGATAACGGACGAGAACAACAGCGCGACACCGATGTCGAACACCGGGCGCATGCTGCCCAGTGCCCGGGCCACCACCCAGAACAACAAGGCGGCGCAGAGGATCCAGCCCACCGGGTCGAGCAGGACGATAAACACGATGGCGGCACCGAGAACCTGCGCGAGGGTGCGCCAATCCGAGTACGTCGTCCAACGCGGAGACATCGGTGCAGGCCGGGCATCGGTGCGCTCGTCACCGACATCACCGAGATCGCGGAGCATGTCGGTGGAGAAGTCGCCGTGGCCGGGATGCGGTTCGGCATCGGGCAGGCGGGGGTGCCGCAGGATGTCGACGGCCAGCGCGGACGCTGTCGCGTAGAGCAGGGCGCAGACGATGATCGGGAAGAACTGCGGGCCCGGGACGGCGGTGCCGAGGACGTGCATGGAGACGGTGCCGATCGTGAAGCAGACGGCCAGCACGTAGAGCAGTGCGACGACCACGAATTCGCTGCGACCGGTCCGGAATCGTCGTCGCTGCGGAGCGCTGGTCGACGGGACGGGGTGGCTGTGGGTGATACTCATTGTCCGAGGTCCTCGATGATGTCTTGGGCACGTGCGACTTCGAGTTCGATGAACTGCGCGAACTCGGTGTCGGTCGAGAAGGTGTCGGTCCAGTTGTTGCGGTCGAGGGCCTCCCGCCATTGCGGTGAGTCCCGCATCTCGGTGACGATGTCGACGAGTTCTCGTTTGGCCTCATCCGTGACGCCGGGGGCTGCGACGACGCCCAGCCAGTTCGACATGGCCACATCCACGCCCTGTTCCCGGAACGTCGGCAGATCGATTCCGTCGATGCGCTCGGGTGCGGAGATGGCCAGGGCCCGGAGGGTGCCGGCCTCGATCTGGTCGCTGACCTCGTTGTAGCCGGACACGCCGGCGGTGGTGACATGGGAGAGCAGGGCGGACAAGGCCTCTCCTCCTCCGGAATAGGGGATGTAGTTGACCTCTCGCGGATCGATGCCGGTCTGTTTGGCGAGCAGACCGCTCAGGAGATGGTCGATGGAGCCGAGGGAGCCACCACTGACCGAGGTTCCGCCGGGGTCGCGCCGCCACGCGGCGATGAAGTCGTCGAGGGTCTGAATCGGCGAGTCCGCGGGGACGACCAATGCCGCGTAGTAGTCGGCCATCCGGGCGATCGGTACGACGTCGGCGAGGGACTCGGGATTGTCCGACAGTTCCACCGCGCCCACCATTACCCCGCCGGTGACCATCAGGGCATCTTCGCGGCCCGGGTTCTGGACGAACTGGCTCAATCCGATGGTGCCGCCCGCACCGGGGACGTTGACGACCTGGGGATTGTTCACCGTTCCCTGACTGCGCAGTGCTTGCTGAGCTTCCCGGGCGAATCCGTCCCATCCCCCGCCTGGGGCGGCGGGGGCAACCAGGGTGAGTTTGCTGCGTGCGGTGGCCGTTCCTCCCGAGGAGGCGGCGTTGACGAAGGCCAGGACGGTGACTGCGGCGACCAGGAGGCCGAACAGGACGGCGGGGAGCGGTCGCATGGCGGGTCCTCTCCCCGGACGCGTCCGAGGTCGGCGGTGCTCGTCGGTCGGCGAGGGGCGTGCATCGTGCGGCATGGCTAGCGACCGGTGCCGGACAGGCGGCGGGCGAAGTCGGCGACCGCTTCGCTCATCGCGGCGGGTTGCTCGGGCGCCAGGGCATGCCCGGCGTCGGGGATGACGGACACGGTGACGCGCTCGCCGAGCATCGGCTTAAAGATGTCGGGCACGACGACGGCGTCGAACTGGGCTTGCAGGTCGAGCATCGGGACCGTGCCACCGGCGAAGTAGGCGTCGACCGGGGTCACGTTGCGCGCGTGTGCTTGCGCGCGGTGAGTCTCGGGAAACCACCCGGTCAGCCACGGGCGGGGGTCGTGGCCGGGGGCGAAGAACGCCTGCCGCAGGTAGCGCAGGCGCTGCGCTTCCGGCAGCGACAGATCGCCGGCCCCGTCGATGGCCTCACGCAATCGGCCGTAGGGCTTCTCGGTGGACTCGGGAGGCAGCTTGCCGGCCGACGCCGCGGCCATGACCAGCCCGCGCACCAGATCCGGCCGATCCTGTGCCAACATCCGTGCGGGCTGGCTGCCCCAGGCGTGACCGACGACGACCGCGGGCCCTGACTGCTCGTGGTCGAGAACAGCGGCGACATCCGCCGCGAAGGCGTGCATATCGAGCTGATCCATCGACCCCTTACTCTCACCGATCCCGCGGGGCTGGGGGCGAAGTACCCGGAAACCGGCGGCGGTGAGGCGGGGTGCGACGTCGTCGTAGTCCTCGGCTGCGCGACCGAGGGACGGCAGGATGACAATCACGGAACCGTGGCCCTGGCTCAAGGTTTCGATCTGAACATCGTTGTAGGCGATGATCGTTCGTTCCACCTCCGCCGAGGCAGGTGTTGCCGACGAGGGCGCGGTTGCTGCGGCACGCAGCGGGCCGGGGGGCTGGTTGTTCGGGTTCACGGGGTTCCCTTCATGCCGAATCGGCAGGCGTCGAGTTCTGGGGTGGGCGAGAGGAGAGGCGTCCGGGACCCACACGGCAGACGAGGGTGAAGCGGGCTCACCGCCCGCTGTGATGTTCGACAGACGTACATTCGTACGACTGACGAATACGCTAAACGTGCTCCACGACACTGTCAACACCTCACCGTGACTGTCATCACTGTACGTTGACCTGCTCCGACTTGATCTTGTGCGCTGTGGACGACGCCTGGGCGTGTGTTGACAGAGATTCACGCCACTCCGTATCGTCGTGAACGTCTTACGTACAAATGTACGTCCTGCGAACAAATGGACTTCGATATGTCTGACTCGACCCCTACGGCACCCGCGAAACGCCCGTCGCTCTTGCGCAAGGCCTTCACCACGCATCTGTACGTCACCGTCCTGGTTTCGATCGTTCTGGGCGCGGTGGTCGGGCTGATCTGGCCGAACGTGGGTACCGCCCTGCAACCGCTCGGTGACGGCTGGATCTCGTTGATCCGCATGCTCATCGGCCCGGTGGTCTTCTGCGCGATCGTGACCGGTATCGCCTCGGCCGGCCAGCTCGCCGGAGTCGGTCGCATCGGTCTCGAGGCGCTCGTCTACTTCGAGGTCGTCACGACGATCGCGCTGATCGTCGGGCTCGTCGTGGTCGACGTGATCAAACCCGGCGCCGGCGTCAACGCCAACCCGGACGACCTGGCGATCACCGGATCGGCGGAGAAATACATCTCCACCGCAGAGAACACGCACTGGTACTCGTTCCTGATCAACATCATTCCCGACACCGTGGTCAGCGCCTTCACCGGACACAGCATCCTGCAGGTGCTGCTCGTCGCACTGCTGTTCGCGATCTCCCTGCGTGTGGTCGGCGCCCCGGCCGCACCGGTGGTCAAGGGAATCAAGATCGTCGGCGACATCTTCTTCGACATGGTCCGGCTGGTGCTGTACTTGGCACCGATCGGCGCCTTCGGTGCGATGGCCTACGCCACCGGTGCCTACGGCTGGTCCACCCTGCAGAGCCTGGCTTCGCTGGTCGTGACGTTCTGGGTCACCGGAATCCTGTTCTGCCTGACCGTCTTCGGCATCATCTGCCGGATGGCCGGCATCCGAGTGCTGCGCCTGTACAGCTACTTCAAGCCCGAGATCCTGGTGACCCTGGGAACCTCGAACTACGAGGCCGTCATGCCACAGCTGATGGAAAAACTCATCAAGATCGGCTGCCCGCCCCGCATTGTCAACCTGGTCGTTCCCGCCGGATACGCCTTCAACTCCGACGGCGTCTGCCTCTACCTCGGGTTCTCCTCGTTGTTCCTGGCCCAGGCCTTCGGCATCGACATGAGCTTGACCCAGCAACTCGCCCTGCTCGCCGTCTTCCTCATCACCTCCAAGGGCGCGGCCGGGGTGGCCGGCGCAGGATTCGTCATCCTCGCCGCGACCTTGCCCACCACCGGGGTCATTCCGGGCGCGGGCATCATGCTCATCCTCGGCGTCGACCGGTTCATGTCCACCATGCGCGGCCTGGTCAGTCTGTCCGGTCAGATGCTCGGCAGCATCGTCGTCAGCCGCTGGGAGAAGCAGTTCGATCCCACGTACGCCACCGAGGTCATGAAGGGGCACCCCACCCCGACTGTGATCGATGCCGAACCGGCCATCGCCCCAAAAGAATTCGCCGCGAGATGACGCGCCCACCCCGCCAGAACACCGATCGACCAAAGGACGAATAATCGTGGCAAGAGTCGTACCCGCGACGGGTACCGGAGAAGTCGCCGACCGAGTGCGCGCCCGCCGCGGCGGCCACCTCACTCCGCTCGACGAGGCGCTGCTGCACAGTGAACCCTTCGCCGACGGCTGGAACACCCTGCTCGGCGCGGTCCGCAGCAACATGGACCTGCCGGGCGAGTTGCGGGAGCTGGCGATCTGCCGGGTCGCCGACCTCAACGGCGCCGAGTACGAGTGGCGCGCACACGCCCCACTGGCACTGCGTGAGGGAATGTCCGCAGAACAGGTCGCGGCCCTACGGGACGGCGCCGACGCATCACCGCTCACCACGCGACAGCTGCTGATCCGCGACTACACCGATGCGATGACCCGGACGGTGTCGGTCGACGACGAACTCAGCGACCGACTGCACGCGGAACTGGGCACCCAGCAGTTCGTCGAACTCACCGGAACCATCGCCGCCTACAACATGGTGTCGAGGTTCCTCGTCGCCCTCCACGTCGGACAGCAACGACAGACCGAAGAAAGTGAAGTAACAGCATGAGTGCACGCCTGCAAGGCAAAGTCGCGATCGTCACCGGAGCCGGCAGCGTCGGCCCGGGCTGGGGCAACGGCCGGGCAGCGGCCGTCCGCTTCGCCGAAGAGGGCGCACGCGTCTTCGCCGTCGACCTCAACCGCGACGCCCTCGACGAAACCGTCGCCCGCTTCGACGGCCCCGACGGTGCCATCGTCCCGTTCCAGTGCGACGTCACCGACACCGACGCAGTGCGCGCCATGGTCGACGAATGCCGCAAAACACTCGGATCCATCGACGTCCTGGTCAACAACGTCGGCGGATCTCGCGCCGGGGGACCGGTGGAAATGAGCGAGGCCGACTGGAACCGTCAGCTCGAATTCAATCTCACCACAACCTTTCTGACCTGCAAGCATGTGCTCCCACACATGAAGGAAGCCGGGTCGGGCGCCATCGTCAACACCGCCTCCACCTCCGGCATCCGCTGGACCGGCGCCGCCCAGTCCGCCTACGCGGCCTCCAAGGCCGGCGTCATCGCCTTCACCCGCTCGATCGCCGTGCAGCACGCCCCGCTCGGCATCCGCGCGAACACCGTCGTTCCCGGCCAGCTGCACACCCCGATGGTCGAGGTCCGGCTCGCGGGCCAGCGGACCGGGGGAGACGTCGACAAACTCCTCGAGCAGCGCGTGGCCCGGATCCCGCTCGGCTTCATGGGCGACGGCCGTGACACCGCGAACGTCGCGCTGTTCCTCGCCTCCGACGAGGCACGGTTCATCACCGCCACCGAGATCGTCGTCGACGGCGGCATGTCCGCCCGCTGCGACTGACGACGCCGCCCTCGCCCGACAGGAGATCCCATGACCCTCGGACCCGAACCCACCATCCCCGGACCGCTCGTACACCCCACACCGCCGTCCTTCCGGCCCCCGCCGGGATCGTGTGACAGCCACTGCCACGTCTTCGGCCCGGCCGCGACGTTCCCCTTCGCCCCCGACCGCACCTTCACCCCACCCGACGTCCCCGAGGCCGCACTGGCACGGTTGCACAGGACGCTCGGGATCGACCGCGCGGTCATCGTCCAATCCGCCTCGCACGGACGCGATCACGCGGTCCTGATCGATGCGCTGCGTATCGGCGGCGGCCGCTACCGCGGTGTCGCCCTGATCGGCCTCGACACCCCGCGCAGCGAACTCGACCGACTGCACGCCGAGGGTGTGCGGGGAATCCGGCTTCAGTTCATGCCGCACCTCGGGGCCGCGCCGACGGACGAGGAGATTCTGCGGTACGCCGACCTGGTCGAGCCGCTCGGCTGGCACGTCGAGATTCACGTCGCGGGCACCGGACCCGTCGACCGCTTCGGTGTCATCACCGAGATCCCCACCCGCGTGGTGATCGACCACCTCGGCCGGGTGGACTTGAACGACGGACTCGACGGCCCGCCCGTGCAGGCACTGCGCCGACTGCTCGACACCGGCACCGTCTGGCTCAAGCTCAGCGGCACCTACCGCGTCACCCTCACCGGCGCGCCCTACGACGACGCCAACGCGCTGGCCGCATCCCTGGCGGCGCACGCCCCCGAGCGGGTCGTGTGGGGGACCGACTTCCCCCACCCCAATCTGCACGGCCCGATGCCCGACGACGGGATTCTCCTCGACGGCGTCCCGGACATCGTTCCCGACGAGCGAAACCGACACAAACTCCTCGTCGACAACCCGACCGAACTGTTCGACTTCGCCTGACAACCAGCGCCGTCTGAAATCAATACGGGCGCAGATCCTTTCCAGGGTCTGCGCCCGTGTCTGTCGGTCAGCCCGAGGCGGTGTGATGCCGAGAAAAGCGGCTGTGACTCGAGATCGTTTCCGCGGTACGCAGCAACTGCGGGACGACCTCCTCTTCCAGAGACTGCACCGTCACCCGTGCCGCATTGGCAGAGACGTTCAGCGCCATGATCGGGCGGCCCTGATGGTCGTGCACGGGCACGGCCGCCGACCGCACCCCTTCCTCCCGCTCGCCGTCGATGATCGCGAAACCCTGCTTGCGGACCCGGGCAAGTTCCTCACGCAGTTCGTCCGGATCGCAGATCGTCGTGGGAGTCAATCGTCGTAGTTCGGTGCTCGCGAGATACTCGTCCAGCGCCTGCGGCGACAACGAGGCCAACAGCACCCGGCCCAACGACGTGGGATACGCCGGCAGCCGTGCTCCCACGGTCAACGTGATCGTCATCGACCGGGCCGCCGGAACGCGGGCCACGTACACGATGTCGGGAGCGTCCAGGACCGCCAAAGACACCGACTCCCGCACCGAATCGGCGAGATCCCGCATGTAGGGCATCGCGTGATCCCACACCGGCGTCGACGACAGGTAGGCGTACCCGAGCCGCATCATCTGCGGCGTCAGCACGAACGTCTTGTTCTCCGCGGGCGAGGCGAAGCCCAGCCGCACCAACGTCAGCAGTATCCGCCGCACCGTGGGCCGGGTCAGCCCGGTCAGCGCGGACGCCTCCGAAATGGTCAGGGCGGGATGCTCGGCGCTGAACGCCTCGATCACCTGAAACGCCTTGCTGACCGACTCGATGTAGTCCGGATCGTCTCTCGGCATCTGCCTGTGCTCCTCCTCGCGTACGCACCCCGGTCGCACGCCGCTGCAGTCTCTGAGCACGCTGGGCACGGCCGAAACCCATCCTAACGTCCAGTCGGCCAGTACCCCCGACGCAACGCTGCCACCCGCCCGATCCCCGAAGGATGTGGCAGGTGGCAGCCGGCTGGAGGATCGTCAGCTTCGCGCAGGCACCGCCACGGACTCGGTGGCCGCCGAGGTGCCTTCGGCCGGGATCCGCCGAACGAGAGCATCGAGCGCAACCACACCCGCGCCCGCGGCACCGATCGACAACGGGTTCACCTCCGCCTCGAGGATGTCGGGATCGTCGATCGCCAGCCGGGACAGGCCGACGATGGTCTCCACCAGGGCCGCGACGTCACCCTCGGGCAGACCGCGGTACCCGGTGACGACCGACAACCCCTTGACCTCGTTGATCATCTCGCGCGCCGTCGTGGCATCCACCGGCGCCAGCCGCACCGCCGAGTCGGCGAAGATCTCGGCGAGCACACCACCGGTCGACAGCAACACCATCGGCCCGACATCGGGCGAGACCCGGTACCCCACGAGAGCGTCCGCCAGACCCCGCGGCGCCATCTTCTGGACGAGCACTCGGTCGACCACCACGCCCGGGTCGTACCCGGCGACGTTGGCCACGATCTCCCGGGCCGCGCGCCGCACTCCCTCGCCATCGGTTACCCCGAGTACCACGCCGCCGGCATCGCTCTTGTGCGGCACCTTGTCCGAGAGCACCTTCACGACAACCGGATAGGCGAACGGAAGCGCGAGGTCGTTGTCGAGTTCGTCGATGGACACCGCCACCGACGGCGCGAAGGCCACACCCTGGCGCGTCAGCAGATCCGCCGACACCTTTTCGTCGAGGACTTCGGTGTTCGCGGCCGCATCGACGGCGAAGCGAGCACCCTCACCGATGGTCGCCGACAC
>Ga0247825_10000265_pt1 | contig 32090 bp, 25 predicted proteins | sample 13C_Vanillin_Day_FD_194413 | JGI IMG/M metagenome (GOLD analysis project Ga0247825, IMG submission 194413) | Soil microbial communities from agricultural site in Penn Yan, New York, United States - 13C_Vanillin_Day48 | ecosystem: Environmental > Terrestrial > Soil > Agricultural land | place... | reverse complement strand
GATGTGCTTGCTGTTGCGACGGATGTAGTCGAGCACCAGTCCTTCACGCAGTGCGAGGTCGCACAGCGTGATGTCTTCGGCTCCAAGGCGGCGCAGGATCGTGTCGAGCAGGACGCCGCCGGCGACGACGAGATCGGCGCGGCGCGGGTCGAGGCCCGGAATCGTCAGGCGTTGTGCGAGCGAAAGTCCGACGACCTCTTTGCGCAGGCGGCGAATCTGTTTCGCGCCGACGCGCAGGTTACGCAGTTCGCTCGGAATTGCGCCATCGGACATCGCCGTAGCGACCGTACCCAGGCTCAGAATCGTTCCCGACGTCCCAATCACGCGGTCGAAACCGCTGCTGGTGATCTGCTCGCAGTGGCGATCGATCTCGCTGAGGATGTGCTTGGTGAGCTTCTGTTCGTCACGACCCGACAGCGGATCGCTCTTGACGAATCGCTCCGTCAAGCGGATCACGCCGATCTTGAAGCTCCTGGCCGCCTGAACCGAAGTGGCCGTGCCGAGCGTGATCTCCGTACTTCCACCGCCGATGTCGATGACGACAGCTCGTGCGCCGCCGACATCCACCCCGTAGACGGCCGCCAGATGGATCAGTCGCGCCTCCTCCGCACCGGTGATCACCCGCGGACGAATACCCGTTTCCGCTTCGATGCGCGAGAGAAACTCTCCGCCGTTGCGCGCTTCACGCGTGGCGCTCGTCGCCGCGGCGAGAATCACGTCGACGGTGTGAGATTCGGCAAGCCTCTTGAATTTGGAGAGCGCCTGCAGCGCGGCGCCCACCGCCTCGGTGGTGAGTTCCTTGCCGTCGAGTCCACCGGCGCCGAGGCGGACCATCGCTTTTTCGCGATCGATGACTTCGAACGAGAGGTCCGGTCGTACGCGGACCACGATCATGTGGACGGAATTGGTGCCGATGTCGATGGCCGCGATGCGCATGGTTGGAAACGGTCCTCAGTCCACGGTCCTCAGTCATCGGTTGTGGCTGAGACCGTGGACGGAAGGCTGTGGACTGTGGACACGATTGAGTCCAGAGACCGCTTATAGTACCTGAGTCCGCGCCCCATGACTGATTCCCATCCGTCGGAGCTTTTGATTCGCCAGCGGCTCGCGGCGTTGACGCGCACGCTGCCGTCTGCATCCGGCGGGGACGTCAACGCGATTCACCAGGCCCGCGTCGCCACGCGACGTGTGCGCGCCGCGCTGCCGATTGTCACGGGCGGCTCCAGGCGACGGAAACTGAAGAAGTCATTTACGCGATTGACACGCGCGCTCGGCGGCGTCCGTGAGCTCGACGTAGCGATTCTGACACTCGACGAGCTGGCGTCTGATCCGTCGGTGCCGCGGGAAGGTCTCGAACAACTGCGCGTGATTCTCCAGGAGGAGCGTCAACGCTTCTACGCAGAGATGAACGGGATCCTCCAGCACGTCGATCTCGATCGGTTGCAGCGAAAGACCCTGGCCGCGGCTGAGCACGCTACCGAACACGATTCCGATCAGTCCGACCTGAAGCGTCTCAGGTCAGTGATCAAGCGGGCGGGGCGCCGCGCGTTTGCGCTGCAGGCCGCGATCGAGAACGCAGGGAACATTTACCTCGCGGATCGCCTGCACCAGGTGCGGATTGCTGTGAAGAAGTTGCGCTACGTCCTCGAGATCGCTCGCGAACTCAGTCGATCGCGCGCATCCGCGCGCATCCGGATGCTGAAGAACGCCCAGGATCTCCTCGGCCGCATGCACGATCTCGAGGTCCTCATCACGCGAATCCGCGCACTTCAGGGGTCGGCTCGCGCTCCGACGCTGAAAGTCTCGGCAGACCTGGATCGGCTCGTTCGCCGGCTCGAGACAGAGTGTCGTCAGTTACACGTTCGATACATGGACTTTAAGAAGAAGTTACTCGAGCTCTGCGATTATGTAGCCGCTGCCGATGACCGGCAGCCAGCATCAGCCGCCTAAATGGCCAAAACATCACCGCCTCCATGTGCGCTCTACATCGTGCGTCATGCGATCGCCGCCGAGCGCGGTGACGATTGGCCTGATGACGACAAACGTCCCTTGACGGAAAAAGGCGTGGTTCGATTCAAGGACGGTCTTGCCGGTCTCAACTGGCTGGACGTCGGGCTCGACGAGATTTTCAGCAGCCCGCTTGTGCGCGCGAAGCAGACGGCCGATCTGCTCGCCGCCGGCATCTCTGGAAAAGCCCCGGTCAAGCTTCTCCCCGCGCTCGCGCCGGGTCACTCGCCGGAACAGGTGATGGAGCAGTTGGCGCAGACGGCGAAGCGGCGACGGATAGCGCTTGTCGGTCATGAGCCTGGTCTTGGCGAGCTCGCCGCGCATCTCATTGGTGCCAAGCGTCCGCTCGAGTTCCGCAAGGGCGGTGTCTGTCGAATCGATCTCCAGGGGCTCACCGAGAACCGGCCTGGATCGCTCATCTGGTTCGTCACGCCGAAATTGCTGCGGCATCTCGGGAAGAACTCATAGAACCGTGTCGTTCGAACTTCTCGGTTTACTTTCTCGGCTCGGGTTCACGTTCGAACCTGAACACGAACGGAGAAGCGAGAAGATAGAAGCGTGAACGACACCGTACGATCAGACCCACAAAAGGTCGTCATCATCATCAACCCGATATCAGGGGCTGGTCGACGTCGCGACGTGGCTCGCGTCCGCGCGGAGCAGGCCGCGGCGCTTGCCGAGCAGCGCCGGCTCAGTGCCGAAGTGTTCGTCACCGAACGTCCGGGTCACGCGCGCGAGCTGGCGCAGGCGGGCCTTCGGCGCGGTGTGACGACGTTTGTCGCGTGGGGTGGTGACGGCACCATCAACGAGATTGGATCGGCGCTTGTCGGTGCTGACGCGACGCTCGCGATCGTGCCGAGCGGATCCGGCAACGGTCTCGCTCGCGAGCTCGGCATCCCACTCGAGCCAGCTGGCGCATTTCGAGTGCTCTTCGAGGGCCACTCGCGATTGATTGATGTGGGCGAGCTCGATGGTCACTTGTTCTTCAACATCGCGGGCATCGGGCTCGACGCGCGAGTGGCACTTCGATTCGCCGAGGGTGGCCTTCAGCGACGCGGGTTCGTTCGCTATCTCGAGCTGGCCGCGCGCGAGGTCGCGTCCTTCACGCCTCACGAATATGCGCTCACCGCGAATGGCCGTGACCGCAGTGTGCGGCCGCTGCTGATTGCGATCGCCAACGCGCGACAGTACGGCAATGGCGCGCTCATCGCGCCCGACGCGCAACTCGACGACGGGCAGCTCGATCTCGTGGTTGTCGACTATATGCCGGCGTGGCGTGTGTTGATGCACGCTCCGAAGCTGTTTGCGGGAACCGTCGCTCAGGTGCCTGGCGTCTCGATCACCAAGACCAGCACGCTGGGGATCGCATCAGATGCGGCGCTCGTGTATCACGTCGATGGCGAGCCGCATGTCGGTGGGCAATGCATCAGCGCACGCATTTACTCGCGCGCGTTGAGGGTCATCTCGGCCATCCGCTAAAATACGGAGAGCATCTCTTCGCGTCGATCCACTAACAGCCCATCAATTATCAAATAACACCAATAGAATCAGACACTAACGTCGTTTACACAACGTTTACACCAACGTGTCCCTTCGGAGAGGTATAGATCAGGAGCCATGTACCTTCGCATGTTTCGCAAAGCAGGCCAGACCAAGCGCTTCACCATCTCCGACGCCGGCAGTTCGGGGTGGGAAGTGCGAGAGGAAGAGGACAGTCAGATCCTCTGGAGCATCCGCTATACGGATTGGCACCGCGTCGAACGGGCACGTATGACCTTCGCGCGGGAAGCCGTGTCACTCGCCGACGCTGGTTGGAAAGAGTCCTGATTTATTCGACGAACCTGTAACCCAATCCAACGACCGTTTCGATCTGGCGTCCGGCCTCGCCTAGTTTTCCGCGCAGGCGACCGACGTGCACATCGACGGACCTGGTTTCCACGAAGCGGTCGTATCCCCACACTCGTTCGAGCAACCGGTCGCGTGAAAGAACGCGGTTCCGGTTCTCGACGAGATACCGTAACAGCTCGAACTCGCGGCGGGTAAGTCGAATGGCTTCGCCGTTCACGCTAATCGCGACCGCGTCGAAATCCGCGACGAGGTGCTTGCCGCGGTAGATGAGCGCCTCGGTTCCGCGCGCACCGTTGCTGGACTCCGTGCGTCCGCGACGGAGCACCGCGCGCACGCGCGCAGCAAGCTCGCGAAGGCTGAACGGCTTGGTGATGTAGTCGTCAGCGCCCACGTCGAGTCCCGTCACGCGATCGCTTTCACTCGTGCGTGCCGTCAACATGATGATCGGCACCGTCGCGGTGTTGGGGCGCGACCGCAGGATCCGGCACACCTCGAGCCCGCTCAGCACGGGAAGGTTCAGATCGAGAACGATGAGATCGGGCGTGCGCTCGTTGACCGCCTTGAGCGCGCCGTCTCCCGTGCCGACGATCTCGACTTCGATGTCGCCACCCTTCTCGAGACCGTGCTTGATGAGCCCAGCGATGTCCTGCTCATCGTCAACGACCAGCACGTGAGTGCGGGTCGTGGGGCGGGCGATGCGTGGGTCGGAAACGCTGCTTGACTCCGGGCTGTATTGCACTGGTGCTCCATTTCCATCTGGGCTTTATAGGACCACGTTAGGAAATCGGGGTTTCTGGTGCGTGACGCTGGAGTTAAATCTGGGTTAAGGCAACGAAACCTGCTGATGAAGTAGGATCCCGAACGATGACGAACCTCGAAGAGACCTCGGGGCCAGCAGCCAGCCCTGAGGTCGCCCAGCGCTGGCTTCCGGCGCTCCTGTTGCTGTTTATCGGGTCAGGCTGCGCGGCCCTCATTTACGAAGTTGTCTGGTTTCAGCTCCTCCAGCTTTCCATCGGATCGTCGGCTGTCTCGCTTGGCGTTCTTCTCGGAATCTACATGGGGGGGATGTGCCTGGGCAGCCTGCTGCTGCCGCGATACCTGAACCCGTCGTGGCACCCGCTCAGGGTGTATGCCGCGCTCGAGGCGGGCATCGGCGTCTTCGGCGTGATCGTGCTGTTTGCGGTGCCGATCGTCGGGCAGATCTACACGCAGATTGCCGGGACCGGACAGGCCAACTTGTTCCTCAGAGCTATTGTCGCGAGCATCTGTCTGCTGCCGCCGACGCTGCTCATGGGGGCGACGCTTCCCGCCATCGCGCGATGGGTTGAGACGACGCCGCGCGGTGTTTCCTGGCTCGGCTATTTCTACGGTGGCAACCTTGCCGGCGCCGTGGCCGGGAGTCTTCTCGCGGGGTTCTATCTGCTTCGCGTTTACGACATGCCGACGGCGACGGCGGTCGCAGTCGTCCTGAACATCGTCGTTGCGGGCCTCGCGATGGTCGTCGCGACGCGGACACCGCACACGGTCATCAAGGCCGACGCTTCCGCTCCGCTGCCACAGCCGATCTCGGCCGAGAGCGCGCGGCTTGTCTATATAGCGATCGCGTTGTCCGGTCTGACCGCGCTCGGATCCGAAGTCGTGTGGACGCGAGTGCTTTCGCTGCTCTTCGGCGCGACGACGTACACGTTCTCGCTGATCCTGGCCGTGTTCCTCGTGGGTCTCGGAATCGGCAGCAGCCTCGGCGCGGCACTCGCGCGCGGGGTGTCGAACGCGAAGACCGCACTTGGATGGGTGCAGCTTGGCCTGTGCCTCTGTCTCGCGTGGGCCGCGTATTCAACAGCGGACTCGCTGCCGTTCTGGCCGATCAATCCATCGATCTCGACGTCGCCCTCGTTCACCTTCCAACTCGATCTGATGCGCGCCATCTGGGTCATGTTGCCGGGCGCGATGCTCTGGGGGGCGAGCTTTCCGCTGGCGCTGGCCGGTGTGGCCGCACCTGGTCAGGACTCGGCTCGACTCGTCGGTGGTGTGTATGCCGCGAACACGGTTGGTGCGATCGTGGGCGCCCTCATCACGAGCCTGGGCATGGTCGGCACCGTTGGCAGTCAGATCACGCAGCAGGCGCTGATCGGTGTGGCGGCGATGTCTGGCCTGCTCATGCTGATGCCGACGACCGGCGAGAAGCGGGGTGCGCTGACGTCAACGCCGGTGGTGGTGATCGGCATTTCGCTCATCGCAGGCCTGCTCGCCCGCACGGTTCCACCGCTCCCCGGAATCCTGGTGGCATACGGCCGCTACGCGGCGACGTGGGTCGGACAGAATGAGATCGTGTACGTGGGCGAGGGGGTCACTGCGTCAGTCGCCGTCTCGCGGACTCCCAGCGGCGTGCTGAACTATCACAATGCCGGCAAGGTCCAGGCGTCGAGCGAGCCGCAGGACATGCGGCTGCAGCGAATGCTCGGTCACATCACCACGCTCGTCCCGAAGACGCCCACGAAGGTGCTGGTGATCGGCTGCGGTGCTGGTGTCACCGCCGGCGCAGTATCGATCGATCCCTTGGTCAAGGATCAGACCATCGCCGAGATCGAGCCGCTCGTTCCTCGCGTCGTCTCCACGCACTTTGCCGAGCACAACTTCAACGTCGTCGCGAACCCGAAAGTCAAGGTTCACCTGGACGATGCCCGGCATTATCTGCTGACGACGAACGAGAAGTTCGATGCGATTACATCGGATCCGCTCGATCCGTGGGTGAAGGGTGCAGCGACGCTCTACACGCGCGAGTTCTTCCAGGTGGTCAAGAGCCACCTCAATCCCGGCGGCGTGGTGACGTTGTTCGTGCAGTTGTACGAGAGCACGGACTCGGCCGTGAAGAGCGAGATCGCGACGTTCCTCGAAACGTTTCCGAATGGCGCCGTCTTCGCGAACACGGTCAACGGTCAGGGCTACGACCTCGTGCTGTTCGGTCAGGTCGAGGCAGGGAAGATCAATGTCGACACGGTGCAGGCGAGGCTCGACGATCCCGCCAACGCAGCCATAGCGCAATCGCTGCGGGAAATCGGGATCTTCTCAGCCATCGATCTGTTCGGCACCTACGCGGGCCGTCAGTCAGACATGAAGAACTGGCTGAGCGACGCGATCATCAACACCGACCGCAATCTGAAGCTGCAGTACCTGGCAGGCCTGGGCCTGAACCTCTATCAGAGCGACGCGATCTACAAAGCGATGATCCGCGAGGTGAAGTACCCCGACGAACTGTTCGAAGGATCCGACGAGACGCTCAAAGCGCTGCGCGCCAAGGTGGCCGCGTCTCTCGGCGGAACCGGTTCGTTCTAAGTCAGACCGTCGTTCCTGGTCTGATGATTCCGCCTTTCGGCACGACGATGATGCCGCTCCGGATGTAGAAGCCTTCGCCGTCGGCGGAGTCGAGGTTGTGTTCGTTGACCAGCTGCACGTCGTCGCCGATGCGCGCGTTCTTGTCGATGATCACGCGGTCCACGACTACGTTGCGCCCGAGGCCGAGCCCCGGTTGATGCGCGGGAGGCGGGCCGTATTCGTAGAAGTCGGCGCCGAGCAGCACCGATCGCGTGACGCGCGAACCCTCCCGCACTGCCATGCGCACGCCGACGACCGAACCGTCGATCTCGCAGCCCGCGAGATAGCACCCCTCTGACACGAGCGAATCACGGACGCGCGCTTCCGGTATCAGGGAGCCTGGCAGATGTCGGAGGTGCGTGTAGATCGGCCGTTCCCGATCCCAGAAGTGAAACGGCGAGTCGAGCCGACCGAGCATGATGTTCGCCTGGTAGAACGATTCGATCGTTCCCACGTCGGCCCAGTAGCCACGGAACAGATACGGCTTCACCCTGTAGCGCCCGAGCGCGTTGGGGATCAGCGATCGTCCGAAGTCGTGACCGGGCTCGTGCTCGAGCATGTCGAGCAGCACACGCCGCGTGAAGACATAGACGCCCATCGACGCCATGAACGGCTGATGGTCGCTGTGGTCGGCAAACGTGGAGCCATCAGGGATGCTGCGGCCGATCTGTTCGAGGCGTGCAGGCTTGGGCTTCTCCTCGAAGGCGATGATGTTGCCTTCGTTGTCGAACAGGAAGATGCCCATCTGTGTCGCTGTTTCGAGGTCCACCGGCTGCGAGGCGATCGTGATCTCGGCGCCGCTCCGTTTATGGACGGCGACGAGATCGGCGTAGTCCATCCGGTACAGATGGTCACCCGCGAGGATGACGTCGTAGTCGGCTGGATGCTGGCTGAAGTGTCGCGCCGCCTGGCGCACGGCGTCGGCCGTCCCCTGATACCAGTTCGGGTTATCAGGTGTCTGCTCGGCCGCGAGGATCTCGACGAATCCACCGGAGAACCGATCGAGCCGGTAGGTATTCGAGATGTGACGGTTGAGCGAGGCCGAGTTGAACTGCGTCAGCACGAAGATGCGACGGATATCGGCGTGCAGGCATCCGCTGATCGGAATGTCGATGAGGCGGTACTTCCCGCCGATCGGAACAGCTGGCTTGGAACGAGTAGCGGTTAATGGGAACAGACGTGAACCCTGGCCGCCCCCGAGGATGATTGCGAGTGTATCGCTCGTCTGTCGCATGGTGGTTCCGCGAATCGCTAACGCCGGAAGGTTTTAACACAACCGTTCCGCGATCGTGATCTCCGTGTCATGCAGTCGCCCTAATCTCGAAAGCGTGTGCACGTGGGTATACCACGGCAGTGGGAGGGCCGCCGCACACGCGGGTGCGGCGGCATCAAGTTAGTACAGATGGCGCGGCAATGGCGTTGGCCTTCGGCGCTTCGACGAGCTCAGGGTCGTCCCGAGCCAAGTCGAGGGATGAGATTCAGCGTCATTGTCTGCGCCCATAACGAGGCGCAATTCTTGCCTGCCTCCACTCCCTTTTGAACCAGTCCCGCACTCCAGACGAAATCCTTGTTGTCAACAACGCGCGTACCGATTCGACGCGCGCCGTGGCGGAAGCGATTCAGGGCGTGCGCGTGGTGGACGAGTCGCGCAAAGGCCTCGTGGTCGCGCGCGAAACGGGCCGCCTCACCGCCACCGGCGACATCCTCGTCTACCTGGACGCCGATGCCGAGCACCGGTGGCGTGGCTCGAGCCGATCGAGCGCCGCTTCATCGCCGTTCGTGGTCAGCGCGGCGCGCGCCGCACCGCCGCGGGCGACGATGTCGCGCTCACCTTCGAGAATCGGGAGCAGCACCTTCTTGCGGATGTAGCTCGATCCACCTTCGCCGAGCACCTCGAAGGAGAAGTGATTTTCCGGTGACAACTCCGTCCGCACGTCCATCCATCCGTGCTTGTTGAACCGTCTGTTTGTGGCCTCGAGGTGACGAAGGGCCCGGAATTGTGTGAGGGCTTCGACCTGACGGCTGACGAATGTGGATGCGATCGACTGGCGGGGGAGCTCGGCGGACGCGCCGGAAATCTGACCGTTTGCTGTGGTCTGAATGACGATGATGAGCAGCCCCAGCACAAGGGTGATCGCTCGCATTCACCCCACGATGCTGTTGCTGTGTGTGGTTGTCGCGACGGTCGGGCGACAAAGCCGTAAAGTCGCGTCATGCGTCGATCTCTATAAGAGGCCGACGCGCCGACACGACAAGGTTACCGAGTCGTGATCACGTTGACATGTAGCCTCGCTACGGCTGGACCCGCAAGGGGATCGATCATGGAAACACGAACCAGTACGACGATTGGGATTGACAGTGACGGGTCAGCCGACGCGTTTGCGACGGCGATCAGGAGAGCACAGGCAGAGTTCTGGAGATGCCGGGACTTCAGTTGACGGAAGCACAGGCGGCGCGGTTGTGGAGTTTCGATTCGGCGCTGTTGCAGCGCTGTTCTGGGGGCGCTGGTGGAGTCGCGATTCCTCGTCCGCTCCCGCAACGCAGCCTTCTCGCGTGCCTAGTGCTCGTGCGTTTCGAATCCCGAACCCCGAATCCCGGATCCCGGATCCCGGATTCTTCACCATCCGTTGCAGTCGAACTTGAACCCGCACTTCAGGCACTTGATGCATCCCTTCACCTTGGCCAGGTCGTGTGATTCGCCGCATCGCGGACACGTGGTCTCGTCCGTGTCCCCGTGCGGCCGGCGCGGCGACTCGGTTCTGACGCCGTCGGCAGGTTTCATCCCCAACAGGTTACCCCGGGTTATAGTCAGGGTCGCCTGGCGCAGCCATGTCCGAGCTGGTTGGTGTCTTCCCGCCCTCACTGAACCACGACCCTGTCCGTCGTGCGCTCGATTGCCTTCAGGAAGGATTCCAGATCATCGGGTACGACTGGCATTACGTGTACGTGAACCCGGCCGCGGCACGGCACGGCCGACGGCCTGCTGAGGAACTGATCGGGCACTCGATCTTCGAGGAGTATCCCGGCATCGATCAGACTCCGATGTTCGCGCGACTCCGGCACTCGATGGAGGCTCGAGTCCCTCAGGTCTTCGAATCCGAGTTTGCATTTCCTGATGGCAGCAAGCGGTGGTTCGAGTTGCGGGTGCAGCCAGCCCCCGAAGGGATCTGTGTGTACTCGTCCGACATCGACCAGCGGAAGCGTCGGCAGCTGGCATCACCGAGAGATCGGGCACCCCTTCTCGTGCGCATGTGGCGCGCGCTTCTCAGGCGACCGCAACGGCGCTCGAGCGATCGCTAAATCCCTCCCAAATGGTCACGGCGTTCGAATCAGCTGGGACGAACGTTGGTACGAATCGACTGGGCCCTGGCGTTCAATCACGCGTTTTCGTGATTTGACCAGCTTGTTTGGCCCCTCGTCATTGATAGTTGCTAACTGATACCAAACTGGGACGAGCTGGCGGTCGCCAATTGTGGCGCTGGCCGATACAGTGTTTCGATGGTTCGGCGCGAAGTGAGCGAGGGTGGAGCGTTTCGAGAAGTCCTCCTCGTGTACGCGCTAAAGGGGTGGCGAATGCGAGTGAAGGTGTTCCTGGCTCTTGTCTGTCTGACCCTCTCGGCCGCGATGGCCAGCGCCCAGGTCCCAACCGGGACCATCTCTGGTCGCGTCACTGATTCGTCCGGCGGTGTGTTGCCCGGAGTCACTGTGACGGCAAGCTCGCCCAATCTCCAGGGGCCTCGGGAAGCCGTCACGTCGAGTTCCGGTGACTACTTGCTGGCGCTGCTTCCTCCGGGGTCGTACTCCCTCCAGTTCATGCTGCCTGGATTTCAAACGGTGAAGAGCGAACTGAAGGTCGCCGGCACTGAGACCGTGCCGTTCGATGTCGAGATGGGGGTCAGCGGCTTGAACGAAACAATCGAGGTGGTCGGAGACGCGCGAAGCTTCCTCGGGACGGTGCAGACAGGCACCAGCATGCAGCAGTCGTTGATGGCGACGCTACCGAGCAACAGGAGCCTGAACGCTGCCCTCGGCATGGCCCCCAACGTCAAGGCCACCGGTCCCGGTGGCACGAGCGGCGGTGATGGGTCGTTCACGATCGCCGGGGCGATGGCATACGACAGCGTGTTCTTGTTGAACGGTGTGGCGATCACCGAGAACCTGCGCGGGCAGCCGGTGACGCTCTTCATCGAAGATGCGATTCAGGAGACGACGATCGCGACCTCCGGGATCTCGGCAGAGTACGGGCGGTTCGGCGGCGGTCTGGTGAATGCAATCACCAAGTCTGGTGGCAACCAGTTCGGCGGCTCGTATCGGCTCGGGATCAACAACGACGACTGGCGTGCCGTGACGCCGTTCCATGAAACCAAGTTGGATAAAGTCGTGCCGACGCATGAGTACACGATCGGAGGGCCGATCGTGAAGAACACGCTCTGGTTCTTCAATGCCGGTCGGTTCCAGACGCAGGAGCAGTCCTTCCAGACCAGCGTCACGAACATCTCCTACGTGCGTCCCAACGACGAGAAACGCTACGAAGGGAAGCTCACCTACACGGTGATGCCCGGGCAGGTGGTCAAGGGATCGTTCACCAAGATCCAGCAGGCGATCACCAATACGGGCTTCCAGAACATCATGGACACGCGCAGCTTGTACAACCAGGAGCAGCCGCAGGACCTGCTCTCACTGAACTACAACGGCGCGATGGGGACGAAGCTGTTCCTCGAAGGGCAGTACTCGCAGCGGCACCTGTCCTTCGTGACCTCCGGCGCCGGAGCAACCGACCTGATCAACGGTACGCTTCTCATCGACCTGTCCCGAGGAAACGCGTTCCGGTACTGGTCGCCAACCTTCTGTGTCTGCAACAGTGAAAAGAGGGACAACTCGGAGGTGTTGGGCAAGGGGACGTACTTCCTGTCCACCGACCGGCAGGGGGCCCACACCATCGCCTTCGGCTACAACCGCTACAACGACATGCGGACGGCCGAAAACCATCAGTCAGGAAGCGACTACCGAATTCGCGGGACGTCGACCGTCGTTCGCGGGGAGACGATCTACCCCGTGTTCCTGAACAACAACTCGACGTTCATTCAGCATGACCCGATCACCCTCGCAAGCACGGGGTCGGACATCCGCACGCACGCGCTGTTTGTGAACGACTCGTGGCGGCTGAACGACGGTATCTCGCTCAATCTCGGTCTGCGCTGGGACAAGAACCAGGGTGACGATGCAGCCGGCAATCTCGTGTCGAACTCGAGCAAGCTGAGTCATCGCGTCGGCATCGTCTGGGATCCGACTCACGAAGGAAAGTGGGCCATCAGCGCCAGCACCGGGCGCTATGTCAGCGCGATCAACAACGCTATCGCGGAGACGTCCCCGGCCGGAACTGCGTCGAGCTATTCCTGGTTCTATCAGGGACCGTCGATCAATGCGGACCCGAACGGAGTGCTGGTGACTCCTGACGTGGCCATCAGACAGGTGTTCGATTGGTACAACGCCAACGGTGGTGCCAATCGTCCATTCGCTGAACCGCCGACCGTGCAGGGTGTCAACACCAAGATCGGTGGTTCGCTCGATTCTCCGAACTCGATCGAGTACGCCGCAGGTGTCAGCCGCTTGCTCGGCGCGCGCGGCAGTGCCCGCGCGGACTATGTCTTCCGCGACTACAACGACTTCTATATCTTGAGAACCGACCTCTCGACCGGCAAGGTGACGGACAACCTCGGAAAGGTGTACGACCTCAGCTTGGTTGAGAACTCGAACGATCTCGAGCGTCGCTATCAGGGCGCGTCGTTTCAGGTGACGTATCGCTTTGGCGGCGGCGTTGACGTGGGAGGGAACTACACGCTCTCACGCACGTGGGGCAACTTCGACGGCGAAAATCCCGCGAGCGGACCGTTGACGGCGCAGCTGTTCAATTACCCGGAGTACCGCCAAGCGAGCTGGAACCAGGCTGACGGCAACCTCGGAGTAGACCAGCGGCACCGCGCCCGCATCTGGGGAACGTACCACGTGCCCATGACAGCCACGGCTGGTGCACTGGACTTTGGCGTTGTCTTTGGTGCCGCGTCGGGTACGCCTTACACGTTTGGCGGCGCGGCGGCGACGTCGCCTGGGACCGGTATCGGGCAGATCGATTCGAGCCCCTACGTCACCAATCCCGGATACGAGACGCCGGTCTCGCGCGTTGAGTACTACTTCTTCCCGAGAGATCAGTATCGAACGGAGGCGCAGTACCGCACCGACCTGTCAATCAACTACGACTACAAAGTGGGCGGCGGAGCCAGCGTCTTCTTTCACGGCGAGGTGCTGAACGTCTTCAATCAGTACCAGCTGTGCGGCTGCGGCGGCACGGTGTTCAACAACGGTGGTGGCAACGACATCCGCACCATCAACAACGGAGTACTCACAGCGGTTAACTCCGGAACGCTGCGGCCGTTTAATCCGTTCACCGAGACGCCGGTACAAGGTGTCAATTGGAACCTGAACTCGACGTTCGGCACCCCGGCAAGCCGCTTTGCCTACACGAGCCCGCGGACGTTCAGATTCAACTTCGGGGTGAAATTCTAGATCAGTCCCCGGTCCCCGGTCCCCGGTCCCCGGTCCCCGGTCCTCGGTCGAACTCACGACTGTGGACTGAGGACTGTGGACTATGGACTGTGGACCAACTTACTCATACCGCAACGCCGCGATTGGATCGAGCGCGGCCGCCTTGCGTGCGGGGTAGAACCCGAAGAACACACCGACTGCCGCGGCGAAGCCGAACGACATCAACACGGCTTCGCTCGTCACGACGGCCGTCCATCCCATGATGTGGCTGACGGCCATCGACGCCGCGAAGCCCATCGCCACACCGATCGCGCCGCCCGCGAGGCTCAACACCACCGCTTCGACCAGGAACTGCAGCAGGACGTCGATGTCGCGCGCGCCCATCGAGAGACGCAGGCCGATCTCGCGCGTGCGCTCGGTCACCGACACGAGCATGATGTTCATGATCCCGATCCCACCCACGAGCAGCGACACTGCCGCGATGCTCGCCAGCAGCCACGTCATCGTCGTCGTTGTGGACGTCAGCACGGTGGCCATTTCTTCGAGGCTGCGAACCGAGAAGTCGTCGGGCTCGTCCGCCGTCAGCTTGTGACGGGCGCGCAGCAGCGTCGAGATCTGATCCGACACGGTCTGGAACGGCACGCCGTTGGCCGTCGAGAGCGTGATGTTCTGCAGGTTCGTGATGCCCAGCAGCTTCTTCTGGACGGTCGTATACGGTACGACGACGGTGTCGTCCTGATCGGGGCCCATGGCTGCCTGACCCTTGCGGGTGAGGACACCGATCACACGAAACGGCTGGCTGCCGATGCGTACGGTCGCGCCCGTCGGGTCAGTGCCCGTGCCAAAGAGCTCGTCTCTGGCGACGGCGCCGAGCACGGCGACCTTTTCGGCGCGCGCGACATCCTGCTCGGTGAAGAACGCACCGGTTTCCATCGACCAGGCGCGGATCGCGGGCAGGTCGGCGCCTGCCCCCTGAATCTGCGTGTTCCAGTTCGACGTTTCGGCAACGACCTGTTGCCGCGTGTTCACGCCGGGCGAGATGTAAGCGATGCCGGACACTTCTCGCGCGATCGCCTGCGCATCCTCGGGCACGAGCGTAGTGATGGCGCCGAAGCCCTGACGCACCGGGCCGAACGCATTCGACCCGGCGGTGATCGTGACGACGTTGGTGCCGGCGCTGCGGATGCGGTCCTCGATTGACGACTGTGCACCGTGACCGATGGCGACCATCACGATGACGGCGGCGACGCCGATGATCATGCCGAGCGCAGTCAGTGCGGTGCGCATGGCATTCCGGCGAAGCGCGCTGACGGCGATGGACAGGGTGATGACGGGTGACATGATTGGGTCCTTACGCTGAGAGCTCCTCGCCCTCGGCGTCGTATCTGCGAAGCTCCTCGGCGGCCTCGCGGCGCTGGAGCACCGGCCGATCGAATCGCACGCGTCCATCGCGGAAGCCGACGATGCGCGTGGCGTATTCGGCAATGTCAGGCTCGTGCGTGACGAGCACGATCGTGATGCCCTGTTCGGTGTTCAGCCGTTGAAAGATCCCCAGCACCTCGATGCTGGTGCGCGAGTCGAGGTTGCCAGTCGGCTCGTCCGCAAGGAGCAGCGACGGGTTGTTCACAAGCGCGCGCGCGATGGCGACGCGCTGCTGCTGACCGCCCGACAGCTGATTCGGATGGTGATCGAGCCGCGTGCCGAGCCCTACGGCTTCGAGCGCCGCCGCGGCGCGACGATGGCGTTCCTTCGCTGGCACGGGAGAGCCGTAGAGCATCGGGAGCTCAACGTTCTCGATCGCGCTCGTTCGGGTCAGCAGATTGAATCCCTGAAACACGAATCCGATCTCGCGGTTGCGGACCAGGGCCAGGTCTCGCTTGGTCAGGCGCGAGACATCGCGTCCGTTCAACTCGTAGATGCCGCTCGTGGGCCGGTCGAGACAACCCGCGAGGTGCATGAAGGTCGACTTGCCGGAGCCCGAGGGACCGGTGAGCGCGACGAACTCCCCGCGCGAGATGTCGAGTGAGATCCCGCGCAGCGCGCGCACCTCGATCTCGCCTACCGCATAGGTCTTTGTCAGTTCGCTGACGGAGATGACAGGGGTCTCGCTCATCGCCCGCCTCCCCGATTCCCTCCGCCGCCTCCTCGTCGTCCGAAGGGGAGCAGCGGTGATGTGGCTGGTGCGGCCGCTGCCGGCGCCGACGTCGATGTCGTTCCGGTGAGGACCGCCGCTCCCGGCGTCAGATCGCCGTCGAGAATCGCGGTGTCTCTGCCATCGCTGATGCCGGGCTGTACTGGCACGCGCATCGGCCGATCCTGCACGAGCACCCAGACCGCGGCTCCGTTGTCGCCCCCGGATTTCGATTCACGGCCATTGGCCTGCGCCGGTCGTGCACCACTCGACGCGCTCTTCGGAGTGAAGCGCAGCGCCGCGTTCGGGACTTTCAGCACATCGTCGGCGCGTGCAGTCTCGATCGTCACCGCCGCCGTCATCCCTGGCTTCAGCTTCAGTTCCCGGTTGGGCACGTCGATGACCGTGACGTAGCTGACGACGTTCTGTTGAACCACTGGCTGCAGACGCACCTGCTTGACCTTGCCCGTGAACGTCTCGTTCGGATAGGCATCGACGCGGAACCTGACGTTCTGCTTCGGCGCGATCTCGCCGATGTCGGATTCGTCCACGCTGGCGTTTACCTGCATCTCGGCGAGATCGCGGGCGAGGATGAACAGGGTTGGCGCCTGCAGGCTCGACGCAACCGTCTGCCCGACGTCCACGTTGCGCGCGATCACTACGCCGTCGATGGGCGCCTTGATGATCGTGTGACTGAGGTTGACCTGCGCCTGGTTGAGCGACGCCTTTGCCTGGACGATCTCTGCCTCTGCTCCCTTCACGGCAGCATCCGCCGAGCGAGCGGTGCTCTCTGCTGTTTCGAGGTCCGTCTTCGGGACCAGCTGCCTGTCAAAGAGCTCGTGCGCGCGTTTGAGCTTGAGGTCGGCGTCTGCCGCCTGCACCTTCGCGCGTTCGAAGTCGGCCTGCAGCCGGGCGACGGTCGCCCGCGCCTGCTCGACCTGCGTCTGAAAGAGTGAGGAGTCGAGCTCCGCGATGACCTGCCCCTTCTTGACCTCGGAGTTGAAGTCGGCGTGCAGCGCGCTGATCGTGCCGGATACCTGGCTCCCGACCTGGACCGTGGTCACCGCCTCGAGCGTGCCGGTCGCGTCGACCGTTGAGATCACGTCGCCGCGCGAAACCTCGGCGGTCGAGAATGCCGGCGCTTCGGCCTTTACGTCACGTGTGTAGTAATAGGTCGCAGCAATGACCGCGACAATAATCACTCCGGCTGCAACCCAGAAAGATCGCTTCATGTCTCCGCCCTCTCTCTGTTGGACGCAGATTCGAGAGCAGATTCCGTGGCAGAAATGTGACATTCGAGGCGCAGCGCTGGTCACAAAAGAGTCATCACTCCACCATCCGCTCGCCACGGGCACTGCCGTCAAATCAGACAGTAGCCAGTGCACCACTCTCTGGTCTGAGAGACGAACGACCCGACACCTAAGACCAGAGACGAGAGACCAGAGACAGGAGACGAGAACCATGAATCGATTTCGTTCGTTGGCGACGGGAGTCGCATTGGTGGCGCTGCTCGCGACGAGCAGCGCGTATGCGCAGGGGCCGCGTGGTGGCGGGTTCGGGGGGCGAGGATTCGGGCCAGGTGGGCCGGGCCTTGCGCTCAACGAGCTGAATCTCACCGACGCGCAGCGTGAGCAGGTTCGCGAGATCAGAGATCGCTATCAGGAGCAGATCCAGACGCTGTCACGGCGCCTCGGCGATCTGGCCGCGAAACAGCGTCAGGCCATCGAGACAGTTCCGGTGAACGAGACGCTCATCACGTCGGCCACGCAGGACATGACGCAGGCGCAGGTCGAGGTGGCGATCCAGGAAGCGCGGATCAACGCGGACATCTGGTCTGTGCTGACGCCGGAGCAGCAGGCGACGGCAACGAAGCTTCGCGCGGAGCGAAAGGCGCAGATGGAACAGCGGCGGCAGGAACGGCGAACCCAGTAGCTGGGAAAGATGGGTAGCTGGGCAAGTTGGGTCTTTGGATCGCTAGGTGGCTGGGTAGCTGGGTCACGCGCCCAGCTACCTAGTTAACCCAGCCACCCAGCCACCCAGTTACCTACTTCTCCCCGCCGCACTTTCCGCCGGGGCAGCGGTTGTTTTCCTGACAGACGTATTCGAACAACCCATCTTTTTCCCACTCGGGCTTGGCGATGATCTCGAACTCCTGCGACCAGGGCGCAGTGAAGATCTTCGGATCGTCGATCGTGATCGTGTACGAGATCGCAGCCGGGCTCTTCCATCGCAGCCGCTCGATGGTGTGCAGCGCGTCGCTGTGCATCCGGAACTCGTTCGGGTTCGTGTAGTGATGATCGTCGAGCGCCCAGCGCTTGAAGTTGGTGGTGTCGATCACCAGCGTGTCGCCTTCCCATTTGCCCACCGGATCGCCATCGAACATCGGCTCCAGCCCTTCGCGATGCGGGCGGCCGTCGAGCGGGATGATGCGCGTGTTGCGCTGGAACTCGTGCACCATCACGAGATGGTTCTTCGTCTGGAAGAACTGCATCGCGTTGCCTGAGAGGATGCTCGCCGGGAAACCAGCCGGCATGCAGAAGTCGCGTGGCTCGTCGTGCCTCGGGTCACCCGTGCGCGGCTCGAAGAACGCTTCGCCGCCCGGCTTGAGCGGCGCAAAGCGTTTGCGGTCGAAGATCGTGGCGTTCGACCGGCCGCGCTCCGCGTCCGGCAGGTACGTTGGCCATTGATACGTGCCGCTGAAGTCGGGCTTCCCGTCTGCGGTTCGCGGGACGGCGCCGGCACTCTGAGACGGCGTGTTCTGCGCCGACACGGCCGGAATAGTGCACAGCGCGCCACCGACCAGCGCGAGCAGCAACCAGCGTGGAAGATGCAACGTCATGATGGCCTCGCGCTACTTCGCCGGGGGCGTTGACGACTGCCGATCGAGCGGCGTCGCGGTGAAGACGTTGCGGCCATCGGCGTACGTCACCTTGCTGCCGAACCCGTTGTGCGATCCATCCTTCGCCCGGAAGCCTTCCACATTGACGACGGATCCGACGACGAGTTGATCCTTCCTGATGCCGCGCCGCATCAACTGACCAGGCGCGCCGCCCGACAGCCCCCACGTGGTCGTCGTGCCATCAGGGTTTTTCACGTCCAGGTAGTACCAGATGTGCGGGTTGTTCCACTCCACTTTCGTGAGCGTGCCCGTGAGCTTGAGCGGTTGCTTGTCGTCGAACTCGGCGGCGAATGAATGATGAGCAAGAAGGGTGGCTGCACTGCCGACGAGTGCACCGACCATCACACACACGATCAGGAACCGTTTCATTGATATGCCTCCGCGCGAACCCTGAGGGACGCGGCCTCTGGGCGAGATTGTACCGCTCCTCGGTTTCGCGGCTCCATTCCGCCGCGCGAAGCGCGGCTAGAGATACTGGCCACCAGCCAAACGGCTCCGGGAATAGAGCGAGAGGGAGCCCTTTGGCTGGTTCCGTGAGATATTCCCGGGGGCTCACTCATGGATCTCATCTCCCGCCGGGCGCTGCTGCAAGCCGTTCTCGTTCAGTCGGTCATGACGGGCATGGCTCGTGGTCAGGCACGGGTCGTCGCCAAGCCGAAGCCGCTGCCTGTCGGGGCGGTCACTCACGACTGGGCTGCTTTTCTGGGACCCACGCACAACGCCGTTTCCACTGAAACGAAATTGAGTCGGACGCTGCCTCCGCCGCTCGTCTGGGAATTTCCGAAAGGCACAAGCTACGCGTCGCCCGCGATCGCCGCAGGACGGCTGATGTTCATTCATCGCGTCGGTGACGAAGAGGTCGTCGAATGCCTCGATTCCGAAACAGGATCCGGCCGCTGGCAGTTCAAATACGGCACCGTCTTCGAGGATCGCTACGGCTACAACAATGGTCCGCGCGCGAGCCCGGTGATCGACGGCGATCGCACGTTCACGATGGGTGCAGAAGGCAAGCTGCACTGCTTCGACATAACGTCGGGGAAAGTGGTGTGGAAGCGGGACATTCGCGCTGAGTACAAGGTGCCGCAGGACTTCTTCGGCACGGCATCGACGCCGCTCGTCGAAGGCAAGCTCCTGATCGTGAATGTCGGCGCACCCGGCGGTCCGTGCGTTGTCGGGCTCGACAAGACGAGCGGCAAGGAAGTGTGGCGCGCAGGGAAGGAGTGGGGGCCGAGTTACGCATCGCCAGTGCCTGCGGTCGTGCACGGGCAGCGGCGCGTGTTCGTCTTCGCGGGAGGTGAGTCCGAGCCGCCGACCGGTGGGTTGATGTGCATCGATCCCGCAAGCGGCAAAGTGGACTTCTCGTTTCCCTGGCGCAGCCGTAGCTATGAGTCGGTCAACGCGTCGTGCCCGGTGGTCTTCGACAACAAGGTGTTCATCTCGGCGAGCTATCGCACGGGAGGCGCCCTGCTCGAGATTCGTCCCGACTTCACGCACAAAGTTCTGTGGACGACGCAGGAGTTCGCGCTGCACTTCAACACGCCGATCTATCGCGACGGGTTCCTGTACGGCTTCGATGGCCGCAACGAACCCGATGCGTCGCTTGCCTGTATCGACGTCTCGAGCGGCAAGGTTGTGTGGCGTGAGATTCGCGAGTGGAACGAGACGCTTGGTGGTCGTCAGCAGCCGGTGAGCGTTTACCGAGGCTCGCTGCTCGCGGTTGACGGCTCGTTCCTCTGCCTCGGTGAGCTGGGACACCTGTTGTGGATGGACCTGAGTTCCAAGGGCTACAAGGAGATCTCGCGAAGTTGGCTCTTCCAGGCGCGCGAGTCGTGGAGTCTGCCGGTGCTCAGTCGCGGATTGCTGTACGTCGTCCAGAACACGCGCGAGGTCACGCGGGCAAACGGACCGCGGCTGCTCTGCTACGACCTGCGTGCCTGAAGTCATGGATAATGCCCGCATGAGAGGCGCGCGTCTTGCGATGGTCGTCGTGGTTGCGCTGAGCGCGTCGCTCCACGCGCAGTGGCTGAACTATCCGACTCGCGGCGTGCCTCGCACGCTGGATGGCAAGCCCGATCTCTCCGGACCTGCTCCGCGCGCTGCAGACGGCAAGCCCGATCTGTCCGGCATCTGGCAACTCGAGCCGCGGCCGTGCGAGCCGAGCGGGTGCCCAGCAGACTATGCGCCGGCCGCTGAGTTCCTCAATTTCGGTGCGAAGCTGCCGGGTGGCCTGCCGTATCAACCGTGGGCCGGGACACTCGTCAAGGAACGCACCGAGCAACTGGGGAAGGACGATCCTGTCGGTTTATGCCGGCCGGGTGGCGCGCTGAGGATCCTCACGTTCCCACCGTTCAGAAAAATCCTCCAGATGCCTGGGTTGTTCGTGATTCTGTCCGAGCGCGACGTGACGTATCGGCAGATCTTCACGGACGGACGCACACTGCCGGACGATCCTACCCCCACGTTCAACGGCTACTCGGTCGGACGATGGGATGGAGACACGCTCGTCGTGACGAGCAACGGATTTCGAGATGGGACGTGGCTCGATCGGAACGGCAGCCCGATGAGTGACGTCGCGAAATTGACCGAGCGGTATCGGCGCGTGAACTACGGCCGGCTCGAGATCGATGTGACGCTCGACGATCCCAAGGTCTACACGCGACCGTGGACGGTCACGCTCACGCAACTCATCGTCCTCGACACCGAGCTCCTCGACTACCACTGCATGGATAACGAGCGCGACGCCGGGCGGCTGGTAGGTAAGTAGCGTGAACCGGGAGACGATGACGCGGATCGGAATGGGGCTGGTTGGCGCGGGATTCGTCGGCCCGCATCACATCGATGCCGTGAGGCGTCTGGGATTTGTCGACGTCGTCGCCATCGCGTGCAGCAGCGACGAATCGGGGCGAGAAAAAGCCGAAGCGCTCGGTGTGCGTAAAGGCTACGGCAGCTATCAGGCTTTGCTCGACGATCCGGACGTCCAGGTCGTTCACAACGCCACACCGAATCACCTTCACTACGAGGTGACCTCCGCCGCGCTCGCGAAAGGCAGGCACGTCGTCTCGGACAAGCCGCTGGCGATGACGTCAGCGCAGGCCAATCGACTGGTCGGCGAAGCACACCGCGCAGGCGTCGTGGCAGCGGTGACGTTCAACTACCGCGGCAACCCGCTTGTGCAGCAGGCGCGAATCGCGATCGCCCGCGGCGACATCGGCCCGCCGCACTTTCTGCACGGCCACTACCTGCAGGACTGGCTCCTCAAGGACACGGACTACTCGTGGCGCGTCGACCCGGAAAAGGGAGGCCCGTCTTCCGCCGTGGCCGACATCGGGACACACTGGTGTGACCTGGCCCAACACGTCACCGGCCTGCGGATTACCCATGTCCTCGGAGACATCACCACAGTTGTGAAGAAACGCAAGAAGCCGTCGGCGTCTCGCGAGGCGTTTCAGGCAGGAAACGGTGACGGCGAACTGGTGGACATCAGGCTCGAGGACCTTGCATCGGTGCTCGTCCGGTTCGACAACGGCGCGCGCGGCAGCTTCTCAGTCGGGCAAGTCTGCAGTGGCCACAAGAACGACCTCGTTCTCGAGGTGTGCGGCGCGAAGGCATCGCTGCGATGGCGACAAGAGGATCAGAACGAGCTCTGGATCGGCCATCGCGATCGTGCCAACGAAGTGTTGCAGAAGGATCCGTCGCTCCTCGACGAACGCGTTCGTGGATACGCGCACCTGCCCGGAGGCCATCAGGAGTCGTGGGCAGACGCCTTCTTCAACGTGATACGCGAGATCTACACGTGCGTGGCAGCAGGCCCGCCCTATCCTGCGCTATCTCCCATGGTGGCGACGTTCGAAGACGGCTTCCGCGCCAATCGCATCGTCGATGCGATCCTCGAGAGCGCCGCCGACGGTGGTGCCTGGACGCGGATATGACTCGATTCACGCCGCGCTTCATGAAGGTGGGGATCCTCACGGCGGCGTTGCAGGAGTTGACGCCGCGCGCGCAGCGCGACGCCGACCCGGATCGCGCGATTGAAGACTGGCTGTCGTACGCGCGCGAACTGGGGGCTGACTACATTCAGCTGTCCGCGGCGCTGCACCCTTCTGAATCCGACGTTCCGCCGGAGGCGATGCTCGACCCGGTGGCCAATACCCTCGACCTGCGTCAGGCGTTCGATCGGATGCGCGCGCACCGAGTTCACCAAGCCATGCAGCAGACCGGTGTCGGGCTCTCAGATCTGGGCTACTTCGACAACCTGCTGCATCACGACGCGAAGACACGCCAGAAGAAGCACGAGTTCCTGATGCGCGTGTTCGATGCCGCGACGCTACTCGGTGTGAACGCCGTGTGCGGTTTCGTCGGTCGCAATCAGCAGCACAGCATGGACGAGAACCTGATCGACTTCGAGCAGCAATTTATTCCGCTGCTGAAGGCGGCGAGGGAACGCGGCCTGACCTATCGCGTTGAGCAGTGTCCGATGCCGGGATGGACGACCGGCGACAACTGGCACAACAACATCGCCTACACACCGGGGGCGTGGATCGCGTTGCACAAGATCTGCGAGAAGCACGGCGTCGGCGACCAGTTCCGGATCCACTACGACCCGTCGCACGCGATCCTGATGGGACAGGACTCGCGCTCGATCTTTCAGTACCTGAAGGACGAAGGATACGGCTTCCTCATCGGAGGCTTTCACGTGAAGGGCCAGGTGATCGATTCAAAGGGCGTCTCTGCGTGGGGCTCTGGTGGTCAGACGATGGGGCGTGGTGACTGGATCGATGGCAAGCCGTCGAACCGGCCTGCCGATCAAGTCAATGCGTGGAAGAAACAAGTCGTGCTGGCCGATCACGAACTTCCCGGGACCGCGCGACACGATCCGCTGGCGTATCTACAGAACCGCAGCGTTGACTGGCTCGATCATCAGCTTGCCGCGCGAGAGCTGTTGCCGCTCGACGTTGCCAACACCCATCTCGTCGTCGAGCACGAATACCCCGCAGCGCGCATTCAGGATCGAGAGAAGCTGAAGCCCATCCTGCAGGGATCGCTGGCGTTCGTGAAGCACATCGACGAGGCCGCTGCGTGCATGTACGCACTGCAGCACGAGGTGCTCGCCGGACAGGGCATTCCGGTTCAGGGAATCGGACGACAGGCATACCGCTCTTAGCGTCTGGCTTCGGCCGCTGCGGTGGCGTCGCGCTCGGCCCGCTGAAGATCTTCACGTGCCTCTGCGTTCTGAGGATCGAGCACCACAGCCTGCGCGAAGTAGGGCACCGCGGCCGCGATTTGACCCATCGCCGCGAGTGCGCGTCCAAGCAAGTAGTGATCGCGGCTGCTCTTTGGATACAACTCGATTGCGCGTCTGAAGGTTTTCACGGCGGCGTCCAGTTGACCCGACCGCCCCTGCATGATCCCGAGCAGCCGAAGCGTCTCGAGATCGCCCGGTTGCAGGTCGACCGACGTCTGTAGTTCTCCAATGCCTTCGGCAATGCGTCCCTGCTGAACGAGCACTCTTCCCATTGACGCGTGAGCCGAGCCCCGTAGAGGCTCCAGTCGAAGGGCCTCTCTCAGGTGTGCCGCGGCCTGGTCGAGCTGACCTCTGGAGAGATAGACGCTCCCGAGCGTTGCATGCGCGTCCGCGGCGCGGATGTGCGATGGCGCCAAGGTCACGAACCGTTCGAGTTCTTCGATACCGGGCGCGACCTCTCCTCCTGAGATGAGCTCGATGCCCAGCATGAAGCTGGATGTCGGATCCGCTTTTGCCAACCGCAGGTATCGCATGGCCTCGTCGCGTTGACCTGACTCGAAGTAGGCGTTCGCGAGCATCTGATACGAGCGCGGATGCGGCCGCCGCTCGACCGTCACCTTCATGATTGAGACACTGGTCTGATATTCGCGGTTGCGCTGAATCGTCCCTGCGGCGAGCGCGAGACACACGAGCACTGTTGCCGCGACGCCGATGTTTTTGTTTGGCGAGCTCGCGTGCGACGTCCACGCCCGATACGCGCACAAGACGACCAGCACGACGAGCCCCGCAAGCGGGAGATACATGCGCCGTTCCGCGCCGACCTCGGTTGCGATTGGAACGAAGCTCGATGCCGGCGACAGCGTGATGAAGCACCACGCGCCCAGGAATCCGACGTGCGGACGCCGGGCGAGCAGAAACAGCACCAGTAATGCGATGGCAACGACTGCGAGCAGCGGAAGCCAGACATCCAGCAGCGTCACTGGCTGTGGAACGCCGTAGTCGAGGACGAGATTCCGCGGCCAGAACGCCTCGCGCAGGTAGATCAGCAGCATGGGTGCCTGATTCAGCAGGTACGTCCACGGGCCCACGTCGGTATTGAGCCCGACGGTCTCTCTCGGTCCGGGCCACATCAGCGCGGCCAGGACGAGCCACGTCATGGCGAGCCCGATGTACAACCGTGCACGTCGAATCTTCCCCAGCGCGGGGCTCGCGACGAACACGTAGTCGTACAGTCCGACGATCACTGGCGCGGTGAGCATCGATTCCTTGCAGGCCATCCCTGCCGCGCACGCGAGGATCGCTGCGGCGTGCCAACGCGCTGGCTGTCGGTCGAGCGCTCGCACGCTGCAGTACATCGTCAGGAGATAGAAGAGGCCCATCATCGACTCCGTGCGCTGCGTCACGTAATCGACCGTTTCCGACGGCAGCGGATGCAGCGCCCAGATGAGCGCGGCACTCCAGGCAAGGGTGGTCGCGTGTCCTCCAAACCTCGTGCGGAGAGAAGGAAGGAGAAGCGTGCGGCGCACCAGCCCGAACAGGGTCAGTGCCGCCAGCAGGTGAATCGCGAGATTGGACAGCCTGTATGCGCGAGGATCGAGCCCGCCGATGGTGTAGCTGAGCGCAAAGCTCAGATTGACGAGCGGGCGTCCGGCCACGGGCGTGTTGTTCGGCGGCGAGAGCGGAACGCTCAACGGCCACAGTTGGCGGATTTGCTGGTTGTCGAGGATCGCCGTCCGGTCGTCGAAGATGAACGGCGCTGCAAGGCTATTCGAGTAGACAATGACGCCCGCGACGACGATGACGGCGGCGCGGATCGCGACCCCCCGCTCGAAGGTCACACGCAGACTCCCCGAGACATGCGCCTCAGTATATTCGTGGCGACTTCGTGCGCCTGGACCTTGACCTGGCGTTCGAGGCGCACTACAAGACGGAGGTGAATGGCGGAGTCACTCGAGCAGATCATCGGGCGTTACCAGTCGGAGACGCCGCTCACGCATGCATCGACAATTCCTGCGGCCTGGTATGTGGACCCGCGCGTCTTCGAGTTGGAGCAGCGCGCTGTCTTCCGCCGAGCCTGGCAGGTTGCCGCGCGGCTCGACGACGTTCGCGTGCCCGGTGAGTACCGCACCTGCGAGTTGCCCGGCGGTGAGCCGATCGTCGTCGTGCGCGGCGCGGATCGCTTGCTGCGTGCGTTTTACAACGTCTGTCGTCATCACGCCGCAGCCGTCGTCACCGACACGCACGGTTCGGCTACACAGTTTCGATGTCCCTATCACGGATGGACGTACGGGCTCGACGGGTCGCTGAAAGGGACGCCCGACTTCGCGGAAGTATGCGACTTCGATCGCTCGACTCAGGGCCTCGTGCCCATCGAGTGCGATACCGCAGAGAAGTGGGTGTTCGTAAGGCCCGACCGCGACGGCGTCGGGCTTCCGACATTCCTGGGACCGGCGCTCACACGCCATCTCGCCGACCGCGGGTTCGGCTCGTTGCACTGGATGGAGCGGCGTCACTACACACTCGAGTGCAACTGGAAGGTGTTCGTCGACAACTATCTCGATGGCGGCTATCACGTGCCGCACGTGCACCGAGGTCTCGACAGCGTGCTCAGCTCTCGCGAGTACACGATCGAAACGGGTGAGCGCTTCTGTCTCCAGTGGAGTCCGCTGGTCAGCGAAGGGGCGGACGCGCGCACCGGAGCCGTTCGTCAAGGTGAACGCGCCTTCTACTACTGGATCTATCCGAACTTCATGATCAACTGCTACGGCGGAGCGATGGATACCAACCTGGTGATCCCGCGCGGTGTGGACAAGACGGAGGTCGTCTTCGATTTCTATTTCGCCGATGTCTCCGAAAACGCACGCGCTGAGAATCAGGCCAGCATCGACGTCAGCCAGGAGATTCAGGAGGAGGACGTCGGGATTTGCGTGTCGGTGCAGCGCGGACTGAAGTCACGCGCCTACGCCACGGGTCGGCTGTCTGTTCGTCGCGAGGCTGGTGAGCATCTCTTCCATCGGTTGCTTCACCGGGACCTCGTGACAGGCCTGTCCGGTAGCGTCCGGGCGTGAACGCCGCGTCCCAGAGGCGAACGTCACTGGCGCAGAGGGTCCTCGCGCCGTCGCTCTCGCCTCAGGCTTTGTCGCAACAGTGCTTGGCACGTGCTTTGGACCAGATGTACTCAGACTTGCGCTATGGCGGACGAACATCACGGCGCGAAACAACTGGCCTCGGCAATCCGCGCGGGCGCGGAGCGTCGTCCGGAACAAGCATTTGGTGATTACTTCGTAGGGCGCCGCGCCTCCTGTGCGTTGGGCGCTGCGTACGAGGGGATCTACCGGCTCGCCTCAGACATGAGCGGCCAGCGCCCGACGAAGGACCTGACGACGTTCTTCGACTGTCTCGAGGGGACGATTCGCGCGTGTCCGGTTGAGGGGTGCAAGAAGCGTCTTCTGCTCTCGGCGATGATCGTCCACCTCAACGACCACCACGAGTGGTCGCGCGAGAAGATCGCGGACTGGCTGGAAGAAAACGGCGCGGCGAAACCGGCGCCCGCCACCGATCAGCCGCGATAGTTCCCGAACTGCAGCGCCACGCCGAAGTCCTGCTCTCGCAGTTGTCGCATCGCTTCCTGGAGCTCGTCTCGTGATGGCGACGTCACGCGCAGCTGATCGCCCTGAATCGACGCTTGCACTTTCTTCATCTTCGCGTCTTTCAGGAACTTCACGATGTCCTTCGCCTTCTCGGTGGGGATGCCCTGCTGGAGCGAGATCTCCTGGCGCACCGTGCCGTTGGCCGATGGCGTTGCCGTTCCGCGCGTCAGGTTCTTCACCGGTACGTTTCGCCGCACGAGGCGCGTCTGCACGATCTCCCACAGCGCATTCAGCTTGAAGTCATCGTCGGCGGTGAGTACGAGCTTGGAGTCTTTCAGGTCGAACTCGATCGACGCCTTCGCTCCCTTGAAGTCGTAGCGCTGCGCGACTTCCTTGCGCGCCTGGTTCAACGCGTTGTCCACTTCCTGCAGATCGACGTTCGAGGTGATGTCGAAAGAACACTGCGTCGTCATGTGTGACTCATGTTAGCGATGCGGATCGATTCGTTCAAGCATCTTCCTTCGTACAATGAACGTCGTGTCGCATGACTGTGGACGACCGCGCGTCGGAATCTCGCGTTGTCTGCTCGGTGACGAAGTGCGATACGACGGTGGACACAAACGCGATGCACTCCTCATCTCGACGCTCGGAGCGCTCGTCGAGTGGGTTCCTGTGTGTCCCGAAGTAGAAGTGGGAATGGGCACGCCGCGCGAAGCGATCGATCTCATCGAAAGCGACGACGGTGTTCCTGCAGGTCAGGCTCGCGTTTGCCTCTTAGGTGTCGAGAGTCGCACAGATTGGACGGGCCGGATGACCACGTGGTCGGCGGAGCGAGTGTTGATGTGCCCCGATCTCGATGGCTACGTCCTCAAGTCGGACTCACCGAGTTGCGGGCTGCAGGATGTGCGCGTACACGGAAGCGCGGGAGTGGCGCGTGTCGGTCGCGGGCTGTTTGCCGAGGCACTCGTGCGGATGCTTCCAGACCTGCCAATGGAAGAAGAGCGACGCCTCCATGACCAATCGCTTCGCGACGATTTCCTCAGCCGCGTGTTCGCGTATCGCTGTCGTCGTCTTGCGATTCCGAATCCGAATCCCGAATCCCGAATCCCGAATCCCGGCTAGCGTGCCGCAGTTGAAGCCCCATCGCTGTGGGCAGGAATCCTTCGTTGACGAAGAGGCGCGCAGCGGGATGAATCGATGCGGGCAGCCCGTCGATCTCTGCCAGCAACAGGCCCCTGCGACCCTCTTCGCGCGCTGTTGATAGCTGGACGAGCGCCCTTGCCACCGCCTGCGTGGCGTGCGACCTGGTCGGCTCGGCAGGTGGCATGAAGAGCAGAAGCTCGCGCTCACCGCGACGAAGATACGCACCGGCGTACCCGTCAACCACGATCACGAGAGCGCCGGCAGTGCGAGTAGGCCCCCGGCCACCATCGCTCGATGCGTTCGGGTCGTGGCCCTGAAGCAGGGAGATCTCGTCGCCCCAGGCGCTCGCGGGCCACTTCACGAGAGAACCGTAAGGAGACGCCGGGTCGGTTGCGGACAGGACCACCGCCCGGAAACTCTCGGGTGCGTCGCGCAGCGATCGCAACAGGTCGAGTGCGGCCGGCATCGCGAATTGCGCGGCGCCGAGGCCGGCCACGAAGTACCCGCGGCGGACGCGTCCCGCGTCCTCCATCGCTTTGAGGACCTGGTAGACGATCGAAAAGCCACCTGCGACCGGTTCGTGCGCGATCGTTTCGCGCGTGACGACACCGTGACGTGCGAGCAACTGGTTCGCGATCGCGGTGCTCCACTCCGTCACGGAGGATTTCGATGCACGCGGCGCGTCCACGAGCGACCATCGGCCTTCCGCGGTCGGAGGCACCAGCCGTCGAGACTTGAAAGGCGCGGGCCGCCCACGTCTTGGCGGCTTCGCACTCGTCTCGCTGACGTACGCACGCAGCGCATGCAGCGTGTCGTTGGTGACCAGCCCTTTCCAGACGAGGTCCCACAACGCGTCAACGGTTTCTCCAGGGAAGCCGCCGCCGCTGCCTTCGTGAAGTGCGGAGAAGAACGAGGCACCGTGAGACCTCAGATACGAGAGGATCTCCGCCGATCGTCCTTCGACGTCGCTCGCGGTTGGGGACGGAGGCCGCAGGCGTGGCATGTGGTCGGTCAAGTAAAGGGCGATACGGCCGTCTCGTTCTCCCACTGATTCGACGCCTGCCCAGACGACCTCGCCCGCAGCCATCAACGTATCCAGCATCGACGGCTGATAGCCTGCGACGCGGGCCGGCAAGACATCTCGCTCGAGGACCGAAAAGGGGAGTGGCGCGCCCTGCAACTGCTCGATCGCGTCGAGCAGCGCTTCGGGACCGCGACGCATGGAGCCGACACCGTGCCACGCGACGAGAAACCGTCCGAGGGCGTCTGGCGAGACCGGTTCGACTTCGCGCCGCAATCGTGCGAGCGAGCGGCTTCGCAGGCGCCTGAGCACATCGGCGTCGACCCATTCGCGCTCGACGCCGCCGGGCCTGAACTCACCTTGCACGAGCCGCCCCGATTCCGTCAGACGCGTCAGGAGCGACTCGGCGATCGCCGTGCCGAGGCCGAATCGTCGCGCGAGCCCGTCAACGGTGAACGGACCATGCGTGCGAGCGAATCGCGACGCGAGATCGCCGGCTGGGTCACGGACCGGCTCGAGCAGGGGCTGGGGAATGCCCGCTGGTAATGGCGTGCCCAACCCATCCCGGTAGCGGGCGGCGTCTTCTACGGCGATGTCGCGCCGCTCACCAGCGATCTGAACAGAGATGATCCGACCGGCTCGCTCCAGCTCTGCGATCGCGGCCGCGGTGTCAGGCATCGACGAGCGCGCCTCGATTTCTTCATGTGTCAGATCGCCAATCCGTAGCAGCAGGTCGTGGATTCCGTCTGACGATTTCACGCGCCGGCTCTCGTCCACGTGCTGCAGCTGCTGCTCGATTGTGTCGAGAGCAGCCGGGTCGAGCAGCTCCCGCAGCTCGGCGTCGCCGAGTAACTCGCGGAGCTGGCCCTGATCGACCGAGAGCGCCTGCGCCCGTCGCTCGGCCAGCGGCGCATCGCCGTCGTAGATGTAGTTGGCGACGTAACTGAAAAGCAACGATGCGGCAAAGGGCGACGGGGTCGTCGTGTCGATCGTGGCCACGCGGAGCGTTCGCTTTGACACGCGACGGAGCACGTCAATGAGCGCGGGCATGTCGAAGTGATCGCGCAGCACCTCGCGGTATGTTTCGAGCAGCGCCGGAAACGAGCCGAATCGCGACGCCACAGCTAGCAGATCGGAGGCGCGTTTGCGCTGCTGCCACAACGGTGTGCGCATCCCCGGCCGTCGTCTCGGGAGCAGCAACGCGCGGGCAGCCGTCTCGCGGAAACGTGCTGCAAAGAGCGATGTCGAGCCCAGTTGGCGGAGAACGAGTCCCTCGATCTCTTCGGGCTCCGGCAGCAGCAGCGCCGGATCCGGTGGCCGCTCCACCTCGGGGAATCGGACGACGAATCCCTCGTCGCCCCACATGATCTCGACGTCCATGCCTGTCTGACTGCGGATGTGGGCGGTCACGGCCATCGCCCATGGAGCGTGCACGCGACTGCCGAGAGGAGAGAGCAGGCACACACGCCAGTCGCCGAGATCGTCGAGGCATCGCTCGATCACCAGCGTGCGGTCGTCAGGAACGGCGCCGGTGGCGGCCTGATCGTCGAGATAGCGCAGGGCGTTCTCTGCGGCAGTCTGATCGAGATCGTGCAAACGAACGAGGCGATCGATCGCCGCATTCCTTGGCGTCGAGCGCAGATCGCGAACAAGCTTTCCGATCGCCATCCCGAGCTCGACCGGTCGTCCGGCCTGGTCGCCGTGCCAGAACGGCATCTTGCCTGGCTGACCCGGTGCAGGTGAGACGAGCACGCGGTCGTGTGTGATCTCCTCCACGCGCCACGTCGACGCACCGAGCGTGAACGTGTCGCCGACCTCGGTCTCGAAGACCATTTCTTCGTCGAGCTCGCCGACGCGCATGGGACGGTCGGCGCCTGCGAGGAACACGCCGTACAGCCCGCGGTCGGGAATCGTTCCGGCGTTCGCGATCGCCACTCGTTTCGCGCCGGTGCGTCCTGCAATCATGCCCTGCACGCGATCCCACGTAATGCGCGGACGGAGCTCGGCGAATTCATCGGAGGGATAGCGGCCGGACAGCATGTCGAGCACGCCTTCGAACACGCGGCGACTCAGGTCTGCAAACGGCGCGGCCTGCCGCACGCGAGCGTAGATCTCGTCAACACTCCACGGTTCCATCGCTGCCATCGCGACGAGGTGCTGTGCGAGCACGTCGAGCGGATTGCGCGGATAGCGCGTGCTTTCAACCTGCCCCTCGTGCATCGCTCGCGTGACCGCCGCACAGGCGAGGAGGTCGCCGCGAAACTTCGGAAAGACGATGCCCTCGCTGATCGCTC
>Ga0247825_10000264_pt1 | contig 32206 bp, 23 predicted proteins | sample 13C_Vanillin_Day_FD_194413 | JGI IMG/M metagenome (GOLD analysis project Ga0247825, IMG submission 194413) | Soil microbial communities from agricultural site in Penn Yan, New York, United States - 13C_Vanillin_Day48 | ecosystem: Environmental > Terrestrial > Soil > Agricultural land | place... | reverse complement strand
AATTTCTCAAAATTGGGAGGGCTCATGGTCTCCAAATAACAGAGGGCCCACTCCTCTAGGAAGTGGGCCCTGTGAATTACTTCCGCGGAGGGGACTCAGATCACCAGCCGCTGAAGATCTTGCCGATCGCCTTGCCCACGGACTTCACGCCGTCCGCGATCTTGTTGCCCACGTCCTTGGCGACCTCACCGACCTTCGAGACGGCGCCCGAGACGAACTCGCCGACCTTCTTGCCGACTTCCTTCACGGCCTCGAGGGGCTTGGTGACGACGTTCTTGATGGCCTCGCCGATCTTCTTGAAGTTGATGTCGACGCCGAAGCCCAGCTTGAAGCCGATGCCGAGCGCCGCGCCGATCTCGAAGCGCGCCTTGAAGCGGCCGTTCTCCAGCTTGGCGGACGCGTGGGCGGAGACACCCAGACCCGCCCAGGCCTCGGCCTTGCCGGTCACGCCAGCGTAATCACCCAGGCTGGCCGAGCCCGACACACCGGCGCGGGCGCCGATGAACGCATCACCGCCGACCTCAACGCCGTACTTGCCGTTGACCGGGTCGATCGTCAGGTTGCCCTGAGCGTTCGCCTTGGCGCCCACCCACGCGTGGCCCTCGCCCTCGGCGTTGATAGGACCGAGCTTCGCCTTGAAGTTCGCCGCCGCGTCCACCAGCGTGGCCTGCGCGTGCAGCTCGCCCTGCGCCTTGAGGGCGCCGTTCTCGAAGGCCACCGAGCCGCTGCCGTTGACAGAGGCCTCCAGGAAGCTGGCGCGGTAGTTGCCGGAGATGGGGCCGTTCGGGTTACCGAAGGTGCCCTCCTTCTTCCAAGCCGCCACGCCCTTCTCGAAGCTGCCATCCACCCCCACCTTGGGGAGCTTGCCCAGCAGGCCCGCCAGCACGCCGCCGAAGCCCGTGGTGGGCAGCTTCGGGGAGTTCATCGCGCGGTCGGTGCTGTAGGACTTGTTCCAGTTGCGGGTGATCTCGCCACTGCGGTCAAAGCTGCTCTGCAGGCGGTCCGGCAGCCCCGAGCCCGAAGCCGGCTTCTCGGCGACGGTGTTCTTCTGGGGAGAGGCAGGCGTCTCCTGCGTGGTGGAGCGATTGATGAGACCAGGGCCAGAGTTATTGGTTGAGCGCACGGACATGACAGCGACCTCGATTGGAATGAGTCAGTGCTTGCATTATCGCACGCTTAGGGATCAGGTTGCTCCTGATCCGTGATCTTTTGAATCCCCGGGCGTTCGCAATGTTTTCCAGTCTCGGCGGAAGTTACAGCCGGGCGGAAAACCAGCGAGCGATCAGCTCCATGGAGAAGGCCAGCACCAGCAGAATGCCTCCCACGGCGGCGCGAGTGAAATCCAGAGGGTGAAGGCCGGGTTCGAGCACGGACTCGGTGGGATCCTGGGGATTGTAGGCGACCTGTAAGGTCTGGCCCGGCAGGTAGCGCGCCAGGGTAGCCTGCACCTGCTGCTCGTTGCTCGTCTCCATGGGGCTGAGCCTGATAACCGTCGAGCCAATATGGACCCGGCCTACATTGTATTCATAGTGCACCCGCGCTTCGTAGTGAATGCGAGTGCCGCCTCCAGCCCCCTCGGGGAACTGCCGTTGATGCTGGAGTTCCTCGGCTGAGACGACCTTGCCTGGCGCTCGAGGCCAGCGCCGGGTGCGGGCCGCGCGCCAGACGTCACGCAGCCCTGCCACGAGCAGGGCTACGCCGACGGCGGCGAACACCGCGCAGATGAAGTGGATCACTCCCCAGAGCACTAGCTGCACACACCTACCTTAGCAGAGGGGCACCACGCAGGGGCAGTTCCACTGTGAAGGTGGAGCCCCGCCCGGCCTCGCTCTCCAAGAGAATGCGACCGCCCATGGCGTCGAGGATCTGCCGGACGATCCACAGCCCCAGCCCGAAGCCGCTGAAGTGGCGCTCGCTGGCCAGCCGCTCGAAGCGCTGGAAGAGCCGGGCCTGGTCCTCGGCGGAGATGCCGATCCCTTGATCCCGCACCATCATCCGGGCCCACTGCGCATCCGCGCTGACCCTGACCTCTATGGGGAGCCCTCGCCCGTACTTGATGGCGTTGGTCAGCAGGTTCTGGAGGATCTGCTCGACACGCAGCCGGTCCCAGACCCCCACTACGGACTCAGGGGTCTCCAGGCGCAGCTCTCCCCCGGAGCGGCTGAGTTCCTCTGAGAAGCGCAGGGTGAGATCGCGCGCGAGCCCGGCCAGATCCACCTCTTCGGGCTCGAGCCGGAGCTTGCCCGCGGTGATGCGGGAGACATCGAGCATCTCGTGGATGAGATTGGCCAGCCGACGGATCTGCCGCTGCACGGCCTGGAGGCGGGTGTTGAAGGTGTCCTGCTGCGGGGAATCCAGGCCCGCCTGCAGGAGCATCCGCTGCAGCGTCTGGACGTTCAGGCTGAGGGACGTGAGCGGCGTGTTCAGCTCATGCGAGGCGATGGAGAGGAACGAGTCCCGCGCCCGGATGGCATCCTGGGCTTCCTTATAGAGCAGCCCGTTGTCGAGCGAGGTGGCCGCGCGGCGGGCGAGATCCTCTGCGAGCCGGACGTCCGCCTCGGTATAGCGACGGTGGGAGTCTCCATAGACGAGCGTCAGCGCCGCGAGCGTCCGGCCGCGGCTGACCAGCGGGACACTGAGGACAGACTCGATCCCGAGTTCGAGGATGTCACGTCGATGCTCGAGATCGGAGACCCCCTCTTCAATGAGCAAGGGCGTGAGCTCGGGGATGAACTCCGTGGTCCCGGTGCGCAGCACCTTGCCGATACCGCCCGGCTCATCCAGGGAGAAGGGGTACTTCTCATAGAACGCGTGGGCCTGCGCCACCCGCTCCGGCCGAAGGTGCACCACGGCGACCTGCAGGATCTGCCCCTCAGGAGTGGCCTCGTGCACCGCGCACCAGTCGCCGAGTGTAGGCACGGCCAGGTGCGCCAGGCGGGTGAGGATCTCCTTTCGGTCCAGCGACGAGGAGAGCACCTCGCTGGCCAGGGCCAGGAAGGCCGCGCGCTGCTCCGCCAGACGTGTCTGGTCGTACAGCTGCTCGGTGAACTTGTAGGCGTTGGCACGCTCGACCTCGATGCGCCTCTGCTCTGTCACATCCTTGTGCACACAGAGCCAGTGCACCTTGCCCCCAATGGGGAGCGTGGAGATCCGCACCGCCGTGATGAAGGATGTCCTCCCCTTCGTACTGTGCAGGAGCTCACCCTCCCAGCTGCCCATCGTCTTCAGGTGCGCCATGAACTCGGCCATGAACCGGCGGTTCTCCTCGGGAGAAGAGGCGCTCAGGAAGCCGAGAGGCTGGCCGAGCAGCTCATCCCGGCCGTACCCGAACATGCGATCCAGCGCCGGGTTGGTATAGACGATGCTCCCACTCTCGTCCGTCAGGGCCACACCCTCGGTCATGCTCTCGAGGATCCACGCGTGCAGCAGCAGCGCGTCCGTGCGCAACCGCTCCTCGGTCGTCTCCCGAGAGAACACGTAGATCCGCTCGCCGCTGCGGTACATCCGGTTCCTGAACCAGCGGTCCCACGGCTCGAAGAGGTACTCGAACTCCTCCTTCTGGCCCATCTCGGCGACCCGGAGGAACGCCTGTTGGAAGATCCCGCCCGCGGTCTCCGGAAGGACCTCCCAGATGACGCGGCCCATCAGCTCCTGCCTCTTCTTGTTGAGGAGGCGCTCGGTGGCGAGGTTGAGGTAGAGGTACGTCGCGTCGGGTCGGAAGACAGCAACGCTCTCCTCCATCTGCTCGAACAGGGCGGTGTCGATGAGGCCCTCATCCGCAGAGCTCTCCTCCTCTTCGTGGGAGACACGGCGGAGCGGGACTGGGTCCGCGGATGGGCCGCTGAGCTGAGCCATAGAGCAGAGGCCATCCTGCTCCAACCCGTGCGGCGGCTGATGACCTCACGCTCGCCAACAGTGCGGATTGTCGGGCAGCGCACATGCGCTCAGACCCAAGTACGAGGCGCCGAGCAGACGCGCAGGGAACCTGAAGGGCGGCTTGGGTTTCTCACTCAACGCCAGAACACCCCCAGGGGGAGGCCCATGCATCGTCACCGTGTCTTTTTCCACCGCGGCTTCACTCTCATCGAGCTGATGATCGTCGTGGTCATCATTGCCCTCATCGCGGCCCTCGTCATTCCCATGGCGCTCTCGCGCGCCGACGGCCTGAGGGCCCAGACGCCGCGGCAGCCCGTGCAGCGGCTGTCCCAAGCCGCACCGACCGCCAGCGTGGAGGGCGCGCCCGAGGGTACTGCCTTACAACCACCCATCATCGAGTCCTCGGAGATCCAGGTGCGGCTGCTACCCGCTCCCGTGCTGGACGGGCACCGCGTGTACAACCGCTTCGAGGCGGTCTTCGCTGGGACGTTCACGGTGCGCAACGCCGACGCGAACGCCAGCACCTTGAGCGTGAGGTTCCCCTTCCCCGCCGGCATCACCGAGGCGCGGGACGTGTCCCTGCAGCTCGTCGATGCACGCGGGCAGAGGACCGAGGCGGAGGTGGAGTCCTCGCTCGCGGGGCTCCGCTGGACGGGACCGGTCCCTCCTGGCGAGCGGGTGGTAATGGCGATCGCCTATACCCTGCGAGGGCGCGACGCCTTCGTCTACGACGTCTCGGGGCTGGGACGCTCGGGAGAGGTGCGCTTCGAGGTGCTCGTGGAGGACGCCGAGCGGCTCGTCATGCCGCCGGACTCGCTCCTTCCCACGCAGCGCCACCCGGATCGGCTCGTGTGGAGCTTCCGGCGGCTGGTGACCACCCAGCCGATCACGGTGGAGCTGCCCGCGGATGCCAGCCCGCTGGGCCGGCTCATCCTGCTGTGCCAGCTCGCGGCGCTGGGGGTGCTGCTGTTCGGCGCTGGCTTCTGGTACCTGAGCGATCTGCGCCGGCCTGGCAGCCTGGATGACTTCCGCTGGGGCCACTTCCTCCTGGTGGCCCTCAACTACACGCTCTTCTTCGCGACGTTCGCGGTGGTGGGCTACCGGGGTGCCTGGGGCCTGGCCCTGCTCGTCGCCAGCGGGGTGAGCCTGCCGCTGCTCACGCTTCACGTGGCGCGCCTGTCGGATGTGCGCTTCGCCCTCACGCGCTGCCTGCCGCTGGCGGTGCTCACCTTGGGCGCGGTGGTGGCCGCGGTCTATGCGGAAGCGTGGCGCCCGCATGTCCTGCTGGGAGTGGCCGTCATCACGATGGCCTTCGTCACGCCCACCTGGCGGCGGTGGGACACCGGGCGCCGGGCTCACCTGGAGACGAAGCGCCAGGCCCGCGAGCGGCAGCACCGCGAGCAGGAGTTCCGGCAACAGCTCACCGAGCCGCGCGAGAAGGTCGAGGAGCGCGAGCAGCTGGTGCGGGAGGCGCACCATCGGCTGGAGAGCTCCGGCGTCGAGGCCGAGCTGGATCGCCAGGAGGTGCGCGATGCCTTGCGGCAGCTGGCGGCCAGCGAGGGACGGCTGCGCAAGCTTCAGGAGCTGGCGGAAGCCCCCACGGCTCCCGAGGCACACATGGCGTGGCTGCGCGAGCGGACCGACGAGGCAAGGCGAGCTCGCAAGCACCTGGAGGCAGAGGAGGTCGTGGTGAAGGTAGCCCTGCGGCGGCTCCAGCAGCGCCTCACCCAGAGCCGGGTCCGAGCCCCCGAGGCGGGGACTCCGTCGCGGTGCATGGCCTGCGGCGCGGCCTCGAGCCCCTCCGCGCGCTTCTGCGCCGAGTGCGGCACCGCCGGCATGGTGGCGCTGTCCTGCGCGCGGTGTGGGGATAACCTCTCTCTGCCGAGCCATCTCCTGCGACACCGGTGGGGGAGCCGGCCGCTGCACTGCCGCACGTGCGGCGAGGCGCTCCCCCCGCCTCCCGAGGGCAGCGAGGATGGAGCTCAAACCGCCGCATAACGCTTCAGGCGAGGCACCTCACCCAGGCAGGTGCCACTCGATGGGAGCCTGGCCGCGGAGCTTGAGCGCTTCATTGATACGGCTGAACGGGCGGCTGCCAAAGAAGCCCCCCGAGGCGGACAGCGGCGAGGGGTGCGGCGACTCGATGATCTGGTGCCGTTGTGTGTCGATGAGCTTGCGCTTCTTCCGCGCGTAGTTGCCCCACAGCAGGAACACCACCGGCTCCGGCTTCGCGCTGACAGCCCGGATGACCGCGTCGGTGAACTCCTCCCAGCCATGCCCCTCGTGGCTGTTGGGCTTGCCCTCCCGCACCGTGAGCACCGCGTTCAGCAGCAGCACCCCCTGCTCCGCCCAGGGCACCAGCGAGCCGCTCGCGGGCGGTGGCACACCCAGATCGCTTCGCAGCTCCTTGAAGATGTTCACCAGCGAGGGCGGCAACGGAACCCCCGGCTTCACCGAGAATGCCAGCCCGTGCGCCTGTCCTGGCCCGTGGTACGGATCCTGCCCCAGCAGCAGCACCCGGACGCGCGCATAGGGCGTCAGCCGGAACGCCGAGAAGAGCTCCTCTTCCGAGGGGTAGACAGTGTGCTTCCTCCGCTCTTCCTCCACGAAGCGCTCGAGCTTCCGGAACGAAGGCGCCTCCAGTGCCTCCTTCAGCACCTCGCTCCAGTCTCCCGGCAGGTTCTCCCGCATGCACCCTCCCTGATACGTCCCATTCAAGCACGACAACCTGGCAGGTGGGGTGAAGAATCGGCGCGGGCGTGTTGAAGAGAAGGAGTTTGCATGCACGTTGCTGGACGTGAGGTTCGGAAGACAGCAGAGTCACGGGCCCGGTGGAAATACCTTGAATCCCTCCGAGGCGCACGAACCCGCGGCACCCGAGGCTCCCGTGCCCGCGGAGTCACTGCCTCGCCTCTTCTGGCGCTTCCTGCGCTTTGGCCTGCTCGCCTGGGGCGGCCCCATCGCGCAAATCGCCATGATCCGCCAGGAGCTCGTCGAGGAGGAGAAGTGGGTCAGCCCTGCCCGCTTCCACCGCGCGCTGGCCCTCTACCAGATCCTCCCCGGCCCGGAGGCCCATGAGCTGTGCGTCTACTTCGGCATGCTCTCCCGCGGCCGGGTGGGCGGGCTGCTGGCGGGCCTGGGCTTCATGCTCCCGGGCCTCCTCCTCATGCTGCTGTGCTCGTGGCTCTACGTCCGCCTGGGCATCGGCTCGCCCTGGGTGAGGGCAGCCTTCGCGACCGTGCAGGCCGCCGTCGCCGCCCTCATCGTCCGCGCCGTCCACCGCATCGGCAGCCATGCCTTCAGCTCCCGCCCCCTGCTCGCCGTGGCCCTGCTCGCCGCCTTGGCCCAGCTCCTGGGCGTGCCCTTCCTCGTCACGCTCGTCTGGGCGGGCCTCGTCACCGTGCTCCTTCACGCCGGATCCCGCGCCGCAGCCGCCGTCCTCACCGTCGCGTGCACCGCCGCCGTGGGCCTCTTCCTCTCCTTCCATGCCCCCGAGAGCGCTGCGCCCCTCACCGCCGCCTCGGCTCCCACTGGGGCGCCCCCGAGCACCCTGGAGATGTTCGGCTCCGGCCTGCGCACCGGCCTGCTCACCTTCGGCGGCGCCTATACCGCCATCCCCTTCCTCCAACAGGACGCAGTGATACGCGGCGGGTGGATGACCAACGCCCAGTTCCTCGATGGGCTCGCGATCGGAGGCGTGCTCCCCGCTCCCCTCATTATCTTCGGCACCTTCGTGGGCTACTTCGGAGACGGCTTGCCCGGAGCGCTGGCGATGACAGCCGGCATCTTCGCCCCCGCCTTCGGGATGACGCTGCTGGCCCACGATCCGCTGGAGCGCCTGCTCCTCCACCCACGCGCCCGCATCTTCCTCGAGGGCGTCACCGCAGGTGTCGTGGGCCTCATCGGCGGCACGGCGCTCCCCCTGCTGCGCGCCGCCGTGCATGATGTGCCCACCGCCGCCGTCTTCGCCGCCGCGCTTGCCGTGCTCTTCCGCGCCAAGGCCCGGCTGGCTCCCATGGCCGTCATCGCGTCAGCGGCCGCAGTGGGACTCGGGGTGCACGCCCTCGGGTGGATGTAGGCCGGCCCTCCCCCTACCAGGGAAGCATCCACGGGATCTTGGGTTTGGGACACGGCTCAGGCTAGCCTCTGGCCTGCCATGTCGATGTACAACGAGTCACTCCGTGCCTTCCTGAAGCCGGTCCTCCCGTATCTGGATGACCCATCGGTCTCGGAGATCATGATCAATGGTCCCACCGACATCTGGATCGAGCGCAAGGGCCGGCTGAGCAAGACCGACGCCGCCTTCTCCGAGGAGGGCCTGCTGGGCGCGGCGCGCAACATGGCGCAGTTCGTCGGCCGCGTCCTCAACGACGAGCGCCCCCGGCTCGACGCGCGCCTGCCCGACGGCAGCCGCATCCACGTCGTCCTTCCGCCCGTCGCCCGGCGCGGCACCACCATCTCCATCCGCAAGTTCTTCAAGGACAAGCTGACGATGGATGCCCTCATCAAGTACCAGTCGATGACGGCCCAGATGGCGCGGCTCCTCGACGCGGGCATCCACACCAAGCTCAACATGATGGTGTCCGGCGGCACCGGCTCCGGCAAGACGACGCTGCTGAACATCATCTCCTCCCTCATCCCCGACGACGAGCGCATCCTCACCATCGAGGACTCGGCGGAGCTCCAGCTCAACCAGTCCCACCTGGTGACCTTCGAGAGCCGGCCGCCGGACAAGTTCGGCAAGGGTGGCGTGGACATGGGCGACCTGCTCCACTCGGCCCTGCGTCTGCGCCCGGACCGCATCGTCGTGGGCGAGGTGCGCGGCGGCGAGGCCTTCCACCTGGTGCAGGCGATGAACACCGGCCATGGCGGCTCGCTGTCCACCTGCCACGCCAACACGCCCACGGACACGCTGCGCCGTGTCGAGTCGCTGTGCCTCATGTCCGCGGTGGAGCTGCCCATGGTGGCCGTCCGCGCCCAGGTGGCCAGCGCCATCAACTTCATCATCTGCTGCGAGCGCCTCTACGACGGCAGCCGCAAGACGATCGCGCTGTCCGAGGTGCTCCCGCTCAATGAGAAGGGCGACTACCGCACCCAGGACATCTTCGTCTTCACCCCGGTGACGAAGGACGCGGACGGCCAGGTGCTGGGCTACCACGCCCCCACCGGCATCATCCCCACCTTCGTGCAGAAGGCCCGCGCGTACGGCTTCACGGACCTGGACGAGTCCTTCTTCGACCCGGCCACCTATGGAGTGCCGCCGCCGCCCTCGTTCCAGGTGGGCTCCTCGTATGAGGTGCGCTGGGCCCCCTCGCTCAAGCACCGCGAGCAAGGACGGCCGGATCCCTCCGAGTTCAAGCGGCAGTGGGCCGACTTCGAGAAGAAGCTGGTGGAGGACGCAAGAGAGGGCAAGGACGGCCCGACCACCGCGCCCGTGCAGGTGCCCGCCAACCTCCCCGTCCCCGTCGCAAAGCCACCTCCTGCGCCTGTCTCCGTCCCCTCGGCTGCCTCCGCCAGGCCCGCTCCCCTTCAGTCCCGGCCCGCTCCCAAGCCCTCGCAGGAGACCCTGTCGGATCAGGACAAGACGCCGCCGCCGACTCGCAACCCGTTCGCTCGCGGCGATGCGGACGATCTCAACGCCCCCACCGACGAGAGCACTCACTCCGGCATGCCCCCCAAGGATGAGCCGAAGGTGGAGATCGCCGAGGATCTGCTCGCGGAGGTTGCCTCCGCCCGGCCCGCTTCTCCTCCGCCGCGCCGTCCCGCCCCTGGACCTGCTGCCGTGCCCAATCGGGTGAGCGCGGGCTCCAATCCCGGCGCCGCGCGCCCGGGTCCGAGTGCCGTGCCTCCCCGCCGCACTACCACTGGCCTCGGCTCCACCGCTCGCCCGGCCGTCGCGAGTGAGGACGGAGAGTCCGGTAACGACGGGAACACCGGAGAGAAGACCCAGATTCGCTCTCCGCCCCCAGACCGGCCACGCCGGTGAGTGGAGGACCGGGAGCCGGGGCTCGAATGTCCCCGTGTTTCCAGCCCTCTATACGTAGGGTGCACTCCCACCACCCTGGAGTACGGGGAGAGTCACCTGGCCGGTCACGGGGCGACACCTCGGGTGCGAATACCTCCTTGGGCGCCCTCTGGAGCGAGCCACAGTCTTGCTCAAGTGACAGCATGAGGAGAAAGTCGCCCCCGTGCTGACACCCCTCCTCGTTACTTCCCTGGTCCTGCTCAACCAGGCGCCCGCCGCGCCGGATGGGCCCATCACCGCGCTGATCGCTCCGCCGGACACGGCGGGCGTTCCCGGCCACGTCGTGGAGTTTGCCCAGGAGCACGTTGCCGAGCAGGCCCGGGGCAAGGGCTTCACGGTCATCCGGATGAAGGACTTCATCCGCAAGCTCCCTGCCTCCAAGCGCCGCGCGCTGCTGAGGTGCAAGCGCACGGAGCTGCGGTGCCTGACGGCACTGGGCCTGGCCGCCAAGAGCGAGGTGGTGCTGGTGGCCGAGCTGCTGCAGCGCATGGATGGCTACCGCGTGGGCACGAAGATCTACAAGACGGCGGACGGCGGGCTTGTGGCCGAGCACCTCATCCCCGGGGTCCGAGAGGACGGAATGCTCGATGCGATCACCCAGTCCCTGGACGTGGTGGTGCCCGAGGTGAAGAGGCAGCTGCGCCCCTCGGCTGAGCCGCTCGAGCCGACACCCACCGAGCCGCTCAAGCCGACACCCACCGAGCCGCTCAAGCCGACACCCACCGAGCCGCTCAAGCCGACACCCACCGAGCCGCTCAAACCGACACCGACCGAACCGACCGAGCCGACGCAGCCCAAGCCGGAGCCTGAGCCCTCGAAGCGTCCCTGGGCCTGGGCCCCCGCGGCGGGTGGCGCCGTGTTCGCGGGCGTGGGCACGGTCTTCTACCTTCAGGCGAAGGACAAGTACGACATGCTGAAGACGGCGGGCTCTGCGGAGAATCCGCTGAATGGGAATCAGCTCGCCAGTGAAGGACGCCGGGCCCAGAACCTGAGCAGGGTGGCCTTCGGACTGGGTGCGGCTGGCGTCGTGACAAGCGTGGTGCTCTATCTCCTCCCCGTGAAGGAGAAACCGACGGTCACCCCCACTGTGACAGTGGGCCCCGGCGGGGGCATGGTGGGTCTGGCCGGGACGCTGCCTTGAGGAGATCTATGTCGAACACCTGGAAACCGCGCCTGCTGTGTGCGGCGCTCGTAGGAACCCTGGCTGTCATCGGCTGCTTCGACTTCGGTACGGCGCAGCAGCAATGTCTCGATGATGGGCGCTGCGAGACCCCCATCGAATGTGTTCAGACGGACCCGAACGATCAGCCAGACGATGCGTTCACGGACACCAACTGCGACGGCATCGACGGCATCGCCACTGCGGGCATCTATGTCGATCCTGTGAGCGGTCTCGATACCAACACCGGCTCTCGCGAGAGCCCTGTGAAGACGATCAAGAAGGCGCTGGAGTTGCTGCGCGGCGACGCAGGAGCCAACATCACCGCGCTCTACCTCGCACAGGGCAGATATGACGAGGATCAGCTCACGCTGGACAGGCCCGTCTCGCTGTATGGCGCCTACGGCGGGGCCGCGAACAAGTGGAAGCGCAAGAGCGAGTACATCACCCACCTGGATGGCGGCACCATCGGCCTCACCGTGAGCGGGCTCGGCCAGGACGCCGGTGTCCGGTTGGAGTGGCTGACCATCACCTCCGCCAATGCCACGGCCAACGGCGCTCCCTCCATTGCCATGCGAGTCCTCGGCAGCGATCTCCAGCTGCGCCACGCCATCTTGAAGGCAGGCCAGGGAGCGCCTGGAGCTCGAGGAGCCATCGGGGATGCAGGGACTGATGGGCCAGATGGCGGTCCAGGGACCAGCGGCTCTGGAGTCACCGAGGGTGTGGCGGGCGCGGCACCCCCACACTTTTGTGAAGGTGCGAGTCACGCGGGCGGGAATGGACGCTCAGGCGGCGCGCGCAATGCGGGAGCGGCAGGAAACACTGGGCAGCCTCCTGCCAATGGAGGAGGCGCTGGAGGGGACGGCGGTGTTGTAGGAGAGGTGGACAATGGGACCGTCGCTGTTTGCGTGGGTGGCGGCGGCCAGAACGGTGGGCCTGGTGCCCCCGGAATACCGGGTGATGCTGGCCCGGGTGGAAGTGGCCTGGGCGCGGTGATTGGCGACACGTGGGTGATCACTCCAGAGGGCCTTGGCGGCGCAGGAACCCCGGGAACAGCGGGAGCAGGGGGAGGCGGTGGAGGCAGTGGAGGAGGCTGCCCCGAAGGCGACCCCGGCAACAGCCAGTCGGGCGCGGGCGGGGGCAGTGGCGCCGGAGGCGGAGGAGGCTGCGGTGGGCAGGAAGGCCATGGCGGTGGGCCCGGCGGAGCCTCCATCGCGCTGCTGCTGGTCGACTCGTCGGCCCAGCTCGATCAGGTGACGCTCTCAACCCTGGGAGGCGGCGCTGGCGGAGTGGGCGGGGAGGGCGGCAATGGAGGCAGAGGTGGAATGGGAGGCCCTGGTGGCAATGGAGGCGTCATCGAGAGCGGGGCCCGCTGGCAGACCAAGATTTATGTGTCCACCGGCGGTACGGGAGGGCCCGGAGGACAGGGCGGCGCTGGCGGCAACGGCGGACCCGGCGGTGGCGGCGCTGGAGGTCCTTCCGTGGGTGTGTGGTGCTTGGATGGGGGCGTTCACGCGGTGGATCCCTCCGCCATCACCCTGACGCTTGGAGACCCTGGCATGGGCGGCTCCAGCAGTGGCAATCGAGGCGCCGACGGACTGGAGATTCCGTACCAGTCGTGCAACCCGACTCCCCCATAGCCTCGCATTAATGGCGGCCACAGCGGAAAAGGCGGCCCTGGTGGTAATAGAGGGGTTTCCCCTAGCGGGGGCCGCAGTGACCCTCCGTGGTGTTTGGTGCTCGAACAGTCAGGTGCTCACTACCAAACGAGTCACTCCCACGGAGAGTATGGGTCCTGCGAGCAGCGGCGGTTCGTGCTCCCGAAGGCCGCAGCAGAGAGGCCGCTGATCCGGCTTCGTCGCTGCGGTCTCCCCTCCTGCCACGTCAATTCCAAACGGCCTACTTCGAAGGATGGTTGGCCAAGCGACCCACAGCGCCTGGCTGCTGGTCTGCTTCCCTGAAGACGGTAGATCGGCGACAGTGCGGCAGTCTGCTAGGCTGCGAGCCCTGCGTTCCCGATGGCTTCTGCGCGCACGTGTGAAACCTGTGGTCTGGAAGTTCCGCCCGGCGCCGGCGTGTGCCCTCGGGACGGGACTGTCATTCTCTCGTCCTATATGGCGCGGGACGATGAAGAGGCCACCCAGATCGAGGCCATCCGCAACGTGTGGGGCGATGAGCCCCCCTCCCGCGGCTCGGCCCCGTTCGCTTGGGGAGAGGAGCCCCCTCCCCGCAGCCCGGCTGTAGAGCACGTACAGGAGTCCGCACAGGCCTCCCTGATGTGGGGCGAGGAGCCGCCCACGCGGGATCCGCTCATCGGCATGAAGCTGGGCGAGTACGAGCTGCGCTCGCGCATCGGCGTGGGTGGGATGGGCTTCGTGTACGACGGCATCCAGCCGCTCATTGGCAAGCGCGTGGCGGTGAAGGTGCTGCGGCCCGAGTTGGCGCAGGCCCCCGAGCAGGTGGCCCGGCTGCTGGCGGAGGCCCGCGCCGTCAACGCCATCCGTCACCGCGGCATCATCGACATCTTCGGCTTCGGACAGGTGCCGGACGGCCGGCAGTACATCGTCATGGAGTTCCTGGATGGGCAGCCGCTGGACGCCTATCTGGCGGAGAAGATCAAGCTGCCGCCCACCGAGGCGCTCTCCATCCTCGACGAGGTGCTGGCCGCGCTGGGCGCCGCGCACGGTGCGGGCGTGGTGCACCGCGATCTGAAGCCGAGCAACATCTTCCTGGTGCGCGAGCCGGGCGGCACGCGCTACGTGAAGCTGCTGGACTTCGGCCTCGCCAAGCAGGGCCAGAGCGGCGCCAGCACGCGCACCGCGCAGACGCGCACGGACATGGTGGTGGGCACGCCCGAGTACATGGCGCCGGAGCAGGCCCGCGGCCAGGCGGTGGGGCCGATGACGGACCTGTACGCCATGGGCGTCGTCACCTTTGAGATGGTCACCGGCCGGCTGCCCTTCATCGGCTCCTCGCCGGTGGACCTGCTGATGAAGCACGTGGACGCGCGGCCCCCACGCCCCTCGGAGTTCGTGCCCGAGCTGCCGCCCGCGCTGGATGCCTTCATCCTGCAGATGTTGACGAAGGATCCAGAGGCGCGCCCCAGCTCCGCGGACGCCCTGCGCCAGCAGCTCCACCGGCTGCGTCGCACGATGGTGCGGCCCACGCGCGTGCAGAACTCGCCCGCGGCCCCTGCCAACGGAGCGGCCGCGCCCGCTCGGGTGCCGACTCCCGCTCCCTCGCCCGACACGGAGCCCGTGGCCGTTGCCGCCCCTCCGCCTGCCACCGCGACTCCCGAGTCTCTTCCGGCTCCCGAGCCGGCGGCGGCGGCCTCTGAGCACCACGAGCACCCCACCGCGCCCAACGAGACCGTGAAGAAGGATGACGCGGACGCGATCCAGCCCACGGCCCAGGATCCCTCCCCGCGCGGCATCTCTCCCGAGGAGGCGCGGGCGGCGGGCCTGCGCTCGCCCATGCGGCGCATCGTGCCCATCGCCCTGGCCGCCGCAGCGCTGCTGGCCGCCATTGGCGTGCTGCTGTTCCGGAGCGAGGACACATCCACCCAGGACGTGAAGCCTCCCGCCATCGTCACTCCGCCGGAGCCCGTCACGCCGCCCGGGCAGCCGACGCAGCAGACGCAGCCTGCGCCTGCGCCCACGCCTGCACCCACGCCTGCGCCCACGCCTGCGCCCACTCCGCCCACCCCGGAGGCAACTCCTCCGGCCAACCCCGTCGCCACGCCCACCGAGACGCCCAAGCCGCCGCCATCCAATCCCAAGCGCCCTGGCAACTCCGGCTCCCGCAACTCCAGTCAGCAGGATGTCCTGATGACCAATGTGGAGCTGCTGGAGCGCGACATGAACGGGTGGATCCAGTCGGGACAGATCAAGGATCCACAGGGCGCGCGCAACCTGTTCGCCAAGATCCGCGAGGGCGCAGAGTCGGCCAAGAACGCCGAGGACCGGCGCAAGGTGAGCGATCAGATCAAGCTCTTCGAGAACTTCTACATGAAGCGCAAGCAGGCGCCGTGAGGCACCGTCTCACCGGCGCTGGCTGCAGAACACCGGCTGGGCCATGGCGTTGTTCACCTTGTCGCTGGCGAGCAGCTGCACCGCGGCGGTCTCCTTCAGGATGGCATCCCGGTTCTGCTTCATGATGGCGGCGTTCTGGCAGCTCTTCAGGTTCGAGTAGTAGCCGAAGGGCGGCAGCGCGAGCTGCAGCTCGGCCAGCTCCGCGAGCGAGAGCTTGTCCAGCTCCTTCCCGAAGATCTTGTACGCCGCATCCTCCACGCCCACGATGCCCCGCTCGAAGCGGATGATGGCCAGGTCATAGGCGATCAGCTGATCCTTCTGGAGGAAGGAATGGAGCTTGTTCGCGGCCACCTCCAGCTCCGTCGGGTCGCGCACCCCGAGCGCCCAGGCGATGCGGATGGTCAGCAGCCGCTCACAGGCCCCATCGATTCCCTGCGCCTGGCGGCCCATCGCCGACGCCAGGAAGAGCCGCCAGGCCCAGGCGGCTCCATCCTCGCGCGGAGTCTGGAAGAACTTGGGGCACCCCATCTGGGTGATGTAGATGGCCACCAGATCCTTGGGTAGGCGGCTGAAGTCCGGCCGGCCGAAGGTGATGGGGCGGTCCGGCTTCACGTACATGCCGGCCACGAGGCTCATCCGCTCGCCCTCGATGCTGTGCTTGAGCTGCTTCTCGATGTCGAACTCGCTCTCCATCGTCGGCAGCTTGCTGGCCTTGTAGAAGTAGTAGACCGGGAGCAGCACTCCGGTCAGCCCCAGCATGAACAGGATGATCCAGATAATGGCCTTCACGAACCCAAGGCTACCAGGGCAGCGTTAAACTCGCTCGTAGGATAGAACGAGAGAGACATGACGGACTGGTACCCGGCCACCCTGTTGGCCCGCGCTCCCGCGGCGGACGGGCTGACGCACCTGCTGCTCGACGTCTCGGGGCCTCCCCTGCGAGGCACCCACGAGCGGCCGGGACAGTATGTCCACATCCGCCTGTCCGGCCTCCCAGAGGCAATGTTCGCCATCGCCTCGCCCCCCGGGGACACCTCGCAGTGGGATCTGCTGGTGAAGAAGGACTCCCCGCTGACGGATGCCCTGCTCGCGCTGCCACTGGGTGAGCGGGTGGAGGTCAGCCGCCCTGCGGGGCCTGGCTTCCCGCTGGAGGAGGCCCGGGGCAAGGACCTGTTGCTGTTCGCCACCGGCTCGGGCATCTCTCCCATCCGCTCCGTCATCGAGAGCATCCGTCAGGACCGAGACGCCTATGGGCGGGTGACGCTGTACTTCGGCGCGCGCACGCCTGGAGCGTTCGCCTACATGCGGGACTTCGCGGCCTGGGAGCAGTCCCGGATCCTCGTGGTGCCCACGGTGAGCCAGCCGGGCGCCAGCGGGTGGCAGGGGCTCACCGGCTACGTGCAGGCGCACCTGGGGGATGCGCCCTTCTCGCCGGGCACCATGGCCTTCGTCTGCGGCCAGCGCGAGATGGTGCAGGGCGTCATCCAGACGCTGCGGGCACGCGGGCTGCCCACGAGCTCCATCTTCCTGAACTTCTAATCAGCGCCGCTCCACCGTGGGCGAGTCGTAGCCCACCTGGAAGAGCTGCGCGGCTGGATCGCTCTCCTGATCGCCGATGGGGTTCTGCGGCGTCCATGCGGCCACGCCCACCCAGCGGCCGTCCGGACTGAAGCGCACCCGGCGAACGGACCAGCCGAACTCGCGTTGGGCCCTGGGCTGCTCCTGGCCCTCGGTGAAGAGGAGGAGCTGCTTGTCCCAGCCTCCGGTGGCCAGCGAGCGGCCGTCCGGCGAGATGCTGGCGGTGGACACCACGCCACGATGAACGGACCACTTCTGGAGGATCTTCCCGGAGGTGGCGTCCACCAACGCGCCTGCGTTGAAAGGGTCCTGCGGCTCCTGAACCTTGTTCTTCTCCCGCTCGTAGACGGTGCGTGTGCGCTCCGCCTTCTCCACCGAGAGGGCCACGCCCAGCCGCTGCCCCTTCGCGTCCAGGGTCACATCGTTGACGTGGCCCTCGAAGGCAAAGTCCGCCTTGGGCGCCAGCGTCAGGCCCTGCGCCTCCGCACCCGTGGGTACCCCACCCTTCGCGGTGAGGATGGCCTCGTGGGTGGCCTCATCGAAGGCGATGTCGAAGCGCTCGGTGAAGGGCGCGCCCAGCACTCCCTGGGTGCCCGTGGGCACGCACACGTCGCACACGGCGATGTCCACCCCCGTCACAGCCACGGACTTGAAGAGCAGGGACTGGCCGCGCGCCAGCCGGACCACGGTGTTGCCCAGCGAGGTAGGGAGCGTGATGGAGTCCTTCAGGAAGGGCACATCAATGCCCGCCAGGGTAGCCGTCTCGGTGTTGAGGATGATGGCCGGCACGCGCGTGTCCACCGCGAAGCTGGCCTGCGCCTTGCCGTTGACCGCGCCTCGAACCACGGTGAAGCCACTGCGCCGTTCGAAGATCACCCGGGACTGGTCAGTCCGCAGTGTTTCGTCGCGCGTGTCAAAGACGCGCACATGCTTGTCCCAGCTGCCCGTGTACAGCGTCCCGTCCGCCGCGAAGGCCAGCGCGCTCACCGGCCCCCTATGAGCCCGGGACTCGTAGACGAAGGAGAGCTGCGGCACGGTGAAGATGGAGAGCAGCCCTCGCTCGCTGCCCGCCACGATGTAGCGGCCGCTGGGGTGGAAGGCCACCGCGGTGAGCGGCTCCTCGGTGAGCACGGAGCCCTTGGGCTCACCCGTGGCGGCATCAAAGAAGCGCACCGTGCCATCCCTCCCCGCCGTGGCCAGCAGCCCACCATCCGGGGAGAAGCCCACCGCCTCCAGATCACTCTCGTACGTGTTGACGTTCTTGTCGCCGACGAGCGCTGGCGGTGTGCCCAGCTTCCACAGCGCCACCTGGTAGAACTTCGCCCCCAGGTGCGTGTACGCCACGCGCGTGCTGTCCGGAGAGAAGGCCAGGGTGTAGACGAAGTCCTTGTTGTTGAGCAGCGGCCCGTCCTCCAGCCCACTCACCTTTCCGGAGACATAGCCTCCCGGCTGCTCGCCCAGCCGCGAGAGCACCTCGGGTGGAAGCCCCAGGGGCTTATGGGCGCAGCCCACTCCGAGCACCAACAGCCCGGCGAGCAGCAGCGCGTGCGGCCTCATGAGCCGGAGCCTCCCGTCGCGCCCTCGGGGTTCAGCTCCCTCACGCCGCGGTTGTCCACTGACAGCAGGAAGAGCGGCTTGACGGCCTCGCGCTTCTCATTGAAGGAGGTCCGCCCCGTGGCTCCCTCGAAGTTCTTCAGGTTGGTGAGTGAGTCCCGCATCTCGGAGCGAGTGCGCGGGCGCTGCTTCTCGATGATCTGCCGCAGCATCAGCGCCGAGTCATAGCCGATGGCCTCGAGCAGCCCCGGCTCCCGGTCCACGTCCTTGTAGGCCTCGCGGAAGTTCTGGACGAACTTGCGCGTGGCCGGGCGCTGCGAGTCGACGAAGAAGCCGTCCACGTACACCGAGCAGATGACGAACTTGCCGCCGCGCTCGATGAGCTCCGGCAGCCCGGAGCGCCCCTTGGGGCTGCTCCACGTGTTGGTGCCCAGCAGCGTCACCGTCTTCAGGCTCCGCTTCCCCGTCGTCTTGCGGATCTTCTCCAAATCCCTCGGATCGCACGCGTTGGTGATGATGTCCTCCACCGCGAGCGCCGGGCCCACCAGGCTCACGCGCTTCCAGTCATCCGGGATGAAGATGGCCTCGAAGTCCACCACCGGATCCAGGCCGCTCTTGAGCTTGTCGACCGCCTTGCGCCGGCGGAAGGCATCCATGTTCTCGGCGTTGATGCTGCGGATGCCCTCGAGGTAGTCGATCCGATCCTCCAGGTAGTAGCGGCCCACGAGCTTCTTGGCTTCGTCGGTGAAGGTCGTCTGGTCGTGCGCGTAGCTCTCCGCGCCGCGGACGGTGCCGCCGTTCTGCACCACCTCGTCCCAGAAGCCGTTGGCCATCTCCACACCGTAGGGGATGTTCGGGTAGAGCATCGCGAACTGCTTGAAGCCGCGCACGTTCATCGCGTAGTCGGCGATGGCCTGGGCCTGCGCGGAGTTGGTCAGCATGTTGCGGAAGACGTGAGGCCCGATGTCGGTGATGCCCTCCGAGCGCGTCATCGTCAGCAGCGGAACCTGGAGCTCCTCGGCCACCAGCGCGGCGCGGCGCGAGTCATCCTGCAGCAGCGGCCCTAGCACGGCGATGGCTCCCTCGTCGAAGGCCACCTGCTCCACCGCCTGGCCGGCCAGCATCACCTCGCCCTGGGTGTCCTTGACGACAAGCTCGATGTTGCTGCCCGCCAGCGCCAGCTGCACGCCGCGCAGCACCGCCTCGCCGATGGGCTTGTAGCGGCCCGTCATGGGCAGCAGCACGCCCACCGTCCTCGGGTTCACGTCCACGCGGCGCGTGGCGCGGGCCAGCATCTCCTTGGCCTGCGTGGCGAACGGGTGGCTGGGGGCCTCCTGAAGGAAGCGGTTCAGCGTCTCCTCCAGCCGCGTCCAGTCGCGCAGGTGGTAGTAGATGCGCGCCAGCTTGAAGGTGAGCACGGGCCAGGCCGGGTGCCTGGGGGACATGCCCTCCACCACGCGGGCCACGTCCACGAAGGAGGCTCGGCCCTCCACGAGCTGCTCCACCCGAGTCACCGCGGCGGCCTGCTCCTGGGGAGTCTTCGCATCTCCAGCGAGCTTCACCGCCATGTCGAGCGCCGGGCCAAAGAGCCCCGCTGCCTCCGCCGCGCGGTTGGCCTCCTGGAGGAGCCTGTCGCGCTCGGGGCCCTGCGCCCGCTCGGCGAGGCTGGAGAGCGTCTGGTAGGCATCCCGGTAGGCGCCCACCTCCATCGCGGAGAGGGCCAGCTTGTGCTTGGCGTCCTCCGCCTCCGGGTAGAGCGGGTTCTCGAAGAGCAGCTCGTTGAAGGACTTGCGCGCGTTGGCGTAGTCCTCGGCCTCGAAGAAGAGGACACCCGCGCGGTAGAGGGCCTCCTGGCCCGCCGTGGTGCCCGGGTACGACTTGCGCACGGCGAGGAGCGTCTCCGCCGCCTGCTGTTTGCCCGTGGCGCGCGCCGCCGTCTCGATGGCCTGAGCGAGGGCAGCATCCGCCGCCTCGTCCTGCTTCGCCTCGACTGTGGGCCTCGATGGGAACTGATCGCCTGAGGGGACATCGGCGTCTCTGCCGCCGCCTCCTCTCACGGGAGTGGTCGTCCGCGGGCAGGCGGTGAGCAGCAGCGCCAGCGCCAGCCCCAGGGCTCGGCGCGAAATGGAGAGGACTTCCATGGTGGGGGGGTGCATAGCAGTGAGGGTGCGCCTCCGTCGACAATCGAGCGGCCGGAAGATTCCGGGGAAAACGTCCTGGCACTTGCAGTGCTCATGCCCTTCACAAGTGCCCGGCACTCCGGGGGGCTCTCCCGAGGGCGTGGGCGCCCGGCCACGTTGCGTGGCTGACAGGACACCCGCGATGGGCCAGGTACGGGACGGCAGGCCGAGGGGCTCACCCTGCCACGGCCGCCAGGGCCCGCCGAGGCTGAAGGGCCCGGCGCACCTTGGCTGCGAGGACGTCTGGGTTCACCGGGTAGGTCAGCACGTCATCGGCCCCCGCATCGAGCCCCGCCTCCACCATGCCAGGATCCTCCGGTGGGGCGAGGACGAAGATGGGCAGTTCCGCAGTAGGCGCGGCACCGCGCAGCGACTGGGTGAGCGCGGCGGCATCCCCATCCGGCAGGCGCGAGGCCACCACCAGCGCGCGGGCTCCTCCTGCCAGCAGCTCCCGAGCGCGGGCCATCGAGTCCGCGAGCAGCACCCGGATGCCCTCGGCCAGGAAGCGCGCCTGGAGGGTGGCGGAGCGAGCCGCGTCTGGTTCGGCCAGCACAATGGTGGGAGAGGCGGCGTCGCCAAGCACCAGCTCTGCCACCTCGGCGGCCAGAGCCTCCAGGGCTGTGGCAGGAACGCGGCCCTCCTCTCGTAACCGCACGAGCGCGCGCGAGGCATCATCCGGCTTGGGAGAGCCTGTGCCGACAGCTTCCATCAGCGCCGTGGCCGCGCTCAGCGCCAGAGCCGCGCGGCTCGGCTGAGGAGCAGGCGTCCCTTCCTTGCACGGGCCGACCAGCGAGGCCAGCTCCCCCGCATCCCGGCCGAGCAACGCACGGACTGCCTCACAGGAGGGCCTCGCAAAGGACTCCTTGCCCTCGAGGCGCGCCGCGCAAGCCATGGCGTACGCCGCGGCCGAGGCCTTCTCTGCCTCGGCTCTCCCCGCGCCAAGCCGAAGCGCCACGCGCCGGGCCAGCTTCGCCATCGCGGCGCCCTGCACCCCTGCTCCTCCCAGGGCCGCCAGGGCTGCATCCAGCACTCGCGCGTGCAGCCGAGCCGCACGCCCCAGCGGGCCCGCCTCGCCGCTGAGCGCCTCTGCCAGCGAGGGCACCACCCGCACCTCCATGGTGGGTGCCGCCGTCAGCAGCCGGGCCACCACGGCGGGCGTGTCTGGGATGGTGTCACTGGCGATGAGGGCCACCTCAATCCCTCCGAGCGCCACCGCACGCGCGGCCTCGGCGCTGGAGCTGCCAGCCGCCGCGACGCCCTGCCGGGAGAAGATCTGCACGGCCGCATCCCGCTGCTCCGGGTCATCCGCCACCACCAGCAGCGTGCGAGCCAGTGAGCGCGGCGGAGTGCGCACGGTGGCAGGCGTGGGGGCTGGAGGCGGCGGCTCCGGAGCCTGGATGGGCGGCGGCGGTGTGACGGCCGGCTGCTCCTCCGAGGCGCTCGCCTTCATCAGGTGGGCCCAGTCAGGTCCCACCGCTGCCTCATCGCCTCGATAGAAGCGGTGGATGGTGCGGCGGATGGCCCCCTGGCTGGCGAGAAACCCTCGCACGGCATAGCCGGTGCGGAACTGGAGCTCGTCCAGGCGCTCCAGGTTCTGGGGCTCGCGCATGGCGCAGAACAGCTCCTTGCCCTGGAGAGTCAGAGGGACGGCCTCGAAACGCTCGGCATGCTCCAGCGGAAGCAGCCCTAGCAGCGGCCTGGGTACAGGCAGGGCGCGGAGCTGGTGCTCGGCGATGAAGGGGATGCCGAGCTGCTCAGCCATGGTGGCCACCAGTTCCTCTTCCGTGACGAGCCCCTCGGCCACGAGCCGCTCCCCCAGCTTGCCGCCCTCGCGCCGCTGCCGCTCGAGCATGCCCCGGAGCTGTGCCTCCGTGAGCTTCCCCGCGGCGAGCAGCAGCTCTCCCAGCGGGCGGCGCACCACCGGACGCGGACGCAGCGCGGCGAGCTGCAGAATCTGGGCGGATGCGGTGCGCTGTGGAAGTTGGATGCGCCGCGAGGACTCCGAGCCCGTCTGGGGCACCGGGGCTGGGGTGAGGCGGCGCCCTGTCTCCGAGCTCCCGGCCGGGCTCTGCGCAGGAGCCATCGCCGGGCGCTGCAGCTCCGAGCGGCTCTGGGTGCGGATGGCGACCGTCTTCGCCCTGGCGGCCCCGGGAATGGCCAGGGTTGGCTGAGTGCCCCCGGGAGCGCGGATGGGCACACTGCGCGCTCCCGGGGGAGGAGGGCTCCCCTCCATGCTGAGCCGGATCTCCTCGCCGCGCGTGTCCACCGACCCCGAGGCTCCGGTGTCCAGCGGCGAGCGCCGTCCGGGGAAGCTGCGCGCGAAGAGCCGGGCCACATCCTGCGGGCCTACGCGCAAGCGGTGATCAAAGAGGAAGTTCTGCAGCGCGTCCGAGACATCCCTCGCGCTCTGGAAGCGGGCCACGGGATCCGGCGCCAGGGCCCGGGTGACGATGCTCCACAGGGGCGCGGGCACGCCCGGCACCGGCACCACCGTCTTGACGTCGAACGAGGAGATGTCGCGCAGAATCTGGAAGTAGTCCGAGCCACTGAAGAGCTGCTGTCCAGAGAGCAGCTCATAGAGGAGCAGTCCCAGCAGGAAGAGGTCCGCGCGCTGATCCACCGCCGCGCCGCGCACCTGCTCGGGAGCGAGATAGCCCACCTTGCCCCTCACCACGCCCGCCTCGGTGCCGCTCTGGACGTTGGCGGCCTTGGCGATGCCAAAGTCAGCGAGCTTCACCTCGCCGGCTGCGGAGACCATCACGTTGGACGGGTTGATGTCGCGGTGGATGATGTTGAGCGGCCGGCCCGAGCCGTCGAGCTTCTCGTGGGCATAGGCCAGGCCCTCGGCCACCTGCTGGACGATGAAGCACACTTCACGCAGACCCAGGGGCACCTGCTGGGAGGCGGCGGCGCGCTGCAGGGCGCGGAGGTTCTCTCCGTCCACGAACTCCAGCACCATGTAGTACTGGCCGTGCACACACCCGAGATCGAACACCTGAACGACGTTGGCGTGCTGCAGGGAGACGGTCAGCTTCGCCTCTCGGAGGAACAGCCCGATGAACTCCTTGTCCTCCGAGAGCGAAGGCAGGACACGCTTGACGGCGACAGGCTTCTCGAAGCCCTCGGCGCCGACGACTTTCGCGAGGAAGACCTCCGCCATGCCGCCCGAGGCCAGCTTGCGCACAAGTCGGTACGTGGCCACGTGAACTCCCCCAACCAGGTGATCGTGGCAGCCCAGATGCGCACGCCCGCCCGGCTTGGTGAGTGGCTGCTCGTTACGATCCCAGCGAACGTCGAGTCGCGGGCACTCGCGCGCGGCGCGGCCTCGCGAAGCGTCGAAGGTTGAGCAGGCACACGCCCACCGCACAGGTAGGAGCGGCTACACCAAGGTGATCCGCTCCCACGACCTGTGAGGTCTTACCCGAACAGCTCCTTCACCTTGTCGAAGAAGCTCTTGGACTGCGGGTGGGACTCTTCGCCCGACAGCTCCGCGAACTTCTCCAGCAGCTCGCGCTGCTTGGCGGACAGCTCCGTGGGCGTCTCGACGATGACGCGCACATGATGGTCCCCGCGCTGCAGGTACTGATCTCCACGCCGCTTGCTGTGCAGGTGGGGAATGCCCTTGCCCTTCAGGTGGAACACCTTGCCAGACTGTGTCCCCGCGGGGACGGGCATCTCCATCTTCCCGTCCAGCGTGGGCACCTGGATCTTCGCCCCCAGCGCCGCCTGCGTGAAGGAGATGGGCACCACGCAGAAGACATCGTAGTCCTCGCGCTGGAAGAGCGGGTGCTCGCGCACGAAGATGGTGATGTACAGGTCTCCCGGCGGGCCGCCGCGATCCCCCGGTTCGCCCATGCCCACCACTCGCACCGACTTGCCGTTGTCCACGCCAGCGGGGATGGCCACCTCGATCACTTCCTCGGAGGGCACCTTGCCCGAGCCGCGGCACTTCGAGCACGGATCCGGGATGACGGCGCCCGTGCCGTTGCAGTCACTGCACGTGCGTGACACGGCGAAGAAGCCCTGCGTGAAGCGGACCTCGCCCACGCCGCCGCACGTGCCGCACGGCTTGGGCGGCATGCCGCTCTTGCTGCCCGAGCCACTGCACGTCTCGCACTTCTTGGGGCGCGGGATCGGCACCTTGGGGCGGCAGCCGAACGCCGCCTCCTCGAAGGAGATCTCCAGGTTGTAGCGCAGGTCAGCGCCCCGGCCGGGGCTTGTCCGGCCCCGCCCCCGGCCACCGCCGAAGATCTCCCCGAAGATGTCTCCGAAGATGTCGTTGATGTTGACGCCCTGGAAGCCACCAAAACCCTCGAAGGGAGAGCCGCCGCCGGCGCCCGCGTGGCCGAACCGGTCATACCGGGCCCGGCGCTCCGGATCGCTCAGCACCTCGTAGGCTTCCGAGGCCTCCTTGAACTTCTCTTCGGCCTCATGGTTCCCCGGATTGCGGTCCGGGTGGTACTGGAGCGCCACCTTGCGAAAGGCGCTCTTCAGCTCCTGGGGGCTGACGTTCTTCTGGACGCCCAGCACCTCGTAGTAATCGCGCTTCTGTCCGCCCACCGAAGGCATCGCGTCAAACCCCTGGATTTATTGGACTTTTCAACCTGCGCAGAATCCTGATCCACTATAACGCAGGGTTTGAGGCCAGCAATCCAGGGGCACGCGGCCGTGAGGACTAGACCATCCAGACTCGGTTGACGGTCAGCTCCATGCGGGCGAGCCGCCGTTTGAGCGCCGGGTCCACCGGGCCCACGGGAGACCACTTGGGTACGACGAAGTGGAGCTCCGCGTTGTAGAGCTTGGCCGCACTGGCAAGTAGGCTCCAGCGGTTCTCCGCGGTGGGATCCTCCACCATCTCGGGAGTGACGATCTCGAGGATGATCGGCGTACGGGCTGTGTCTGTCTGCCGGCAAGTGAAGTCGGGCCGGTGATCCTCGATGGTGCCTGAAAGAATCGGAGGCGGCATGAAGCCCGGTAGCCGGGCTTTGATGTCCGTGTATCCGATCGTCCGGAAGTACTCGGCCATGAGCCACAGGAGCCGCCGGCGCTCCTCGTCCTCGACGACCGGCTCACAGCCTGGACTGAACAGCGCCTCTTTTTGGTTCGTATCGTTGATGTCCATGGCTTCCCGAAAGCTGTCCGCCACACCCGCCTACAGCAACGATCAGGCCAGCGTGCGGTGGCCGGAGGGCCGGGAGGCAGACAAGGAAGCGAGCCAGGTGTCTTGAAGCGCCTTGGCCGGGGCGAGCCGGGGTGAGAGAGTCCGCGCCTCCGTGGCCCCCCGTCCCTCCCCTCGCGTCTATCCTCGCCTACTGGGCTATCTGAGGCCGTATCGGCGTCTGCTCGTGGCGGGCCTGAGCGCCTCGCTGCTGGCCGCGATGGCCACGTCCGCGTACGCGTGGCTGGTGGGGCCGCTGCTGCGCGCCGTGCTGACGGGAGAGGCTGTCTCCGTTGCGGGTGTGAGCTTGCCGCCGGACGAGATGCTGCGCCGCCTGCCGCTGCTGGTGGTGGCTGTAGCGGCTGTAAAGGCTACAGCGCAATTCTTACAGGGCGGATGGATGCAGCGGCTCGGGCAGCGAGTGATGGCGGATCTGCGAGGCTTCTTCTACTCGCGGTTGCTTGCCCAGCCCCCGGCATTCTTCGAGCGGAGGCACTCGGGCGAGCTGCTCTCGCGCTTCACCGCGGACGTGCCGCTGGTGGAGTTCTCGGTGACGCAGGCGCTCTCGTCCTATGTGAAGGATGGGATGCAGATCCTCGCGCTGCTCGTCACCTGCGCGCTGATCGATGTGAAGCTGTTCCTGCTCACGTTCGTGGTGATGCCGGCCACGGTGGTGCCGGTGACACGGTTCGCGCGCTCGCTGAAGAAGGTGGCGACGCGCTCACAGGCGAGCCTGGGGGCGCTCAGCTCGCTCACCTCCGAGCAATTGCAGAACCTGCCAGTGGTGCAAGCGTATGGTGGGGTACCTCGGGCGCTGGCCACCTTTGATGCGGAGGCGGAGCGCTACCTGGGAGAGATGCGCCGTTCGCTGTTCCTGCGCGGCGCCTTCAGCCCCACGGTGGAGATGCTGGGCATCGTAGGTGTGGCGCTGGTGGTGACGTGGGGAGCGCGCGCGGTGGCGGCCGAGCCAGCGCTGGCCGGACGGCTGCTCTCGTTCATCGCGGCGGCGCTGCTGCTCTACCAGCCGGTGAAGTCACTGAGCGGAACACTCTCGCAAGTGCTCACAGGCCTGGTGGCGGCCGAGCGCCTCTTCGCCATCGCGGACGAGCCCGCGCCGCCGGATGAGGGCCGCGAGGCCAGGCCGCTGAGCCAGGCGCTGGTGCTGGAAGACGTGCGGGCCACATACCCGGACGGCCGTGAGGGGCTGCGTGGGGTGAGCCTCACGGTGCCTGCGGGGGCGAGGGTGGCGCTGGTGGGCTCCTCGGGAGCGGGGAAGACGACGCTCTTCTCGGTGCTGCTCGGCTTCCTGCCCACGAGCGGTGGAGGAGTGCGGTGGGATGGAGAGCCGATGCCAGAGCTGAAGCCCTCAAGCGTGCGGGCGCAGATGGCGTGGGTGCCACAGGAGCCGGTCCTGTTCTCCGGCACGGTGCGCCACAACCTGCTGCTGGGGCGGCCCGAGGCGACTGACGCGGAGATGTGGGAGGCGCTGGCGCATGCGCACGCAGAGGACTTCGTGCGGGCGCTCCCCGGAGGGCTGGACGAGCCGGTGGGTGAGCGGGGCTCTCGGCTCTCGGGAGGACAGCGGCAGCGGCTGGCGCTGGCGCGGGCGTTCCTGCGCAGGCCTTCGCTGTTGCTGCTGGACGAGCCCACGAGCGCCCTGGATGCGGCCAGCGAGGCGGCGGTGGGCGCGGGGCTGACGGAGCTGATGAAGGGCCGCACGGTGCTGGTCATCGCGCACCGGCTCTCCACGGTGCGAGACGCGGATCTGATCATCGTGCTGGAGGCGGGCCGAGTGGTGGAGTCCGGCACGCACGCGGAGTTGGTAGCACGCCAAGGGCGCTACACCCAGCTCCTGGGCGAAGGCGCCGTCGCCGCCTGAGCCTTGGGAAAAGCCCCTGTCCCGATCTCTCAGGCCCTTCTCTCACGACGTACGGGGACAGCCGCTCGCTTTTTGGGGGGCAGAGCCGAAGCGAGCCCAGCCTCTGAGGCACCCTCTGCAACGCTCTGGGGATCTCGGAAGCAAATGGGCTTTCCCCATCGCAGCGAAGAAACCTGCTCTCCTCCGCCGCGACAATCCTGAGGAGTATTTACCGGAGGCTGTAAATGAAGAAGCTTCTCTTTAGCGCAGTGGTGGCTATTCCCGCCCTTGTTGGCCTGACATACCTCGCCTACGCCCCACAGGCTGAGGCAGCACCTCCACCCTATTATTGCGAGTGGGACTATTACTCTGACTCCACTTACGCTGAGTACGTGGGTTGGAAGGTTTTGACCTGCAGCGGCCGGACGTACAGGTCGGGCACGGAGACACCCTACTCCATACAAGTCGTCTGTAGTCCCTGCAACCAGTAGGAGGGGTTGGGACTCACGCTGCACGGAAGATCTCGCGTCCCGCCTCCATGACAAAGTCGAAGTCGACCCAGGAGGCAGCGATCGCCTGCTGCCCCCCGGGATTGAGGCCCAGATCCCGCGCGAAGGGATGGCTGGCGTGATCGCCCCAGTGCACCTGAAACGTTCCCGGGAGCGGACCAAAGCCCCGCAGGGTTTGTACGACGGCTCTCGCCTCGATGATGGCCTGGTAGCAAGCACGGTCGGTGTGCTGCACGTCCCGGAACTGCTTCAGGAACGCGATCGTCGCCTCCCTCACGGAGAGCCTCCGCGCAATCCACGAAGCCCAGGTGCCCGATGCGTCGAACGGCTTCGTGAGCTCTCCGGCCAGCTCCGCAATGGAGAGCGGCCGGCCCGAGCCGGCGTCGCTCCGCGTCACCTCGAGGATGCGGGCCCGGGTGCCGCAGGTCTCGGGAGTGTGCCGTGTGAGGACTTCCCCCACGACCGAGAGATACTCGAGCGCGCGCCCGGAGCGGCGTACCTCCACCTCGACCACGCTCTTGGGGAAGCCGTAGATCTCTCGCCCGGCGATCGCGGCAGCCCCCGTGCTCACAAAGACGTGTGGCAGGAACCACACCAGCCGTTCAGGGATCATGCTCCCCTTCCCAGAGCGCATGGCCCAGGCCGGTACCCAGAACGCAACATCAGTCTCGGGCATGTAGCCGAGGCGGCGGTGCTCCGGATCGCCTGAGAACGCACGCCCCGAGAAGGCAGCGGCAAGCACGACAAAGGGACCGGCGGGTACGTACGTGACACGGCCGCGCGCGGGGATGTTCAAGTACCGGTCGAGCAACGCCCCGAGCGCGTCCTGCTGAGCCCTGAGCACGAATGCGGTCATCCAGACATCCTCCAAGATGTAGGGAGCACGCAGCGCCATCTCGCCAGGGCGGTCGATATAGCGCGGCAGCGCGACCCGGGGCTGAGCACGTGGCCGCGCCACCTCGCCAATGAGAGAGACCGGCGCACCGAGCGCCCGGGCAGCCATCAGGCCTGACATGGTCGCTGTCTCAATGCATCCGAAGTCATACCCCGTCCGGGTCCAGTCACCCGCCAGCACGAGCCCTTCGAACCCCGACTCCTCGGGAGCGATGCGGTGCTTCTGAGAACCCGGGACGGACAGCACATAGCGGTCCGAAGGCTCCGCGTTGACGCGCAGGTACTGGGCACCCAAGCGCTCGGGCCCGGTGCGTCCTTCTGGATCGAAGAGGACCTCCCACCGCAGATTCCCCCGCGAGTCCGCGCCCCCCGGCCAGAGGTGCGGGAGGTGCTCCCGAAGAAAGCCGCGCGCGGCTGTTTCGAGCTCCGCGCGGTCACTGGCTCTTGGAGCGCTCGCTGCCACGGGCGCCTCACCGTGCCCGAGCTGGCCACAAGCGTAGAGGATGCCCTGGACGCCTTCGCGCTCCTTCCAACCTTCGATCGGGAGCAGATGCGACATGTCCGCCCAGGTCTCGAGAGGCTGCTGGTAGGCGGTCATGACGGGCTCCTCCACGCTCGAGGCGAGTGGCCCGATGGGGGTGGTCACCCACAACTGCATGGACACCGTGCGGACGGTCTTGACGTTCTCGACCATGCGCTGCCATTTCGGGCTCGCCGCGATGAGCTCCGCAGCGACGGACGGCAGCGCTCCGATCGAGATGCCGAGCAGGACATGATGGAAGTCGTCGCCCAGGTGCAGCGTGCGTTCCTCGACGGGACGCCATTCACTCCAGCCTGAGGCGAGCTGCGCACCGTGGCGGGCGAGCGCCTCGCCCTCGACGAGCTGGTGGTAGAGGGGCTGCTCGGGCCAGCACGGCAACCCATTCACATCGATGAGCGGATGATACTCACCGGTTCGAGGCGTTGCCTGCCGGCCGATGACGACGCGCTCGACACGCTGCTGATCGGCGGAGAGCTCGAGCTTCTGCACGCGGTGGAAGAACTCGAAGCGGACACCGCGCCGCCGCAATACCTCATACAACGGGGCGAAGACGGTCTCTCCCATGCCCGCACGCATCTTGTAGAAGATCGCGCCGCGGTAGCAGGTAAACATGCGCAGCATTCCAAGGACGGCGAGCCCTGCGCCCGCCCCTGCACCGTCACAAAAGGCGAGATGGTAGAAGCCGCGGATCAGCCCGCTCGAGACCGTCAGCTCCGAGGCCCCGTGCTTTCGCATCCAGTGGCTGTACTCGATCTCGTCGAGCTCCTCGGGATCCGCGCTCGGCCCCAGGATGCCATCGCGCAGAACGCCGATCAGCGTCACAGCGCCGAACTCGAGGACGACCCACAGCCGCCTCAGGGCGGTATCGTCCTCGAGATCGCGCCTGGCCAGGGCTCGCAGCCGCTCGAGGAGTGCCCCAACGCCATCAGCGAGGGCCCTGGCCACTTGGCTCGCGAACAACCGGGCGTCGAGCGTGACCATGCGCCTGAGCAGCCCGCGGAGCTGCCGGGCCACATCGTCGAGCTCGGGCCGGCGCCCCCGCCGCTGGTTCCACCAGGTGATGGCATAGCGGAGCACCTGCAACGCGGCGCTGCGGAAGGACTTCGCGGGGGTCGGCAGCGGGCGCCCGTCACCGGGCCAATCGCGGGTCTCTGGGAAGGTGACACTCCAGTGCTCCCAGCCGCGCGCCGTCTTCTCCCCGACGACAATGGTGCTGTGCTTGACGAAGGCGTCGCGCAACGTTCGCAGCGCGGCGCCAGGGGGACGACCGAGCTCCTCGTAGCAGCGGCGCAGCAGTGTAAAGGCGTTCTCGTAGTACCCGAGCCAGACGTGCAGGCCGTGCTCTTCGATACGGCCGTGCGCCTCCCGGTTGCGGACGCTCGCGCCCTTGCCTCCCAGCAGCCATCCGTCCTGATAGACGGTGATCTCGTATCGCTCACGAAGCGCCGCGGTCTGTGTCAGAGCGAAGGCGGCCGAAAGCGAGGCCATGCCTCCACCCAGGATGGCAATCTTCTCACGTTGAGGCATGTCGCCCTAGCCTTGACGCAGAGCACAATCCGGTCAAGCCCGCCGTCATCCTAAAGATCCACAACGTATGGGGAGGACAGGAGCCCTGTTGGGCCATGCCCGGCATTGTCGCCTTGGACTCCTGCACCTCGTGTGGTTCAGTGCCAGTGGATGCCCTCACCCCTGACAACGGACCGATTCACCCTGCAGCGGATAGAGCCAGCGGACCAGCCTTTTATCTTCGAAGGCCTGAGTCACCCGCAGGTGATTCCTTTTTACGGGGTCCGGTACGACTCACTCGAAGCCACCAAAGCCCAGATGAATTTTTATGAAACCCTGGAGCGGAATGGGACCGGGCAGTGGTGGAAGATCGTCAGCAGGCAGAGCCAAGAAGCCTTGGGCGCGATCGGGTACAATCAGTATCAAGTTCAGCATAGGAAAGCCGAGATCGGCTACTGGCTGCTCCCCCGGTTCTGGAAACAAGGCATCATCACGGAAGCGATGCCCGCGCTGCTTCGCTACATGCGACGGGAAAAAGGCATTCACCGCATCGAAGCGCTGGTGGAGGAAGGGAACACTGCCAGCAATCGGCTCCTGGAGCGCATGGGGTTCCTCTATGAGGGCACCCTGCGTGACTGCGAGATCAAAGACAGTCACTACATCAGCCTTCGGATGTACAGCCTGCTCTCGACGGATCAAGCAGGTCTCGAGTCATGACGCAGCCGTATCAGGTTCTGGTTCCACCCAAGAGAGCACCATGAAGCGCATCCTCGCGACACTTTCCACCGCCAGCCTCTTCGCCTCTGTCTTCCTCGCCTGCAACCCCGGCAACAACCCCGGCAACACACCCGGCGGGGATCCGGCGGCGGCCTGTACGGACCTCTGCACCACCTCAGGCTTCGCCAGCGGGAGAGCCGAGGTCTTTCCACACGAGCTGAACTGCTTCTGTGAGGGCGGCAATGCCTCCGCCCAGGTTACGGCCGCCGCGTGCACACAGACCTGCACGGACCTGGGCTGGACCGCAGGCCATGCCTTTTCCGCCAGCGCCTGCCAGTGCGACTGACGGTTACGACCTTCCCAAGGACCGATGGCCAATGCCCCAGAAGACAAGCCACACCAGCCCTATCCCCAGAGCAAACGGCAGACTCCCCCAGGCGATGCGGCGTGCCAGGAGCGCGTTGACTTCCAGCACGGCCTGCTCTTGTGTCTGCACGATGACCACGAACCCGGTGTGGCCTACCTGCGAGAACGCAGCCAGCGCCAGCTCGTGTGACACGGGATCCCGATAGCCCTCGAGCACCCTGCCTCCAAAAGGCGAGCGCTGGGGGGAATGCCGC
>Ga0247825_10000263_pt1 | contig 32219 bp, 24 predicted proteins | sample 13C_Vanillin_Day_FD_194413 | JGI IMG/M metagenome (GOLD analysis project Ga0247825, IMG submission 194413) | Soil microbial communities from agricultural site in Penn Yan, New York, United States - 13C_Vanillin_Day48 | ecosystem: Environmental > Terrestrial > Soil > Agricultural land | place... | reverse complement strand
CCGCATCAAGTGACGTCAGAGGCCTTCGACACCTTCGTGCCTTCGTGTCTTACTCGAGTTTCAGATCACCGACCGTCAGGTGCGCGCGCAGCTCATAGCGGCCCGTTCCCGTCCACTCGAACGATCTGAACAGCCCTTCCTTCCTGACATTGAACGGGTCTGCGTTCAGGTCGCCGGCGCGCACTGACGCGTTGACGTAGCGATACTGGTCGCGTGAGCCGACGCCAATCTTGACGTCACCCGCATGCGCGGACACGTCCTTGCTCCCCTCGATCCCGCTGATCGTCAAGTCCCCGGCCGACAGCTTGACGACGATGTTGGTGCGGCGAGGCAGTTCGATGCGCATCTTCGCGCCGTCGTGCCAGGGGGTGTCGGTCCGCACCGTGGCTCGCGACGATGCGAGGTCGATCCTCAGCGTGACGTCGGCGTCCTGCTTGCGGTCGTCCCACTCGATCTTGATGCGGTCGTCGCGCGACGCGACGATGTCGTAGTCGCCGGCGTCCAGCTCCAGGAGAACCGTCCCGCCGGACACGAACCGGCGCTCGGTCGCCTCGCGGGCCTGTGCCGCAAGAATTCCGACCAGCACCACAATCACAACCGCCGCCGCAAAGCCGAGCTTTCGCACGTCCAGCCTCCTCAGAAGCCAATACGGCGCGTGGCGCCGGAAGGATGCGGAACAATTCCAAGGAAATCCCAAGGTTTTCCTTGCACCCCATGCCGCCTCGGATTCGTAATAGAGTTCAGCCTGCCAGTCTGCCCGGAGTTTCGATGGTGAAGCGCACTCTCCTCCTAGCCGTGTGCCTTGCCGCGGCGGTTGTCGCCTACCCCTCAGCCCAGTCTGATCTCGACACGTTGATGGCGCAGGTCCTCGAGCGCCGTGACGAGAACTGGAAGAAGCTGCAGCAATACACGCTGACCGAGCGGGAAACCCTGCAGATCACGGCACTGGCGGTGTTCCGGCTCTTTGGCTACGACCGCGAGTACCACTGGTTCCCGCGCGAGGGCTTCTTCGTCCGCAGCCCGCTGAAGGCCGACGGTGTCGCCATCGACGAGGAGCGGCGGCGGCAAGAGGAGGAGAAGTGGCTGAAGAACGCCCAGAACTCCGAAAAACGACGGAAAGAGGCTGCCGAGCGCCGCGTGAAGGCCGGGGCCGCCGCAGCGGGCGACGCGTCGGCCCCGCTCTCCTCGATCCCGGGCGATTTCGCGATGACGACTGCCGTCGAGGATGTCATCAGCCAGACGTTCGAGCCAGGCTTCATCCGCTCGGCGAACTTCATGCGCTTCAAGTTCGACGCCGGCAGCTACGCGCTCGTGGGGCGCGAGAAGCTGCTCAACCGCGACGTCTTGAAGGTCGAGTACTACCCGAAGCGGCTGTTCGACGATAACGCGGGGAAACCACCCTGCTCGGAGCGCTCCGGCGGCAAGTGCGACAAGGGAGAAGAACTCGAGCGCGACATCGAGCTCAAAATGAACAAGGTGTCGCTCGTCACTCTCTGGGTCGATCCGGCCGAGCGCCAGATTCTCAAGTTCGAATTCCGGTTCCCTGATCTCGATTTCCTTCCCGGCCGCAGCCTCATCCGCATGGAGAGCGCGCGCTCGACCATGGAGATGGGCGAGCCGTTCACGAACGTGTGGCTGCCCAATTCGGTGGCCATGCGGTTCCGTGTGAGCTCCGCGGCCGGCCCGCTCGAAGCGCGCTACGACGTGAAGTACCGGGAGTATCGGGTCCCGGAGACGTCTTCGAGGGTGAAATGAGGAACTCCCAACTCCCAACTCCCAACTCCAAAATCACAACCACGAAGAACACGAAGCGCACAAAGAAAACCTATCGGTCAGCGGTCTTCGTGGTCTTCGTGGTCTTCGTGAGCTTCGTGGTTAATCCGAAGGCACAGGCCCCCGAGAGGATTACGGAGATCCGCGTCCACGGCAACCACACCACGCCGGACGCGGATGTCTTGGCGCTGAGCGGGCTGGAGCCTGGCGTCGAGGCGAGCGAGGCGAGGCTGAAGGAGGCCGAGCGGAAGCTGAAGGACACGGGCAGGTTCGAAGGCGTCGAGATGCGGCGGCGTTATCTGTCGATCGACGACCCGTCGCGGATCCTGGTGATGATCGTCGTGGACGAGCACCCGGCGGTCTCGGCCTCGGACCTGACACCGGGGCCGCTCAAGAAACTCCGCGCGGCGCAGATGTGGATGCCGATCCTGAAGCACGAGGACGGCTACGGCTTCACCTACGGCGCACGCCTCGCCTACAAGGACACGCTCGGCGATCGGAGCCGGCTCTCGGTGCCGCTGACATGGGGCGGCGAGCGCCGGATCGGACTCGACGCCGAACGCTCGTTCGACGGCCCGATCTCGGTGGTACGCGGCGGCGTCGCCCTCTACCGGCGGGTCAATCCGTTCTACGACGTGCCTGACACGCGAACCGAGGCGCTTGTTGGAGCCGACCGCATCTTCACGCCGTGGTTCAGAGCCGGCGTCAGCGGGAGCGTCGCCAATGTGGACTTCGGGCCTGACTACGAGCAACGCATCAGCGCTGTCGGATTCGGCACGGTGCTCGACACGCGCATCGATCCGTCGTTCCCGCGCAACGCGATCCACACGCAGATTGGATGGCAGCGCCTCTTCTTCGGCGAATCGGCCGGGCGGTGGGCGACGGATGCCCGCGGATACGTCGGCATCGGCGGATCGCTGGTCGTTGCCCTGCGCGCGCAGCTGATCAAGGCCGACAACAGCCTCCCGGCTGCCGAGCAGAGCCTGCTCGGCGGCAGCGGCACGGTACGCGGATACCGCACCGGCTCTCGCGCCGGCGACAACCTGTTCGCGGCCTCCGCGGAGCTTCGAATCCCGCTCACGTCACCGCTGGATTTCGGCCGCTTCGGGGTCAAGGCATTCGTGGATGCAGGGACGGCCTGGAACCACGGCGAGCGCTACGACGACGAACCGTTCGACCGCGGGATCGGCGGCGGAGTCTTTTTCGGGGCCGGGCCGTTCATCATCGATCTCGATATCGCGAAGCCGCGCGAAGGCAATCCGCGGGCGCACTTCGGGATGGGCGTGACCTTCTGAGTCGAGGGAACGGAGGGGACGGAGGTCACGGGTTCAACACGGAGGAACGGAGGCACGGAGGCGCACGGAGGGCCGGCCGTTCGATTTACCAGCGCGCACCGCGCGCCGCGCGCCGCGGCGTGAGGGAGTCGCAGATACAAGCCACCGCCGACTTCTGAGTGGTTTGTATCTGCGATCCCTCACGTCGCGTCTGGCCGCCTTCGGCGGCCAATCGAACGGCCGGCCTTCTTCCTTCGTGATCTTCGTGGCCTTCGTGACCTTCGTGGTTAAAGCCTGATCGCTCCGTTCGCCTCCGTGCCTCCGTTCCTCCTGTGAATCCGTGCCCTCCGACAACCTCCGTTAGCTCCAGCGCTCGTATAATTCGCCCCAACGGGGCAACCACCATGAAGACGCTCATCCGTGCACTGCTCATCACGACCCTGCTGCCGGTTGCAGCCACCGCCCATCACTCCTTCGTCGCGGAATGGGACGCCAACAACTGCCGCGACTTCGTCGGCACCCTCACGAAGATCGACTGGCAGAATCCGCACCCGTATTTCTTCGTGGACGTGAAAGACGGCAGCGGCAAGGTCGAGAACTGGTCGTTCCAGGCCTACTCCCCCGTCACGCTGCGGAGAAACGGCACCGACCGCCAGGTTTTCCTCGACAACGTCGGCAAGGAAGTCCGCGTGCGCGGCTGCCTCGCGAGAAACGGCAAGCCGCACGCCGCCGCGGCAGGCACCCTCAGGTTCGCCGACGGCGTGCTGCGCCAGGTCGGCCAGATTCAGGACTGACCGTGACACGCATCTCGACTCTCCGCCGTGCCGCGGTGTGCGCAGGCGTGCTGGCGCTCTGCGCCGCGGCCGTCATGCCGGCGCGCGCCCAGCAACAGCAGCAGCCGTACACGATTGGCGTCATGCCGCCGGGCGGACCACCGCCGCGCCTTGCTGACGGCCACGTGGACTTCACGGGCCACTGGTTCCCGAACGGTGCAGGCCAGGGCGTGTCGGGCCGCTTCGGTGTCGATCCGTCCGCCACGCGGCAGTTCGATCCCAAGGTCACGCCGGAGTCGCCGCCCGCGTTCCAGGCGTGGGCACAGGCCAGGATCAAGGCGATGACTCCGACGGAGCTGGAGCTCTCGAAGTCGTCGGTGAACTGCATGCCGCGCGGTGTGCCTGCCATCTGGCTGCAGAACCCCTACACGACCTACATGGTCCACAAGCCGGGCCTGCTCGTACAGCTCTACGAGGTGCTGAACAACTGGCGCCTGATTCACCTGGACGGACGACCGCTGCCAAAAGACCCGGAGCCCTTCTTTCACGGCAACAGCAGCGCACGCTGGGAGGGCGACACGCTCGTGGTCGAGTCCACGGGATTCGACGAGCGCACCTACATCCAGCCCAATGGCTGGTTCCACAGCGACGCGCTGCGCGTGACGGAACGCTATACGCGGCCGTCGATGAACTACTTGATCGTCGAGCTCACGGTGGACGACCCAAAGGTGCTGGAGAGGCCGTGGAAGTCGGCCCCGCGGCGCTGGACGCTCGGCAACGGCGAGATCTACGAGTTCTACTGCACCAACAATCTGGAGCTCGAAGAGCTGCAGAAGCTCCGCGAGCAGGAGCTGAAAGGCACGGAGAAGGCTACTCCACGCTGAAGCGCGGCACGGCGAGCATCGCCGCCTGCGAAGGGAGAATCACCGTCAGCAGCGCGCCGCCGCGCGGTCCGTTCCCGGCCGCGAGCGTGCCGCCGTGCAGCTCGACGAGGTGCTTCGCGATCGCCAGGCCGAGACCGAGGCCGTCGTGAATCCGCCGCGGCGACGCGTCAGCCTGGCGGAACGGCTCGAAGACATGCGGCAGAAATCCAGGGTCGATCCCCGGACCGTCGTCTTCGACCGTGATGCGGACGTTGTCGCCTTCTGTCACCGCCTCGACGCGCAACAATCCATCCTCGCGCCCGAACCGCACGCCGTTCGAGAGCAAGTTCCAGAACACCTGCTCGAGGCGCTTCGCATCGCCGACGAGCACGATCGGTCCACACGCGATCTGGGTCTCGAGCGTGATCCGGCGCATGTGCGCCCGCTCGCGCACCATGTCCATCGCCGAATTGATGATCGCCGCCAGGTCAACCGGTGCGGCCTCGACCGCCAGCCCTCCCTTGGTGATGCGCGAGACGTCCACGATGTCGGAGACCAGACGCGACTGCGTCAGCAGGTTGCGGTAGATCGTCTCCACCGCGCGCGCGGCGGTTGACGTATTCAACGGGACCTGCTGCAGCATGTGCGCCCAACCGAGCGCGGCGTTGAGCGGGGTGCGGAGCTCGTGCGAGAGGATCGCGAGGAACTCGTCCTTGGCGCGGCTCGTCTCCTCGGCCTCCTGCCGCCGGGCCTGTTCGTGAATCAGCTGCGCCCGCGCTTCCTCGGCTTCCGTCCGCTCGGTGATGTCGTGCCCGATGCCCACCATGCGAACGGGCCGCGAGGACGAGTCGACGATGACCCGTCCCGCGGCGTGCAGCATCCGCACTCCGCCGTCGCGAACCACGCGGTGATCGAATGCGAACGGCCGGCCGTCGGCCATCGCCCGCCGCACGGTGGCGTCTACTGAGGCGCGATCGTCGGGATGCACGCGCTTCAGGAACGTCTCGTAGCCGATCGGCGCACCGCGCTCGACTCCGTAAATCCGGTACATCTCGTCCGACCACCAGACGCGGTCGGCGCCGATGTCCCACTCCCAGCTGCCGACGTGCGCTACTTCCTGCGCCTCGATCAGGCGATCGTTCACCTTGAGCAGCTCGTCGGTCCGCTCGGCGATCGTCCGCTCCAGTCCGTCGTTGAGCCTCCGCAGATCGCGCTCCATCGTCCGACGCCTGGTCACCTCCGCCGCCACCGACAACATCATCGTCGTCGTCATACCGACAAAGGCCTGGAGCAGCAGCAGCGAGCCGTTGGGCGAATAGTCGTTGAACGGGCCGTACCCGCGGAGCGTTCCATCCACGGCGATGGCGACGAGGATCGCGGTCGACACGGCGGTGAACCACGCGCCGAACCGGAACGCGGCCCAGAGAAGCACCGGCACGACCACGATGGGGTAGTCGGGACGTCCCGGCGGCCACGGACTGAAGAGAGCGAACGAGACACCGGCAAGCGTGGCGAGCAGCGCGAGGAGCTCCGGCGTACGGCTGACAAACGCGACGAACAGCGGCCGCCGGCGCCACAGCAGGATGATTGGTGCGACGACGATGGCGCCGACGGTGTCGCCGAGCCACCAGGTGAGCCAGATGGCGCCAGCTTCCGGCTGCGCGCCGAGCCCGGTCACGAGGACAGCGCCGCTGCCGATCGTCGCGGCGATCGCCGAGGCGCCGGCTGCGATGACGGCGAACCGGAGGACGTTGGCGGTCGAGTCGAACGCTTCACGTCCGCGCGCAAAGCGAAGCGTGAGCGACGCGCCGGCCACTGCTTCCAGCGTGTTGCCCGCGGAAATCACCAGCGCCGCGACAATCGATCCGGAGTTCGTGACGTTGACGATGAACGCGCCGATCGCGATGGCTGGCCAGGCTCGCCGGCCGAGGATGAGCAGAGCCGCAATGGCGAGGCCCGTCGGCGGCCACACGGCGCTCGCGTTGGCATTGCCCAGCGCGAGGAGCAGACCGAGACGGCCCGCGGCGATGTACGCCAGCGCAAGGATGATGAGCGTGACGCTGCGGGGAACTGACCGGCTCACGGCGCGCCCGAATTTTAGCGAAATGCCCTCCTGTTACCGCAGGAGTTCAGCGGCGAGGGTGGCCGCCTTGTCTGCCAGCGTGAGCGCGTACGCGAAGTTGCGCTCCTTGATCGCCTGCTGGGCCTGATCGGCAAACCGCTTCGCATCGTCGTATTGGGTTCTGCCATCGTTGCTCAGCCGCTTGTAATCCACCTTGTTGTTGAGCAGATCGGTGGCCCTGCCCAGCAGCTCGCGCGCGCGCTTCTCGTCGTTCGCCGACGTCGTCGCACGCACCGCGGGAGCTTCGACCGGAGGCGTCTGCGTGACGGGCTGCGGCGGCGGTGCCGGCGTCTCTCGCGGCGGGGCCGGCTTGTTGGTGACGGCCGGTGCGGGTTTGGGGGCGGGGGGAGTCTCTTCCGCAGCCGGAGGCGGCTCCGGCGGAGCCGCCTCCGCCACCTGCTCGATCGCGACCTCATGCCTGGGCGGGACAGGGACGGCAAGTGGCGGACCGTCCGGGACGGTCGCCGCCCTGGCCCTGGTGCCGCAGGCGGCCAGAGACATCAGCAACGCAAAATGCAGGATGCAGAATGCAGGCACTTTCACGAGCCGCATCCAGCCGTCCTTCTGCATTCTGAATCCTGAATTGCGCATTCGTCTTACTCCGCTCTCGGCAGCAGCAGCCTGAACGTCGTCCCGCGCCCCGGCGTGGACTGTACTTCGACTTCGCCGTCGTGCATCTGGACAATCCGGTAGACCATCGACAGTCCGATGCCCGTTCCATGATCCTTCGTCGTGAAGTACAGGTCAAAGATCCGGTCGAGATGCTCGGGCGGGATGCCGACGCCGGTATCTTCGATGCGGAGCTCGACCCTTTTCTTCGCCGCCGGGGCCCCGATCAGCCGCAACGTACCGCCGGTGGGCATCGCCTGGAAGGCGTTCATCGCCAGGTTCATGATGGCCTGCCGCAGCATCGCGGAATCGCCGTTGACCGCGAGCTGATCGTCCGGTGTTTCTACCACCACACGGACGTCGTTCTTCTGCGCTTCGGGACCCAGGATCGGCAGCACCTCGTCGAAGAGCGCCCGGACGCGCACCGCCTGGAGCCGCAGGTCTTCGGGCCGCGTGAACTTGAGGAAGCCCTGCACCACCTCGTCGAGGCGGCGGATTTCGGTCTCGATCACGCCCACGTGCTGCAGCAGACCCTCGTCCGCGCGCCCGGCCTCGGCGAGCAACTCTCCTCCCCCGCCGGCGGGAACGAGCGCGCCCTTGCGAATCTTCATCCGCATCAGCTCGAGGTGAATCATCATCGCGTTGAGCGGGTTCTTCACCTCGTGGGCGATGCCCGCGGTCAGCCGGCCGAGCGCGACGAGCTTGCGCGAATAGGCAATCGTCGACTGCATGCGTGAGACGTAGGCGAGGTTGCGCACGACGAGCAGGATGCCCACGAGCTCGCCGCCGGCTCCGGTGATGGCATGGGCGATCGCCAGGTCGTCGCCAAACTGCACCGGCCCGCGCGATCGCCGCGTCGCCAGCGTTTCCTCGACCAGCGTTCGATACGCGTGACCGGCGGGCACGAGCGCGCTGACCGGCCGTCCGATATTCCCGGCGGAAAACGTGGACTGCATCGCCGGGTTCGTGAACAGGAGTTCACCGGCCGGATTGAACAGCGCGACGGCGTCCTCGAGGTGCTCGACGAGCGACTCGAGGTTGGCCTTCTGATCGGCCAGCTGCGACCGATCCGCCGACAACTGCTGGCTGACGGTGTTGAAGAAGTTCCCCAGCTCGCTGAACTCGTCGCCGGGCGGAAGATCCAGGGTCACGCCGAACTCGCCGCGGCCCAGCCGCGTCAGGCCGCTGCGGATGACGTGAATGGGCCGGAGCATCACCCGCGACAGCAGGCCGGCGACGAACACTGCGATGAGCAGCGCCAGCGCCGCGGTAACGACGGCCGAGTACAGCGCGTCAGTCAGCGCACTGCGCATCAGCAGTGTCGAGACGCCGACGCGAATCGAGCCGAAGTTCTGATCCCCGCTCTTCATCTGGACGCGCGTCTCGAGCCTCTTTCCGTCGCCGGAGTAAATCACCTGTAGCCGCTCGAGCGGGGGCGCCGCCGCGAGCGCGGTGAGATCACCGACCTCCGGGGCCGGCTCGCCGACAAAGCTCGGCTCGCGATGCATGACGATCGTGCCCTCGGGGTCGACGATGGCCGCGCTCGTGACCGCCTTGTCGTAGACGCTGGCCTCGAGAATCGAGCGCAGCCCGCCGTCGGTGCGCAGCGCCGCGTACTTATCCAGGGGATCGATGGTGAGCTGTGCGACCCGGTGAAGGATGGTGCTGGCGAGCACCTGGGCGCGGGCCTGGCTTTCGGTGACGATCAGATCCGCGAGGCGCGCGAGATAGAGTCCGCTCAGGGCCACGACGGTGAGACCGACAATGGCCGTGACCCCGGCAATCTGCTTCGCGCGGATGCTCAGCCGCATGTGGTTCGCAGCAAGTTTCGCTGATTAGGACGAAATCGTCTCTTCCGAGGCGCGCCCCCGCATCTTATTCAACTTGTTGTGCAGCGTCTTCAGGCTGATTCCCAGGATCTCCGCCGCCCGAGTCTTGTTCCCCCGGGCGTGATCGAGCGTGAGGAGAATCAGGCGGTTTTCGGCCTCTTCGACGGTCATCCCGGCGGTGAGCGCTGCCCCGCCGGCCGGCGGGGGCGCCGGCGGCGGCACCTCGCTCACGTACGGCGGCAGGTGCTTCAGCTCCAGGAATTCGCCCGAACTGAGGATGACGGCCCGCTCGACGACGTTCCGGAGCTCGCGGACGTTGCCGGGCCAGTGGTACTGCTCGAGCACCTTCATTGCCGCCGGTTCAACCGCGGACACATGCTTGCCGTTGCGGGTGTTGAACTCGGTGATGAACGACTGAATCAGCAGCGGCAGGTCTTCCTTCCGCTGCCGGAGCGGCGGCAGCTCGACCGAGAAAACGTGGAGCCGGTAGTACAGGTCCTCCCGCAGCTTGCCGCTCTTCACGGCCTCCGTAGGGACGACGTTCGTCGCGGCGATGACGCGGACATCGACCGTCTGCTCGTTACGGCCGCCAAGGCGCCGGAACGTGCGCTCCTGGAGCACACGGAGCAGCTTCACCTGCGTGGCGGGCGTCATCTCGGCGATCTCGTCAAGGAACAGCGTTCCGCGGTCTGCCAGCTCGAAGCAACCCTCGCGCCGATCGGTCGCGCCTGTGAACGACCCCTTTTCGTGACCGAAGATCTCGCTCTCGAGCAGCGTCTCGGGAATGGCTGCACAGTTGATCGGAACAAACGGCTGCTGCGCCCGCGGGCTCAACTGGTGAATCGTCTTCGCGACCAGCTCCTTGCCCGTCCCCGACTCTCCCCAGATCAACACTGACGCCGACGTCGGCGCCGCCTGCTCGACGATCTGGTAGACCTTGCGCATGCTGGCGCTGCTGCCAATCATGGAGCCGAAGCTGCCCTGCTCGCGGAGCTGGCGGCGCAGCACCTTGACCTCGCGCAGCGTATCCTGTCGCTCGACGATCTTATCGAGCAGAATCTTCAGGCGCTGCGGCTCGATCGGCTTCGTCAGGTAGTCGTAGGCGCCCTCTTTGATCGCCTCGACGGCGGTCTCGACACTGCCCTGCGCGGTCAACAGCACCACGGTGCATCCGCCGTCGTCCTGCTTGAGCGCCTTCAGCAGATCGAGCCCGCCCATGCGCGGCATGACGAGGTCCGTGATGATGATCGAGGGACGGAAGGAGGTCACGCGCTGGAGCGCGTCTTCGCCGTCCGCAGCGGATTCGGCGGTAAAGCCCCACGTGCGCACGAGCTCGGTGAGCCCGAGCCGAGTGCTCGGCTCGTCTTCGACGATGAGGACGCGTTCAGCGGATGGGTTCGACATTAGGATCAGTCCAGGGCCACCGTGCGGCTCCGGCGGACAACCGATGGTACTTTGTAGGTTTTACACGATCCAGCAGAGCCGTAGCAGAACCGGTATTTCTAAGTGAACAACGAAATCCAGGCGGAATCCAGTGGTCCGGTATTGCCGGAAGCTCGAGCGCTCCATCCGCTCGAGGGAAAAACTGCCGGTCAACAGCGGCTAATCGCGATCGCGGAGCTCATCCTCTGTTCGAGCCTCCCAACTCAGCTGTTCCTTCAGGCGCTGCTGATCGGGCTGGGATGGAATCCGCTGAACGCCGACAAGAGCTTCTCGCTCTCGTTCGTCGTCACGATGTCGCTGGCCGACACGGTACTCCTGATCGCCCTGATGGTCGCCATCAGCCGTGCGCACGGCGACAGCGTGAAGGAACTGTGGCTGGGACACCGGACAATCTGGAAGGAATGCCTGATCGGGATTGCGTATGTCCCGCCCGTCTTCCTGATGGTCGTCATCATCCTGAACACCGTGCGGCTGTTCGCCCCGGTGCTGCACAACGTCGAGACGAATCCTCTCGAGCAGCTGGCCACGGGAGGCGTCGCCAACGCCGCGGCCTTCGGGCTCGTGGCGATCTTCGCGGGCGGCGTGCGGGAGGAGCTGCAGCGCGCGTTCATGCTGCGCCGCTTCGAGCGGCACCTCGGCGGCGTGGACGTCGGCGTGCTGGTGCTGAGCGTGGCGTTCGGCCTCGGACACGTCATCCAGGGGTGGGACGCCGCGATCACGACCGGATCGCTTGGCGCGGTGTGGGCGGTGATGTACGTGAAACGGCGCAGCAGCGTGGCCCCGCTCGTGAGCCACGCCGGGTTCAACTCGCTCGAGGTGCTGCGCGTGGCTATGGTCGGGGGCTGAGCTCCGTCACGTCTCCCCTGGCGCGCAGTTCGACAATCCATTTCGTCATCTGCTGGTCCGCCCGCACGCCCGTACCGAATCGCTGCCGCATGTAGTCCTGGATGCGCAACGTGTCGCGCGCGATCTCCGCGAGTCTTTTGTCGTCAACGCCCGTCCGCTTCATCACCGCGGCCGTGTTCGCACCAGCCGTCGCGCGCATCTTCGCCACCTGCTCCACGATCGAAGCCTCCGCCGGCTCGGGAGGAGGAAACCGCTCGACCTCCGCAAGGATCAGCCGCCGATCGATCAGCTGCTTGACCGCATCGCGGCCCTCGGCATCCCGCTGCTCGACCACGCCGAACGCCACCGCCGCATCGACGTCGGTCTGCGTGATCGCCGAGGTGCCGACCCGCGCGACGACTCGATCGAGCAGCTGCTGCGCCTGAACCACGACGTTCACGAAGAAGACTGACGCCGACATGATCACGAAGAACAGCCCAGAGAAATTCTTCGTGCTCTTCGATCTCTTCGTGTCCTTCGTGGTTTCCTTTTGGGAGTTGGAAGTTGGAAGTTGGGAGTTCATCAGAAGGCCTGTCCAAGCGAGACGTAGAACACCGCACGCTGTTCGCGCGAGACACCGGAAAAGTTCTTGGGATTGAGGTTGAATCCGAGATCAAACCGAAGCGGCCCGTACGGCGAGGCGATGCGAACGCCGAAACCCGCCGCTGGGCGGAGCCCTGTGAGGCTCAAGTCGCTGACGAACTTCGAGACATTGCCGGCGTCGACGAATCCGACGCCCTCCAGCGCCTTGCCGATGTGAACGCGCAGCTCGCCGTTCAGAATGATCACGCCGTTCCCACCCAGCGGGAAGCCGGTGTCGCTGACGGTATCGGCGTTGGCCACCTGATCGAGCGAAAAGCCGCGGACCGTCGAATCGCCCCCGGCGAAAAAGCGCACGCTCGCCGGCAGCTCCTTGACTTCCTGGCCGTCCGCGATCCGCTCGAAACCGCGTGCCAGGCCGAGCCGGCCGCTGAACGCGGCAATGATGCGCCGCTGTGTGGGCAGCTGCCGGTAGAACGCGGCCTGCGAGAACGCCTTGATGAACCCGACTTCCGAGCCGATCGCACGCATTGCCAGATTCGAGTCGAAGAGCAGGAAGGCGCCGCGCGTGGGGTCGAGCAGGTCGTCTCGTGTGTCGCGGATGATCGAGCCGGCCACCGTCGAGAGCCGCACTTCCGGAAAGAGCCGATCGATGAGCAGCTGCTGGTCCGGCTCGAAGATCTCGTCGAATATCGTGGCTTTTTCCAGCTGGTAGCGGCCAGCGAGGCTGACTTTCGGCGTCAGCCGTGTGCCCACTTCCACCCGTGCAATCTTCCGGATGAAATTGAACGACGTGCGGACGGCCTGCTCGAGGATTCCGGTGACCAGCAGCTCGGAGTTGTCCGAAAACACGCGCGGATCGGCGAACGTGCCGAGCACGCGGTACTCGTTGAAGCCGAAATTGGTCTCCGTCAAAGGGATGCCAGTCACCGCGTCGCTGCCGAGGAGGACGTCCGTGGAGCGGAAGCTGGCGCGCGTGAACAGGTTCACCGAGCGGTTCGAGCCCCAGAGATTCCGGCGCCCAATCTCGAACCCGCCGCGCGGCGCCAGATCGAGGTGATTTTCCGCCGCGCCGCCTGGCCCGCGCGGCCGCAGGCGCAACGTGCCCTCGAGCCCGAAGCTGTAGGCGAGCGTTGTGCGAGCCGCCTCCTCGACCTGGATGAGCACATCGCGCCGCGCGTCGCCGGCATGCTGGACGTATTCGATCGTGACGCGGCGGAACAGCCCCATGCCCGTCAGGTTGGCCCGGCTGTTGGCGAGCGCCTCCTGGCCGAGCGGCCCGCCCTCCTGAATCTCCAGCTCGCGGAGAATCGTCTCAGACCGTGTCTTCTCGTTGCCGGTGATGATGATGTGCTCGACGATCACCTGCTCTCCCTCGACGATCGTGTAGAGGACGTCGGCTTGCGTATCGCCATCGGCAAAGGCCGTCGACTCACGAACATTGACGTCGAGGTATCCCAGGTTCTGGTATCTGAGCGCGATCGCGTCGCGCCCGGCCACGACATCGACCGCCAGAAAGCTGGAGCCGGCGGCAACCGGTACCGAGCTTTGCAGCTGCGAGTCGGTGAACACCGTGTTGCCTTCGAACGTGACCGACCGCACCGTGGTACGCGGGCCTTCGTCGATGAGCACGATGACTTCGACCCGCCGTTCCGTGGCGTCCGGCTGGCTCGCAGGGAGTGACGGGGCGTCAATCTTGACCGCCGCCCGGCGGAAACCACGTTCGATGAAGGCAGCCTGCACGGCCGCTCGTCGCGCGTCGAGCGCCGCGGCCACGAAGAGATTGCCAGGCGAGGTCGCCATGATCTTGTCGATCTCGTCCGTGGAGATGGCCGTGTTGCCCATGATCCGAACGCTGTCGACGGTGAACCGGGGGCCGCGCATCACATTGAACCTGATGATGAGCTGCCCGGGAGTCTTCTCATCGAGGGTGTAGGTCGCCCTCGCATCGCGGTAGCCGCCAGCGTGGAGATAGCGCTCGATCGCCAGCTTCGCGTCCTCGAGCAGATCCTCGTCGGCGGAGGCTTCCTCGCGGACGGGCACCAGCCGGTCGCGCTCGTTCGCCGGCAGCGGATCGCCCGTGAACTCGACGACGACGAGCGGGCCGCGCGTGACGCTGACGATCAGGTAGGCATCGTCCGGCTGATTGGCCGCAAAGCTCGCGTTTGCCTCGAGGTATCCCTGCGACCGCATCCGCTCTTCCCACCGATCGAGCTCCTGCCGCACCTTCACCGAATCGAACGGTTCACCCTTTTGGATTTCGGGCAGCAGGAATTTCAGATTTGCCTCACCCTGGCCGATCTGCCGGAACTGCACGTCGGCAATTCGCGACCGTCGCCCGGCATCGACGGTGAACGTCAGGGTTGAGCGATCGGGGTTGTGCGTGGGCACGATCTCCGGGCTGATGCGAGCAGCCGGGTAGCCGCGGCGCCGGAACTCGACCAGCAGGGCGGTCACCGCTTCAGGCACACGAGCCGGATTCGGCGATCGGCCAAGGCGATCCGTCACGATCCGGCGCAGGTCGCTTTCAGACAGGCTGACGTTCCCGGTGAACCGGATGGTGTCGATCGGGTGCGACGGCACCAGGACGTAGCGGACCCGGACACCTCCGGCCACCTGCTCGGCTGTTGTCTGGACATCGTCGAACCGGCGCAGGTTGAACAGGTGCTCCGACGTCTGACGGACGTCAGCCACCGACAACGGCTGTCCGACACGGGTCTGAATCAGGTTGAGAATCGTGGGATCGGTAACCACCTGCCCTTCCTGCTCGACGACAATCTCGACGACGGTCTGGCCGATGAAGTCCTGTCCGGCGGCGGAGCCCGGCAGGACATGCAGCATGAGCAAAGCAAGTTGCAGAACGAAGACGCTGTGTCGCATCAGTACGTCTTCCTGACTCTCAAGTCGATGGCGTACGTGCCATCCTCGTTGCGCGACAGGATCCAGGACAGCTGATCGGTCTGGTCGATCTCGACCAGAATCACCTGGTCCCGCGTGGTGGACGAGAGGGAGCGGGAGTAGGTCAGGTACACGCGGGTGTTCACGCGCTTGATCAGCGTGACGCGGGCAGCGGGGTCCAGACGAACGGACTGGATGTTGGGATTGGCCAGGGTCGTCGTCAGCTGCACGGAATCAACCGCAAATTTTTCCTGAAGCACCCGGCTCGCCTCTGAGAGGGGAAGGTTCGTAATGGCCTTTGCGAGCTGATCCCGAAGCAGCTGCTGCTGCGGCTGCACGGCGGCGTACTGGCTCAACTCAGGGTCGCCGGGCGGGATATCGCTGAGGAGCAGGGCGTATAGCTGATAGTCCGGCAGGCTTGGATCAGACGTGATTTGCATCGTTTTCGCGGGATCCGGCCCCGTCGCCGTCACGGTGATGTCGTACGTTTCGCCCGGCACGCGTACGCGCGTAAATGCTTCGATGTCGAAGAACGGATCGATCGTCGACGGATTGTTGAAGGCAATCGACGCCCTGCGAATCTGGTAGCGCTTTCCGCCGAAGAACACGTCGCCGCGATCGAGATCGATGTTGCCGAGGAGCGCCGGGCGCTCGTAGGTCCCAACCAGGCGCAGCTCAGCGCGAGCCGTCACGTCGCGCAGGAGGTTGTTTTGCGCCCGAATGGTTGATGGTGCCGAGATCTCGATGTCATACGTCAGTGGCAGAATGGGCGCGGCCGCGGCATAGGTTGGCGATGTCACCCGATTCGACCCGAACTCGAACAAGCTGACGCCGGTTTCGAAGTCCTTCGTGTACAGCGCGTCGTGCACGGTCACACCGCCGGGGCCGCTTCGCAGCGTCATCGACTCGACCGTCCCCTCAAGCGAGAGGTCCGCGTCCACAGTGGCTCTCAACCAGGCATTCGCGTCCGGATAGCGCAGGGTCATGTTCTCGCCGACCATGGTGACCTCGATACGTCCGGGGCGATACCCGTCGAGGCCAATGGTGCCGCCGAACGTCACAGGCCCGTTGCCAAGCCGAGCGGTCACGCCATCGAGGTTCAGGCCTTTCGCATCGAACGTCACCTCGCCGTTGATGCGCTCGAGCGCATGCGGCAGGCTGAAATGACGGATGCGGCCGTCAACGATGTTCAGGCTTCCCGACAGCTCCGGGTTTCGCATCGATCCCGACAGCGCAGCGCTGACCTTCGCCAGCCCCCGGCTGCTCACGTTGCGCGTGAAGCCTTCGAGGATTCGGAGGTTGGCGCCGCCGCCGAACCGCATCGTGATCGTTTCGTCGTGCAGGTTGACGGCTCCGGCAATGTTCAGTTCCGTGTCCTGACCAACCAGCCGCATGTCGATCACACGGAACGAGTTGCTGTCGAACGCCAGACGGATCGGCAGCCGCTCGCCCGGCACGTTCGGATTTTCAGGATTCTGAATCGGAAAATCGAACAACCGCATGTCAAGCCGGTTCACGGTGGCTTCCGCGAGCACGTTGTCGATATTCGAGAGCTCGCCGAACACACGCACGGTGCCGCTGACGGTCGCGGTGGTGAATGGCGACAGGCGCGGCTCGAATGCGCGGATGTACGGGTCGAGCGAGGTCTCGAGGACGTTGAAGCGCAGGTTGACATCGCGGGCGTCGTTCAACGCCAGCGTGCCGCTGCCGAACACCGCAAGACGGTTGGACGAGGCGTCGATCGAGGCAAACGTCAACAGCTCGTCGTCAACGGCGAAGTCGGTGACGACGGTGCCGATGCCTTCGTCCGCGACGAAGAAGTCCTTGATCGTCGCGTGCACGTTGTACTGGGGCTTCCGGACCGTGCCGCTGCCGCCCGCGGTGAAATCGATGACGCCTGAGAGCGGAATCCTCGATCCTTCCATCAGGCTGAGCGTTTCGACGGCGATGTTCCGCCCTTCGAAGTTGAACGAGTAGGTGCCGTTCCAGGCGATCGACGCCGAGCCGGTGCCCTGGCCGGCTCCCTTGACGGCGCGGATGTTGTCGAGCCGGGCGCGATCGCCTTCCAGTGTCACGTCCGCCGCGACGGAGTCGAACTTCTCGCCGTACGCGACGCCGTCGGTAATCGCCATCTTGCCCGAGCCGAACGGCCGCTCGTATTCGCCGGTGACCTTGAACTCTCCGGAGAGGGTCCCGTCCACGTCGTAATCCGAGATGTCGAACGCGTGCTTGAGGTCGGCAACCGGCCAGCGAATCACGCGAATGGTCGCGTTGATCTGCTCGCCGCCATCCGCCCGGGGAAACCCGAGCGAAAACCGGCCGGCCACGTGCATCGATCGATCCGGCCGCGACAGGACCACGTCGCTCACGTCGGCGTACGAGTTCTCGATGGTCGCGTTTCCGGTGACCGCTCCCCACGTGACGTCGAACGCACGGATGTCCTGTCCGGCAAACATGCCTTCGATCCGCGGCCGCTTGATCGAGCCGAGCATCATGCCGTCGAACGTACCGAAGCCGTCAACGGGAATCGCCTTCGTCCGGTTGCCCAGCGCGGTGAGCATTCCAGCAAAGATCCGGTCGCTGTCCTGCCAGTCGGAGCTCGTGACGTGGAACGGCAGGCGCGACTGTTCGCCATAGGCGGTCCGCCCCTCGACCTCGACGTAGGTCGTCGGCGTCGCGATCTGGCTGGGACCGAAGTCGATCCATTCAGGCCCGAGGGAATACGTCAGCGTGCCGCCAATCGGCACGGGTGCCTTGGGAAGATGCGGGCTGAACTCGCCGCTCCGCTGATTGCGCGGCGCTCTGTTCCTCAGCTCCTCGATCGGCAGCGTCCGCGTCATCAGCGTCGTGCCCGGTGGCGGATCGACACGGACCTCGCCTGTCCACTCCCGTTTGGCGAAGCCACCGGAGGGCCACACGATCCGGTTGTGCCCTGATGCGGTGCCTGCCAGGCGAAGCCCCATCATCTCGAAGAAGTCGGACACCGAGGCGACGTTCACGTCCGCGTACGTCGCGTCGAAGGTATTCGTCGGCTTCACGCCGCGAACGCCAAGCGGCTCCATCGAGAACTTGAACTGCGACTGGCCGCCGAAGAGCCTGGCTCGCGCGTCGTGCACGAGCAGCGATCTCGGCAGCCACCGCACCGAGCCGTTCATGTCGTCGAACCGGTAATCGTTGACGAACATCGTCGGCGCGCGGAACCGGCCCTTGAGCTCGCGACCGCCGGACGTCGTGCCGTCGGGACGAACGTCGCCCTTGAAGAGGTGGAAGGTGCCTTCGAACTGCGCCGTGCCGCCCAGCTCAAATTTGTCGTGGGCGAAAAAGATCCGCCGCATGCGGGGCATGTCGATCGTGGACGTGATCGAGTACATCTGCTCGGGCCAGTGCGCCATGTCCACGTCGCCCTTCAGCGTCGATCTGGTGCCGTCGGTCGCAAGGTTGATTTCGTCGAACACGACGCGGCCGCCGTCGATCTTGAACGTCGTGTTCATGTCGGCGCGGAACGGCACGTAGTCCTGGATGCTGACGAGGCCGTTGGAGAAGCGCGCCGAGCCGCGATACTCGGTATTCGGCTTCGCCACTACGACGTCGATGTTCCGTGCGATCACGCTCCACGGCGTGGACTTGTCGTCATACGCGAATTCGCCACGCGTCGAACGCACGTACTTCAGCGTCGTCGTGATGCGCTTTGGGCCGCCTGGACCGCGTTTGAAGTCGGGGAAGGAATGGCGCCCGTCCGGCAACTGCTCGACGTACATCTTCCAGTCGGTCATCTCGATGGCCTCGATCACGACCTCCGGGTTGGCCATCAGACTCTGGATCCGCTCGGGCGTGAGCCGGCCGATGCCGAACCGGCTCAGGATCGCGAGTGTTCGCGCGGGGATCCTCACCGTGATCTCTTTCGCGGTGAGCCAGGGTCGCGAGGTCGGCGTCAGCCCGTCGATCTGCAGGCCTCGAATGACATAGGCGCCATCCCACAGTCGTACGCTGAGCTCCTGGATGTGCATCGAGCGCTTCAGATACGCCGTGCCGCCCTTCTCCGCCAGCTCGCGCAGCCCCGGATAGACCTTGGCCAGGTCCAGCGTCAGCGTGAGGACGAACACGACGGCCAGGATGACCGACGCCACCGCGAGCGTCCGCCGGACGATGCGCCGCGTCGTCTGGGTGAAGGGGTGAGCGAGGAGTGTGCGAACGAAACGCATTACCGCAAGACCACTAATACTGCATTCGCTTCGACTGACGACCCTTCAGCGACGCGAACGTCCTCGACGGTGCCGTCACGCGGCGCGCGCAGCTCGTTCTCCATCTTCATCGCCTCGACGACGATGAGGCCCTGGCGCGCCTGCACGACCTCACCAGGTTTGACCAGCACTTTGACGATCCGGCCGGGCATCGGCGCGACGATCGTCCTGGGTTGTGTATCGGCGCCGGCCTCCGGGCCTCCGCGCCTCGCTCGTCGCTGGCGATCCAGGATCGTCAGCTGGACCGCCGCGCCGTTCACATGGACAACCAGTTCGCCGCCCGTCCCGGGTTCGAACGCGATCTCGTAGCTGGTCCGGCTAAAGCCGGACACTACGTCGTTGCCGCCGGACACTACGTCGTTGTCGTAGGGTCCGCCTTCAGGCGGACCAAGCAACATCGACCACCGGCCACCGATCTCGACGATACTGACGGCGACTTCGCGCCCGTCGAGACCTGCGACCCACAGCGTGCCCTCGCGCCGAAGCGCGACCCCGTGGCGCTTCCCGTCCCGCTCGATCTCGCAGGTCACCCCTCGCCCCCCCTCGGGGTGACCCTGAGCATGTCGAAGGGTCACTCCCGGAGGCTTTCCACCCGGGCCTGCCGCGACCAGACCGGAAGTGCGTCACCGCCCGTCGTCGTACTCCCCGTAAGTTGTGCCGCGTAGATAGCCGCCGCGATGACGGCGACCTCTCGAAGCGACGGATCGGGCTCAAAAATCGGCGTCCCACGGCGCTGCTGCAAGAGCAGGTCCAAGAACTCGGTGTGGAACGAGGCGTCGCGGAAGATGGGTTGATCGAGCAGCCACTGGAAGAACGGGATGGTGGTCCGGATACCGCGCACATCGTACTCGGCGAGGGCTCGCCGCATTCGCGACACCGCCTGGAGCCGGCTCTCTCCCCAGGCCACGAGCTTCGATATCAGCGCGTCGTAATAGATTGGCACCTCGTCGCCGGCTTCGAGACCGCCGTCGTCGCGAATGCCCGGTCCGCTCGGGGCACGCAGCTCGGTCACTCGACCTGGCGACGGCATGAACCCGGACTGAGGATCCTCGGCGTAGATGCGGCACTCGATGGCGTGACCCACGGGAGTCAGCGCGTCCGCCGGCTTGATCATCAAGCGCTCGCCGCGAGCAATCCGGATCTGCCACTCCACGAGATCGATGCCGGTCACCATCTCGGTGATCGGATGTTCGACCTGGAGCCGCGTGTTCATCTCGAGAAAGTAAAACCTGCCATCCGCATCGAGCAGGAATTCCACGGTGCCGGCGTTGGTGTAGCCGACGGACGCGGCGAGAGCCGACGCGGCCGACGCCATCCGGCTGCGCAGATCTGCATCGACTACCGGCGACGGCGACTCTTCGACGACCTTCTGATGGCGTCTCTGAATCGAGCATTCGCGCTCGACGAACGGCAGCACGGTGCCGTGGTGATCGGCGATCACCTGAATCTCGATGTGACGCGCACTCGCGAGGCGCCGCTCGAGATAGATCGCGGAGTCGCCAAACGCAGCGCCCGCCTCGGACCGCGCGGCGCGAACCGCGCCGGCGAGCTCGTGCCGATCGCTCACGACGCGCATGCCCTTGCCGCCACCGCCGGCCACCGCCTTGACCATCACCGGGTATCCCACGCGCTCCGCGAGCTGCGCGATCTCGTCGTCCGCGACGTCACCGGCAAGCGGCGTGTCTGTGCCCGGCACGGCGGCAACACCGGCGGCAGCCGCTGCCCGGCGTGCGGCGGTCTTGCTGCCCATGAGGGCGATGGCTTCTGGAGATGGCCCGATGAACGTCAGGCCGGCGTCCCGGCAGGCGGCGGCGAAGTCCTCGTTCTCGGCGAGGAAGCCGTAGCCGGGATGAACGGCGTCAGCACCGCTCGTCTTCGCGGCGGCGACGATGCGATCGATGTGGAGGTAGCTCTCAGATGGAGGATTGCCGCCGATGCCGACGGCTTCGCCGGCCATGCGCACGTGCCGCGCGCCACGATCGCAGTCGGAATAGACGGCAACCGTCGCAATCTGCAGATCGCGGCACGCGCGAATCACCCGCACGGCGATCTCGCCGCGATTCGCGACCAGGATCTTGCGCAAAGTGAAGAAAGTCTAGCATTTAGCGGGAGAACGGTGTGATGGGTGCGAGGGGTGCTATTCGTGCGAGGGGTGCGGTGCGACGGGTGCTAGGGGTGCGTAGCAGTGCGGTGCGAGGAGTGCTATCTGTGCGGGTGCAATTGCACCATTCGCACCTCTCGCACCTCATCGCACCCATCGCACCTATTTGAGGAATGTCGCGACGACTTCGATCGTCGTGCGTCGATCGCTGAGCGGATCCGTCGTCTGCAGGATCTGCATCCTCCGGCCGTCCTGGAACATCGACGTCGCGCTCGCCTGGATTCCGCTCGACGAAGCCGTCGCATCAGGGTTGTACGGCTGGTACTCGATGTTGACGTTCGCTCGGACCGCTCCATCCTCGAACGCCTGGACGTTACGGACGTCCACATTGAGCGAGACCGGGCGATCCCCAGGTGCCTTGACGAGATTCCGGACCGACCCGGTGCCGCCGGAGTCGTTGACCGTGAGCGAGACATTCTTCGTCACCGGTTTCGCAGGCCCGCTCTCGGTGATGAAGATCTCGAACCGGATGTTGCGCGGGGACGCCTGGCCCGGCGCTCGCTGCGGTGGCGGAGGCGGGGCGGGCGCAGCAGGCGGCGCTGGTGTGACAGCGCGGGCCGGCGCCGGCGGCGGGGCCGGCGCGGCGGGCTGCTGGGCCCAGCTCGCTGTTGCAGTCACCACGCCAAGCATCGCAGCACACAGAACGTTCCTCATATCAGCTCCTCACTCGCCCTGCAGCGGCTCAATCCGCAGCGGCTCGATTTCGATGGGCATCACCCCTGACCTCACATCAACCGCGATCTGCTTCGTCTCCAGCAGTGGAATCGCGAGCGGCGGAATCAACGGTTCCAGATCCTCCGGCGCCGGCTCGAAAGACGGCAGGACCCGACGCACAGAAGGACGTGTCGCGGCCGTCGCCTGGCGTGCCTCAGGCATCGTGTCCGGAACCGTCTCAGGCACATTCACGCCTGGCGCCGTCCCCGCACGCGGTGTGGGAACCGGCTGAAGAGCGGCGCGTGTCGATGACGGCTCCGGCGAACGCCAGAGGAACAGCGCCACGATGGCGACTGCGGCGGTCATGCCGACCGGGACGAGCCACCAGCCGGCGGACGCGACGAGAGACCGTCGTCCGATCCGTTCGCGGACCCTGGCACGCAGGGCTGGCGACGGATCCGCAGCCGTCAGCGATCTGGCTGCTGCGTCAATCGCCGCGTCGTAGCGGCTGTCGCCCTGTTCACTTCGCATCAACATATCCAAGCGCCGAGAGCTTCTCGCGCACCTTCCTGCGCGCTTCCGAGATCCGCCACTTGACGGTGCCGACGGGAACGCCGAGCATGCGCGCGATCTCGTCGTAGTGATACTCGCCGCTCTGCGCCAGCAGCAGCGAGTCGCGCAACTTCGGCGTGAGCGCGTGAATCGCGCGCACCGCATGCGCCTGCAGCTCGGCGTGCTGCAGCCCCAGGTGCTGGCCCTCCGCGACGGCCGCCGGCTCGGTCACGTCGTCAAGCGGCGTGGCCCGGCGAAGCCACGATGACAGGCCGCGGCGCCTGGAAATCGCGCGGTTCCAGACGATTCGGAGCATCCACGTCCGGAACGAGCTGTCGCCGCGAAATCGGCCAATCGCGCCCCATGCGCGTACGAATGCATCCTGTGCCACTTCTTCCGCGTCTTCCCGCACCCGAAGGGCAGCCAGCGCCGCCCGGAAAACAGCCGGCTGGTGACGGGCAACGAGCTGGTCAAAGGCGTCAGGGTCGCCCTGCCGAGCGAGCAGGACCAGCTCCTCGTCCGTCACACGATCAATAGACCGCGGGGTTTCGACGAAGGTTGGGTCGGCGAGGAAGAGGGTCCGGCTGAAGCCGGACACTACAGACATGGCCTTACAGCGGGATGTTGCCGTGCTTCTTCGGCGGGTTCTTCTCGCGCTTCGATTCAAGCGCCGCAAGCGCGGTAATCAGCTTCGCACGCGTCTGCCGCGGCTGGATCACCTCGTCGATGAAGCCGCGCTGCGCGGCGATATACGGGTTGGCGAACTTTTCACGGTACTCGGCAATCTTCGCCGCCCGTGCCGCTGCGACGTCCGCCGCGGCATCCAGCTCGCGCTTGTACAGGATGTTCACGGCGCCCTCGGCGCCCATCACGGCAATCTCCGCCGTCGGCCAGGCGTAGTTGACGTCAGTGCGGATGTGCTTGCTCGACATCACGCAGTAGGCGCCGCCATAGGCCTTGCGCGTGATAACGGTCAGCTTCGGCACGGTGGCTTCCGCGAAGGCGTACAGCAGCTTGGCGCCGTTCCGGATGATCCCGCCGTACTCCTGCGCGGTGCCGGGCAGGAAACCGGGCACGTCCTCGAAAGTCACCAGCGGGATGTTGAACGCATCGCAGAAGCGCACGAAGCGTGCGCCCTTCACCGATGCATCGATGTCGAGCGTGCCCGCGAGATGGGCCGGCTGGTTCGCGACGATCCCGACCGGACGTCCCCCCAGGCGCGCGAAGCCCACCAGGATGTTGCGAGCGTAATGCTCGTGGACCTCGAAGACGTAGCGGTCATCGACGATGGCGTCGATGACGTCGCGCATGTCGTATGGCTGGCTCGGCGATTCCGGAATCACAGTGTCGAGCGACTGATCGGCGCGATCCACGGGGTCGGCCGTCTGCACGCGCGGCGCGTCGTCGAGGTTGTTGTTGGGAACGAACGACAGCAGCTCGCGAATCAGCTGCAGGCATTCCCGGTCGTTCTCCGCGGCGAAGTGCGCCACGCCGCTCCGCTCGTTGTGGGTCATCGCCCCGCCGAGCTCCTCCTTCGTCACCTCCTCATGAGTGACGGTACGGACGACGTCGGGACCGGTCACGAACATGTAGCTGGTGTCGCGCACCATCACCGTGAAATCGGTGATCGCCGGCGAGTACACGGCGCCGCCGGCGCACGGGCCCATGATGGCGGAGATCTGCGGAACGACTCCGGAGGCCAGCGTGTTGCGGAGAAAGATGTCGGCGTAGCCGCCGAGCGAGACGACGCCTTCCTGAATGCGCGCACCGCCCGAGTCATTGAGCCCGACGATCGGCGCGCCCATCTTCACCGCCAGATCCATGACCTTGACGATCTTCGCGGCGTTCGTCTCCGAGAGGGATCCGCCGAAGACGGTGAAATCCTGCGCGAACGCGAACGTCAGACGGCCGTTGATCCGGCCGAAGCCGCAGACGACACCATCGCCGGGGATGACCTGATCGGCCATGCCGAAATCCAGACAGCGATGGGTGACGAACTCGTCGAGCTCCTCGAAGGTGCCGGCGTCGAACAGCAGATCGATGCGCTCGCGCGCGGTGAGCTTGCCGGCCTCGCGCTGGCGGCGCAGCCGATCCTCGCCGCCGCCGAGCTCGGCGCGCCGGCGCAGGTCGGCGAGAGTGGCCTTTGGATCCATTCAGCGCGCGGGTCGCCGGCAGGTGCGGCTCAGCGAGCCGCCGTCGCCTGCGCCTTCTCCCAATCCTTCAAGAACTTCTCGAGCCCGATATCGGTGAGCGGGTGCTTGAAGCTCTGCTCGATGACCGCCGGCGGCACGGTCACGACGTCCGCGCCCATGCGGGCGGCTTCGACGATGTGAATGGGATTGCGAACGCTGGCGACGAGAACCTCCGTCGTGTACTCGGCGTTGTCGAAGATGTCCACGATCTCGCGAACCAGATTCATCCCCGTGGTGCCGATGTCGTCGAGCCGGCCCACGAACGGGCTCACGTAGCTGGCGCCGGCTTTCGCGGCCAGCCAGGCCTGCGCGGCCGAGAAGATCAGCGTGACGTTGACACGCTTGCCTTCAGAGGACAGCGCACGGCACGCCTTGACGCCATCTTTCGTGAAGGGCACCTTGACCACGATGTGTTCGTCGATCGCAGCCAGGTCGCGCCCTTCCTTGATCATGCCGGCGGTATCGGTGGCCACCACCTCGGCGCTCACCGGCCCCTTCACGGTCTGGCAGATCTGCTTGAGGATCTGCCGGTAGTCGCCGCTCTCCTTGGCCATCAGCGACGGATTCGTGGTGACGCCGTCGAGAATGCCGAGGGCGGCCAGCGCCTCGATCTCTTTCAGGTTGCCGGTGTCGACGAACAGTTTCATGGGGTATTCACCTGGCTGTAATGGTTGGTGTTTCTTCCGGGTCGCTCACATTCGGCAGCGGAATCCGGTTGTCGACCGCCTGTACCACGTATATATACATCCGTCCGGACATCACGCTGGAGTCTGTGTATGAGGTTTTTGTGAGCGGCTCGAGCGTGAGCTTCTGCAGTGTGTCACTGCCAACCTCGCGGCGCAAGACGATGTAGCCGCCCAGATCCTCCTCACCGTTGGGTTCCCATCGCAGCGTAATCGCACCGCCTTCTTCCGTGACGCTCAGGCCGGTGACCTTCGCCGGCGGGTCAAGGTCAACCGGCACCTTGCACACGGTCTCGGACGGCTCGCTCTCCACCTGCTGAGCGCCGGTGCCGCGTACGGCACGTATCTGATAGCACCTGAGTCGATCATCGAATGGCACGTCATCCGAGAAGCTCAGCTCCGCAATCGGCTGCGGGTTGATCGGCGTCGCTGGCCTTTCCTCCCACGACGATGCCGCTGCCGGGCGACGCTGCAGCGCGAGCGGATCGGGAGCCACCTCGCGGTAGACGTTGTAGAGCGTCGGCCCGGTCGTCGGTGACGTTGATGTCGATGGCTTCGCGGTCGCCTGCGGGGATGCGCCCACGGGCGGCTTGCTGAGCGGCACCTCTGGAGGAAGCGGTCGATCGAGGAGCCAGCCGATGAGTCCGCCCGCTGGCGCCCACGTCAGCTCAATGGCGTGTCCCTTCATCTCTGCATTCAGCGCAGGCACCTTGTCGGGGACGAACATCAGCGGAACCTCCATCACGGTGCTGGGCGGCCCGGACCGTCGTCGATCGCGGCTGAACGGCACCGCGATGTAATAGCGGCGGAGCGCTTGAGGTGCCTGAGATGTCTCCGGTTCCGGAATCGATGCGGGCGGCCGGCCGCCGCGTGCCCGCGGAGCCGGCAGCACCGTTGGCGCGAGCTTCTCGGGCGTCAGCGAGTCCAGGATCGTGACGGACTGGCCCTGCAACGCGCCGGTCTTTGGATCTGGAACGACAGTACCGCTGCGATCGGAGGGATCAGCAGCGCGCGCAACCGGAATCGTCGCGACCAGCGTTTCGGTAAGGAGCGGGAACCCGAGGCCCGGAGAAGGAGCTGTCTCCGCTGTCACCGCATAGACCTCGATGGTGGCAACCGACGCGGGCGTTGCGCCGTCAACGTCTGCGGTCGGGACCGAGACGGTGACGTAGACGCTGTTGCCGACACGCCGGGCCTCGGTGACCTCGGACGCGGCTGGAATGCGGACGAACGGGAGAAGTGGCGGACCTTTCTTGCCGCACGCGATTGTCGCAAGCATGAGGAGCGCGACGAGAAGCGTGCGAAACAACTCCCAACCTCCAACTGCTCCCTTGGGAGTTGGGAGTTGGGAGTTGGGAGTTCGCATCAGGAGACGCTTGCCTGCTCCCGCACCTCGTCGGCCGGCATCCCACCTGGACCGCGACGGCCGACTTCCGGCGACTTGAAGCGCCGGACGTCGATGTTGTACCCGCGCACCTTGTAATTCAGGATCCGCTCGGTGGTGTCGAGGAGACGCGCCGCCTTGGCCCGGTTTCCTCTTGTGGTCTTGAGCGCATCGAGAATCAGATCGCGCTCGTACGCCGCCACGGCGTCCTTGAGCGACACGCGTGTGACGGTGCCCGAAGAGTCCGCGGTCTGCAGCGACGGCGGCAGATGATGACCGTGGACGACGGCGGCGTCGCACACGAGCACGGCGCGCTCCAGCGCATTCTCCAGCTCGCGTACGTTGCCGGGCCAGTGGTAGGCGGTGAGCATGTCGATCGCCGGCGTCGAGATGCGCTTGATGACCTTGCCGTGTTCGCGCGAGAACTTCTCGAGGAAGTGATCAGCCAGGAGCAGAAGGTCCGCCTTCCGCTCGCGGAGCGGCGGGACGAAGATGGTGAAGACGTTCAGGCGGTAATACAGGTCCTCGCGGAACGTGCCGTCATGAATCGCCTTCTCCATGTCCTTGTTCGTCGCGGCGATCAGGCGGACGTTGACCTTCACCGTCTCGGTGCCGCCAAGACGCTCGAACTCGCGTTCCTGCAGCACGCGCAGCAGCTTGACCTGCGTGCTGAGGTTGATGTCGCCGATCTCGTCGAGGAACAGCGTGCCGCCCTCGGCCATCTCGAAGCGGCCCTTCTTCCTCGTGCTGGCGCCGGTAAACGCGCCCTTCTCGTAACCGAACAGCTCCGACTCGATGAGCGTGTCGGGGAGGGCGGCGCAGCTGACCTTCACGAACGGCTTCTTCGCGCGCAGCGAGTTGTAGTGAATCGCGTGCGCGATCAACTCCTTGCCGGTGCCCGACTCGCCGCGGATGAGCACGGTGGTGTTGGTCTGTGCCACCTGCGCCACCTGCTCGTACATCTGCCTGGTCGGGCCGCTCGTCCCGATGATGTTCGAGAAGTCGTAGCGCTCGCGCAGCTCCTGCCGCAGGTGCGTGTTCTCGTCGAGCAGCCGGCGGCGCTCCTCCTCCACCATGCGCTGCACGTTGAGCGCCTGGCCGATCATCGAGCTGGCGATCCCGAAGAACTTGACCGAGCTGTCGTAATCGCGCTCCGCCTTGAACCGGAGGTCTACCGACAGGGCGCCCACGGCCTGGCGGTTCAGCATGATCGGCACGCAGATGAAGGTGAGCTCCTGCTTCTGGTGATCGAGCCGCCGCGGCGCCAGATTGAGGAACGTCGGCTCCTTGCTCACACGCGGCACGACGATGGGCTTGCCGCTCTCGACGACTTTGCCGGTGATCCCTTCACCGAGCTTGATCCGGATCGACCGCGCGCGATCCTCGAAGCCCTCGACCGCCTCAACCTGCAGCTCGCCCTCGCGCAGCAGCGTCACCATGCCGCGGACGACGCTGTGATGGCGGATGAGCGTCTGCAGCACACGCTGCATCGCCGCCTTGAGATTGAGTGTGCCCGAAAGAGCCTGACTGACCTCGAGCAGGGTGGAGAGCCGGCGCGCGTCGCGCGCCGCAGTGGTGGGATCGGGACCGGAGCGGGCGGCAGGCATGTTTTGACTCCTACATTTCTGGGCGATGAAACCGGATTCGAACAAATGCTGTCGTCACTCGAACCCGGAGCGACACCTCAACCCCCGCCTGCGCGTCTCGGAGCCTGCGGCCGGAGGGCGGCGAGCCCTCCAAAACGTACCTTTCTGTAGTAACGGCGATGTTACGCCACGCGTTTGTGGTTTCCTAACCGTCGTGCAGCACGGTCATTGTACCGGATCAACGCGCAAATGCGAGCGTTTCTGCGGGTTGTGCGCGAAGCCATCATGGCGCGCCGCTTGCCCTCCGGAAGGAGGGCATGGCGTATCCCTCGTTTGCCCCGCGGCTGGTGTTGGCGGCGGCGCTGGTCCTCGGACCGGCGCCGGACGCACGCGCCGGCCAGAACGACCTGCCCTTCCCGCACATCCGTACGACCGATGCACGTCTTCGCGCCTTGATCGACGAGGCCACCGAAGCGTCTCCAACCGTCCGCACCCTCATCGGGCGCATCAGCACCTCCAATGTCGTCGTCTACGTCGCCTGCGAGTACGACTCGCGAATCCGGGCGACGGGCCGATTGAACTTCGTGGGTGCAGCCGGGGGTCTGCGCTACGTCATCATTCATCTGAAGGCGCGGCCGTCACGCGTCAAGGCGATCGCCACACTCGCGCACGAGTTGCAGCACGCCGCTGAAATCGCCGACAACCCGTCGATTGTCGATGAGACGTCGCTGGCCCGTGAGTACGAGCGGATCGGATATCGAAGCCATTCGGTGCACGGCTCGGCATTCGATACGAAGGAGGCGGTGGATGTGGGACGCCGCGTGATCGAGGAGCTCGAAAACAGCAGCAGGCTGGTTAACGTCGCTCGCTCGGCCAGTTGAGCACGACCGAGAGCTCCTGGCGTCTCCCGGCTTCCGACGGAATGGCCACGAGCAGCTTCTGCAGGTCGCGCGTCGTGTCAGCAAGCGCGCCGGGGTTGCCGGCCTGTACGAGAAAGCTGCGCGGCATCTGAGCCAGCACACGGGGCGCACTCGCCTTGAAGACGGGCGTCGAGCTGACGTCCACGGAAACGAGCGCGCCCTCGGAATTCAGGAAGACCAGTTCTCCGCTGTCGGATCGCCACCGCACCATGCCGAGCGACCCGCTCGACACCATGAATCTACCGGCAACGGGCGCAGCTTGGCCGCCCGCCTGCGCGTGTGGCGCAAACGGCTGGACATAGACCTCCTGTTTCTTCGTTTCGTTGGAGATGTACGCGATCCAACGGCCATTCGGCGAGACCGACGCCCCGAACTCGCTCGCCGCCGTTGCCGCGATCGGAATCGGCATGCGTGTCTGATCCGTGCCGGGGCCGACAGGCAGCGCAAGGACGTCCCCGTTGAACGCGTAGATGAGGAACCGCCCGTCGGGCGACCAGTCAGACACGTTGACGTTCCGCCGTTCGGGCGACGTGTACAGCAGTTCCTCGCCCCCGGCGCCATCAGACGAGCGGCGGAACAGCTGGACGTCCTTCTCCCGCCCGCGCACCCAGGCGATGTACTTGCCATCGGGCGACCACACCGGCTGTGCGTTCGCTCCGCCGCCGAAGGTGAACTTCGTGCTCGTCTCGGCCTTGAGATCAGTGATCCAGATGTCGGCGTTGTTACCCGTCTCGAGTTCGGTTCGACTCGAGACCGCCCGCGTTGCGTCGGGCGACAGCTTCACCTGATTGATGCGGCCAAGCTCCGACAGCTCACCAAGGGGCTTGCCCTCCCGGCTCAGCCAGGCGAGCTGACGTGACAGGTTTTCGGCGCGCGTTCCTCTCCGGTAGACGAGCGTTCCCTGCCGCGACGCGGAATAGAACGCGATGCCAAAGCCGAAGTTGGAGGCGACGAAGACATCCTGGGCCACGGGAACCGCGTCGCCGGACGTCTGCAGCGACTTGACGTCGAACCGTTGCGCCAGGATGCTGCTGTCGCGAACGATCAGCAAGTGCCCCGCACTCGACGACCCTTGATCGGGCACGAACACAGCCCCGAAGTCGGTCTTCAGAATCTGCTCGGCGGGCTGGTTCTCCGGCGCGGCGTCGAAGCGTCCGACGAAGATGCCTCGAGTGCCCGGCTCGCCGCTCATCGTGTAGAGGAAATGCTCACCATCGGGCAACACGTCAGCAACCGCGTGCACTCGCTGTTTTTCCGGTTCGGCCTTCGTCAGCTGCTTTGGTGCGCCTCCCCCTGGGGTCCAGCGCATCACGCCGGCGAGCGACCCGTAGAGAATCGACCCGTCCTGACCCACCGCGGCTCCCCAGAGAGGCGGCTGGTATTCGAACAGGGTTGTCGGCGGCGTGCCGTCGATATCCGCGAGCCTCAGCGAGCGACCCACTGAGTAGAGAATCGTGTCGTTGTCGTACCACGTGAGCAGCTCAGGTATCACGGCAATGGAGGTGGCCTCCAGCACCCGCGGCTCCGCCTTGTCGAACTCCTGCAGCCACACGCGGTTGTCGCCGGCCGGGCCAAGCGCCGGGAACGCGAGCCTCCGCCCGTCTGGCGAGATCGCAAACTGCGTCGTCTGCGTGAAGGTCACCTCCGGCGGAACGGTCAGCTTCAACCTGACCGTGTTCGCAACGGGCGGCGTCTCGCGCAGGTGGACCGTCAGCAGCCCGAGAAATGCCACAACACCGATTGCGGCCGCGGCCCAGGGCAGCCACGTACGCGACCCGCCGGCACGCGCTTCGACAACCGGCGTCTGCTTCGCCGCTTCGAGCAGGAGGATCGCGTCGCCCGCGTCACGCAGCCGGCGCTTCGGGTCTTTTTCGAGGCAACTCCGGAGCACCGGGCGAACCATCGCCGGCACGCGCGACAGGTCCGGCTCTTCACGGACGACGGCGGCCAGGATGTCGGTTGTCGTCGCTCCCGTATAGAGCGACGCGCCGGTCAGCATTTCGTAGAGGACGACGCCGAAGGCCCAGATGTCCGCGCGCTTGTCGACTGTAAGGCCGCGTGCCTGCTCCGGCGCCATGTACGCCGGCGTCCCCGCAATCGCTTCAGAGCCCACCATGCTGAACGCCACCGTCGCGGCGTCCTCACTCGCGGTGGCCGCGAAGGCACTCGCCCTGGCGAGGCCGAAGTCGAGCAGCTTGACGGTGCCGTCGGGCGTGATCTTGATATTGGCGGGCTTCAGATCGCGGTGCACGATGCCGCGGTCGTGCGCCGCTGCCAGCCCCTCGGCGATCTGGCGCGCGATGCCGAGCGCATCGTCGAGCGGAATCGGTCCCTGCTTGATGCGATCGGCCAGCGTCGGCCCCTCGACCAGCTCCATGACCAGCGCCTGGTCCTCGACGCCGTAGACGGCGGCGATGTTGGGGTGGTTGATAGAGGCGAGCACCTGTGCCTCACGTGTCAGGCTCGCCAGGCGCGAAGGATCCTCGGCCAGCGCAGGCGCGATCAGCTTGATCGCAACGTCGCGACCGAGCTTGGTGTCCGTGGCGCGATAGACCTCGCCCATGGCACCCTGCCCAAGCTTGGTCCCGAGACGGTAATGCGCGATGAGATCCGGCATCCGCCGGAATACTACAGGATGTACCGGGACAGATCCTCGTTCTTCGCGATGTCGGTCAACATCCGATCTACGTAGCCCTCGTCAATGGTCACAACGTTCGGCTGTAGATCGGGCCCTTCGAACGAGATCTGATCGAGCAGCCGCTCCATGACCGTGTGCAGGCGGCGCGCGCCGATGTTTTCGGTGGCATCGTTCACACGGGCGGCGAAGTCGGCAATGC
>Ga0247825_10000262_pt1 | contig 32247 bp, 29 predicted proteins | sample 13C_Vanillin_Day_FD_194413 | JGI IMG/M metagenome (GOLD analysis project Ga0247825, IMG submission 194413) | Soil microbial communities from agricultural site in Penn Yan, New York, United States - 13C_Vanillin_Day48 | ecosystem: Environmental > Terrestrial > Soil > Agricultural land | place... | reverse complement strand
TGAAATGCCCCTTGCAAGTTGTTCACGCCGCCTCAGCGTCGCTGCCCCCCAGCGCGCTTCGATATGAATACACGCCGCCTCGCCTGACGGCGTCGATGTTCCAGCGCACCGACCATCGCGCGCCCAGTTCCAGCAGCACGCCGGTGCCGACCGCGAACACGGCTGCGCATCCGAGCAGGCCGAGGCTGTAGGACCCTGTCAGCTCGCGGACCACTCCGAGTGCCGATGGCAGGAAGAATCCGCCCAGCCCGCCGGCCGCGCCGACGACACCGGTCACGATGCCCATGCGATCCGGAAAGCGCTGCGGCACGAGTTGAAACACCGCGCCGTTGCCCATCCCCAGCAGACCGATGCCCACGAACAGCAGCGTGACCGCCGCATAGAGGGACGGCAGCACGGCGACGGAGCCAATGCAGACCGACGCGCTCGCGAGGAGCACGACGAGCAGCCGGTAGCCACCGACCCGGTCGGCAAGCCATCCGCCGACCGGACGCAGGAGGCTGCCGGAGACCACGACGAGCGTCGTGAAGTCACCGGCCGTCACGCGCGAGACGTGATACTGCTCGTGAAAGAACGTCGTCAGAAAGCTGGCGAAGCCGACGAAGCCGCCGAACGTGAGGCTGTAGAGAAGTGACAGCCATAGCGTGTCGTGTTCCTTGAGCACCGCGCCATAGGCACGGAGGGTCGTCGGCGCGGTGCGCTTCGGGCTGTCGCGCGCCAGCCAGGCAAAGAGCACGAACACCACAGCCACTGGAAGCATGGCGATGCCGAAGGTCGCCGCCCATCCGAATCGCTCCGCAAGCCGCGGCGCGAAAAGCGTCGCCATCAGGGTTCCCGAGTTGCCGGCGCCGGCGATACCCATCGCCAGGCCCTGGTATTCAGCGGGATACCAGCGGCTCGCCAGCGGCAGCGCCACCGCGAAGCTCGCGCCTGCCAGGCCGAGGAAGAATCCGAGCACGTAGAAGCTCGCGGCAGACCGCGCGTACTGCCATCCGAGAAAGAGTGTCGCCAGCGTCAGCACCATGCCGATCAACGCGGTGCGTCGTCCGCCGATTCGATCCGCCAGCATCCCAAGCACGGGGCGGAAGAGCGACCCACCGAGCAGCGGAATCGCCGTCAACAGACCCTGCTGCGTGGGCGAGAGGCCCAGCTCGTCGCGTAGAAACGGGGCGAGCGGCCCCAGCAGCACCCACGTCATGAAGCTGACGTCGAAGTACAGCAGCGCCGCGATCAGCGTCGGCAGATGACCCGCACGAGCGAACCCACGCATGCTCATGCGGCGGCCCCAGCTTTGGCACTCTTGAAAGGGTGCCCTACGCCTGATCGACCTGAATCTCCGTAGGGCACCCCTTCAGGGGTGCCTGCATCAGCGATCGGCAGGCCGATCAGGACAACGCCGTCTTCGACGCGCGCTGGATATGTGGCCACGCAGTGATCCTTTCCATGCGTCGGGCGCTCGACCTCCCCGTTGGCGAGATTGACCTTCCACGCGTGGAGCGGGCAGACCACTGAGGACCCGGTGACGATCCCGTCGCAGAGCGGGCCACCCTGGTGCGGGCACTGGTTATCGGTCGCGAGGAAGTGATCACCGAGGTTGAACAGCGCGATTTCGCGATCGCCAATCAGCACGGCGCGCCCCTCGCGGGGCGGCACGTTTTCAGTCGGCGTCACACGAACCCAGCGGACGGTGTTCATACGGGAGCCTCGGAGTTGGTCCGGCTGACGCCGGACACTACGGGATCGATTGGAACAAGGGGAATGAACTGAGCCGGAGTCTTCGGCTCGATGCCTTCCAGCCACGCATCGCGCGCACGCGCCTTGGACTTGCGCAGCCGGTCGAGCAGCGCGTCGCGTACGGGTTCAGGGGCGTACACCGTTTCCTTGCGGACCTTCTCGATGCCGAGCCGCTCGACGAAGTCGTAGGTGCGTTCGAGGTAGTTCGCGTTCTCCCGGTAGTACTGAAAGAACAGCTCGGACGCCTCGAGCGCCTGCGCTGTCGTCTCCACGGTGGTCAGCAGATCCGCCTTGCGCACAGACTTGCCGGCGGCGCCGCCGACAACCACCTGCCATCCGCCCTCGACGCCGATCAGCCCGATGTCCTTGACCGTGGCTTCAGCGCAGTTGCGCGGGCATCCGACGGTGGCCATCTTCACCTTGTGCGGCGTGAAGAGCTGCTCGAAGCGGCGCTCCATCTCGATGCCGGCCGACGTCGAGTCCTGCGTCCCGAAGCGGCAGAAGTCGGTGCCCACGCACGTCTTCACCATGCGGACACCCTTCGTGTACGCCTGGCCCGACGGCATGCCGAGATCCGCCCAGACCTTCGGAAGATCGGCTTTCTTGATCCCGAGCAGATCGATCCGCTGGCTGCCGGTGATCTTCACCATCGGCACGTTGTACTTGTCCGCCACGTCCGCGATGCGCCTGAGCTGATCCGGCGACGTCACACCGCCGTGGATGCGGGGAATGACCGAGAACGTGCCGTCCTTCTGGATGTTGGCGTGGACGCGATCGTTGATGAAACGCGCGGAGCGATCCTCGTCGTGGTCGCCGCACCAGAGCATGTCGAGCATGTAGCTCAGCGCCGGCTTGCAGACCTCGCAGCCGATGCCGTTGCCGTAGATCTCGAGCACCTCCTGCACTGACTTCAGGCGCTGGCTGCGCAGGATGTCGCGCAGCTTGTCCTCGGCAAACGGCAGGCAGCCGCAGATGACGGTCTTGCGCTCGTCCTCGAACTCCGGTGCAACGGCGCGCAGCAGCTCCTGGCACAGGCTCGTGCAGCTGCCGCAGCTCGTGCTCGCGCGCGTGCACTCCTTGAGCTGCGACATCGTGTTGACGCCACGCTCGTGGATTGCCGTGATGATGGTGCCCTTGGTGACGCCGACGCAGCCGCACACGGTCGCGGAATCGGCCATCTCGGCCACGTCGAGGCCCGCGTCAGCCGAGGGCGGAGGGAACAGTAGATGGCGGCGCTGGCCGCTGATGTCAGCACTGCTCCGCAGCCATTCCATGTAACGGTGGCTGTCGGACGTGTCGCCGACCAGAATGGCGCCGACCAGTTTGCCGTCGCGAACGGTCAGCTTCTTGTAGATGCCGAGCGCGCGATCTTCGAAGCGTACGGGCTCGGCGTGCTGCTCGCTCCAGTCGCCGGCAGAGAAGACGTCAACGCCCATGATCTTGAGCTTTGCCGCCTGCACGGTGCCTTCGTAGGTCGGCCCGCGATTGCCGGTGATCGTTGCCGCAAGCACCTTGCCCTGCTCATAGAGCGGTGCGACGAGGCCGTAGCAGACGCCGCGATGCTCAACGCATTCGCCCACCGCGAAGATGTCGTCGTGCGACGTCTCCATGTAGTCGTTGACCACCACGCCCCGCTGCACGAACACGCCTGCCTTGACCGCCAGATCGATGTTGGGACGGATGCCGGCGGCGACGACAACCAGATCGGCCTCGAGACAGGTGTCGTCGGAGAGCGCCACACCCTCGACGTGCCCATTCCCAAGGATCGCCGTCGTCGTCCGGCCCAGGAGCACCTTGACGCCCAGCTCCTCCATCTTGCCGAGGAGGTAGTAGCCGCCATCGGGATCGAGCTGACGCTCCATCAGCGTCTGCATCAGATGGACGACGGTGACCTCACACCCCTGGACCTGCAGGCCGCGCGCGGCTTCGAGCCCGAGCAGGCCGCCGCCGATGACCACCGCCTTCACGCCCTGGCCCGAACGCTCGAGCAGCGCCCGAGTGTCTTCGAGCGTCCGGAAAACGAAGACGCCGTCCTTGTTCAGGCCGTCGATGGGCGGCATCCACGCGGAGCTGCCTGTTGCGAGGAGCAGCGTGTCGTACGGCGTGATGCTGCCGTCACTGCCGGTCACGGTCTTCGCACTGGCATCGACGTCAACGACGCGGACACCGACGCGCAGATCGATCCTGTTCTGTTGGTACCACTCGACGGAGTTGAGGACGATGTCGTCCGCGCCCTTCTCGCCGGCGAGGACGGACGACAACATGATCCGGTTGTAGTTGACGTGGGTCTCGTCGCCGAAGACGGTCACGTCGAACTGCGGCGCGTATTTCAGGATCTGCTCGAGGCAGGCCATGCCGGCCATGCCGTTGCCTACAACGACGAGGCGTTTCATAACGAGCCTCGCAAACCCTTCGTGCCCTTCTTGGGAGTTCGGTGTTGGGAATTGGGAGTTGACCGCTCAACTCGTACTGCCGACTGCTTGTAGTTCGGCTCACGCGAAATCGGGTCAAAGGCGCTCTGTGTCACCTGGTTGGCGTTTGCCTCCGCGTAGTGGAACGGCACGAACACCTGGCCGGGCGCGATCGTTTCCGTCACGCGCAGCTCGACGTTGCGAACGCGCCCGCGCTGCGAAACGACGTCCACCTGGTCCTGTGCCTTCAGCCCGAGGTGGCGGGCATCGCGCGGGTTCATCTCGAGCCACGCGTTCGGCGACAGCCGCTCGAGAATCGGCACGTTCGCCGTCTTCGTCCGCGTGTGCCAGTGCTCGACCGTGCGCCCGGTGTTGAGGACGAACGGAAACGCCTGCGTTGGCTGCTCCGGAAACGGCTCCCACGTCGTCGGCAGGAGCCTCGCCTTGCCGTCGTCGGTCTGAAACACGCCGTCGGTGTAGAGCCGCCGGGACTCCTGCGGATTGGTCGCGCCTTCGGGAAACGGCCACTGAATGCCGCCGTGTTCCTCGATGGCTTCGTAGGTCATGCCCGAGTAGTCGCAGAGACGGCCGGCAGAGACGCGCTTCCACTCGTCGAACGCATCGCCCGCCTTGGTCCAGCCGGGGAACAGTTCATCGCGGACGCCAAGCGCCGCGGCCAGGTCGAGGAAGATGTCGAAGTCGGCCCTGGCTTCGCCCGGCGGATCGATAGCCCGGTTCGCCTTGCTCACACGCCGCTCGGAGTTCGTGTAGGTCCCGTCCTTCTCGCCCCAAATGGCCGCCGGCAATACCAGATCCGCGAACTCGGAGGTCGGCGTCGGATGGAACCCGTCCTGGACGACGAGGAACTCCAGCCCTTCAAGCGCGTGCTGGAGCGAACCGAGGTTCGGAAACGAGACGATCGGATTGGTTGCGATGATCCACAGCGCGCGGATCCGCTTGTCGAGCGCCGCCTCGATGATGTCCGGATACGCCAGTCCCCGGGCGGTGGGAATTCGATCCACCGGGATGTTCCAGAGCGCCGCCAGCTCCGCGCGATCGGCTGCGTTCTCGAACTTCCGGTAGCCCGGCATGCTCGAGGCGAAGCCGGCCTCGCGCGTACCCATCGCATTGCACTGGCCGGTGATGGAAAACGGAGCCGCGCCCGTCCGTCCGATGTTGCCGGTAATAAGTGCCAGGTTATTGATCGCGTTGACGGTTTCCGTGCCCTTCGTGCTGTGGTTCACGCCCATCGTCCAGGCGATAAGCGCGCGTTCGGCCCTGGCGTAGATCCATGCCGTTCGGTAGATCAGCTCTGGCGTGAGGCCGCAGATCTCGGCGACCTGTTCGGGCGTGTACTCACGAACCGACTCGCGGAGCGCATTGAATCCGGTGGTGTGGCGGTCGATGTACTCGCGGTCGATCAGGTCGTTCTCGATGACGACGTGGATCAGCGCGTTGATCAGTGCCAGGTCGGCGCGCGGGCGTATCGGCACGTGCAGGTCCGCGAGCATCGCGGTCTTGGTGACCCGCGGATCGACCACGATCAACGTCTTGTCCGGGTTGGACTGCAGCCGGCGGCAGAGAATCGGGTGGTTGTCGGCGATGTTGGCACCGATCAGCAGGATGACGTCGGCGGTATCGAAGTCCTCGTACGCCGCGGGCGGGCCGTCACTGCCGAACGATCGCTTGTAGCCGGCGACCGCCGTGGACATGCACAGCGTCGTGTTGCCGTCGTAGTTGCTCGTGCCGATGCCGAGCTGCACCAGCTTCCCGAGCGTATAGAACTCCTCGGTCACCAGCTGGCCTGTGCTGATCACGCCGACGGACTCGCGCCCGTAGCGGGCCTGCACGTCGCGAAACCGCGTCGCCATCGTCTCGAGCGCGTCGGACCATGACACGCGGCCCAGTTGGCCGTTGCGGCGCAGCAGTGGATAACGCGCACGATTCGTCGCGTCGATGGTGTGGTGCTCGGACAGCCCTTTCGGACACAGCAGCCCGCGGCTCACCGGGTGATCGGGGTTGCCGCGCACGGCCACGGCACGCCCATCCTTCACGCCGATGAACATGCCGCAGCCCACGGAGCAGTACCCGCAGGTGGTCTTGATCCAGCGGTCCGGGGCCTTCTGCGCCGAGATGTATCCCGCGACAGGGTCAACTGTGTAGGCGTACTCTTCGGCTCTGGTATCAAGACCGACGAGCCGACGAAGCCTGCTCATGCCGCCTCGCCTTCCACGGCCACATACGGAGCGGCCATGTGCTTGGGGACGACGCTGACGAAGAACAGGTAGCGGCCGAGGATCTCGCCGACGATCGCCAGGGTCAGCGCCAGCACATGCAGGCCGACCTGAAGGTCGGCCTCTACCGAAGGGGCGAGCAGAGGAAGCACGATCGCGCCGGCGGCCAGCAGCACGCCGCGCGCGACCAGCTGCTTCGCGAAGACGGTCGACAGGAGCCGCGCCGTGCCTTTGAGCTCGAGGCTGTCGGACGCGATGCAGCGCAGGAAGCGCACCGCGAGGAGGACGAACTGCCCGCCAGCCATCGTGGCCGACGCGACAGCCAGCCACTTCGCGTCGCCAACACCGACGGCGGCGGCGAAGAGCGGACCGAGAATCGCGGCCGTCAGATTGAACTGGACCAGCGTGTAGCGCGTGTTCCACGCGGGGCGCGAGGGGACGCGGTAGATGCACGCGCTCGCCGTTACGCCCGCGATGCCGAGAATCACGGTCAGGGCTCCAACCGTGGTGATGACTCCGTAGGGCACCCCGATCCCGATTCCGAAGGGCACCGCTTCAGCGGGACCACCCAGCCACAACAGCCCTGCGTAGAGCGTCGCAACACCCGAAAAACTGGTGAACAGCAGGACCTCGCGGCTCAGCCACGACCGGCGCCACATACGCAGCGCGCGATAAGCGTGCACCGGACGTCCGAGGTGAAGCGTTGACGCGTTCAGCGCGAGGCCACCGACGAGCAGCGACGCAAGCGCGGCGATGCCCAGCCCCGCGGACGCGCCGAGCAGCTGCAACAGCCAGATCGTCGTGAACGCGCCCGCCGACATCTGCGTCAGCACGGTCATCACGACGAGCGGCCAGTGCGGATGCTCCGGCTTCACGTGCGTGATGTCGCGCGGCTTCGCGTTTGGCGGCAGCGCATCGGGCATCGTGATCCGCGTGGTCGCGAGGCTGTGGTCATCAGCCGGCAGACCAGGCGCTCCCGTGGCCGCCACGACGGCCGTTCGCCACTCCTCGATGTTCACGATCTCGATTGCGATGGCTCCCTCCGGACACGCACTCACACAAGCCGGCGACTGGCCGAGCGAGAGTCGCCCATGGCACATGTCGCACTTGCCGACGACCCCGCGTTCGGCGTTGTACTGCGGCACGCCGTACGAGCAGTTCCACGTGCAGTACTGGCACCCGATGCAGGCATCCGCGCTGTGCTTGACGATGCCGGTCGCCGGGTCCTTGCTGTAGGCATCCACCGGACAGCCGCTCAGGCACGTCGGCTCCAGGCAGTGGTTGCATCCCATCGACAGGTACGAGCGCGTCGCGTTGGGGAACCAGCCGCCTTCGATCTCACCCACGCGCCGCCAGTTGATCGACGCCGGGTTTCCGTTCTGTTCATTGCAGGCGACCACACAGCACTTGCAGCCGATGCACTTCTTCATGTCGAAGTGAAACCGGTACTGCTCGCCGGGCCCAGGCGCTCGCTGCGGCATCCGCCCGACGACTTCGCCGCTTCGCGGCTTCGTCGGGCCAAGGCCGTCAGGCGTGAGAGGAATCCGCTCGTCGGGTCGCTCACGCAGCGCGACCGGGCTCACACTGCGTCGTGTTAACGCAAAGGTGAGGCCGTCTGGCGTGGCGCGTTCGAGAAGCGGTAATGGCATCGTGCTCCCTGAGCCGAATGTCCGCCGTGCCGAAGCAATAAGCGGCGTGTCCCGCCATCGCGCGGGTGCGCGGAGGCAGAACGCTCGTCAGGGAGCGCTGAAACGATCAGATGCGAGGCGTCCGGGCCTTGCAGGTTGATCAGCGCGCGACCAGGCGCGCCTTCCAGCAACGAAGATACACACGCATTGGGCTGAGGGCAATAGGGGGTGGGCCTACGTTCATGTGTGTCAGGCAGATCTGGCCAACATATTTGAATGATTGTGGGAGCTACTAGGGCCGTGGAAGTGACGTCTTCGAACTCTGCGATCGCGCGGCCGTCGTCGTTAAGCCTCACAACCAACATAAATGTCCAAACGAGATCAATCAGCAACGGACTTGTCGCGTCATCACGCGCGACTCCGATCATTTCGGCCAGATTTGCATCGGAACGGCGTTTGCTCCACGCGCACCGGCACCCGCGACAGGTGCACGCGGCTTCGACGCCGCAGGCAACCCACGTTCGACCCTTCAGGCCATGACGCCCTGAGCTCGGCGCACCGTTCGGCGCCGGACATTACGGCGATCCGCCCTCGCGCCTCGCGGCGCTCCGGCGCGATCGCATGCAAAGGAGCGTCGCATGGTCCATCGATCTTGTCGCGCGATACGCGCGTGTCTCACGGTCGCCTCGATAGTCGTCCCGATCTCCGCCGCCGCTCAGCAGCCAGTGGCGGCTGCCCAGCAGATTTCCCCCGCCGCATCACAGCAGCCAGCCGCACAGGCGCCAGCGGTCATCCCGGTCAAGCCTCCGGTGTTCAACCGCGCGAACGAGCTTCTCCCTGCGTGGCTCCGGCTGCGCGGCGAGTTTCGCGAGCGCATGGAAGGATTCGACGGTCTCGGTTTCAACTCAACGCGTGAGGATCTCTATTGGCTCAGCCGCTTTCGTTTCAACGCCACCGTCACCCCATCGAAACAACTGAGCTTTCAGGCGCAGGTGCAGGACGCCCGGGTCGCCAGGAAGACCGTTGGCCCGACGGCTGCCCCCTTCAAGGCAGCGATGGACCTGCGGATGGCATTCGCCGATGTCGGCGCGGCCTCTGGTCCCGTCACGGTTCGAGCCGGCCGGCAGGAGCTGGTCTACGGTGAGCAGCGGCTCGTTGGACACGTCAGCTGGCTCAACGCCGCGCGCACGTTCGACGGCGTGAAAGCGACGTTCAGGACCAAAGCCTTCGCGGCCGACGTCTTCGCGACCTCGGTGGTTCGGATTCTCGAGAGCGAATTCGACAAGAGCGGCGCCGGCAACCGTTTCGCCGGCGTCTACGCCACGACGACAAAGCTGATCCCGCTCGCGTCGGTCGAACCCTACGTGCTCTTCAAGCGCGACGTGAACCTGCGGCCGGAAGCCGGCGGGCTCGGCACGTTGAAGGAGACGACGACCGGCGTCCGCGTCGCCGGCAGGCTGCCGGCGCGCCTGGACTACGGCGTCGAGATGGCAATGCAGCGCGGCTCGCTCGGCACCGATGACATCAGCGCCTGGGCCGGCCACTGGCAGCTGCGCGAGACCTTCCCCGGTCGCACGGCGATCCGTCTGACCAGTGAGTACAACTTCGCATCAGGCGATAGCGACCCCACCGACACCGTGCGCGGCACGTTCGACCAGCTCTATCCCACACCCCACGACAAGTACGGGCTGGCCGATCAGATCGGATGGAAGAACGTGCACCACGCGCGGGCGGGCTTCGAGATCACACCGTTCAAGGGATTCCCCGTGACCACCAACTATCACTCGTGGTGGCTCGCCGAAGAGAAGGACGCCATCTACAACGCGGGAAGCACGTCGCTGGCGCGCGTGGCGACCGGCGCTGCCGATCGTCACGTCGGTCAGGAGATCGACTTCCAGGTGAGCCGCGCGCTGACGCCGCAGATCCAGGCCGCCGCCGGCTACGCGCACATCGTTCCAGGGGCGTTCCTGAAGGAGGCCACTCCCGGCGCTTCCTACAGTCACCCCTACGTCATGGTCACGTACGTGTTTCTCGCGGATAAGTAGGAGCACTCGATGAAGAGACGAACGTTCATCAAGGCGGCGGGCGTCAGTTCCGCCGCCACGCTGATGTCGGGACTGCCCACAGGATGGGTCGGGTCGGTCTATGCAGACGACTCTCCCGAAGTGAAGGCGATGCGCTTCGGCATGATCGCGCTCACCGACTGTGCGCCGATCGTCATGGCGCACGAGCTGGGCTACTTCAAGAAGTTCGGCATCGAATCAACGGTCTCCAAGGAAGCCTCGTGGGCGGTCATCCGCGACAAGCTCTCGCTCGGCGAGAACCATGCGACACACATGCTGATCGGCATGCCAATCGCCTCGACGATGGGGCTGGCCGGTTCCCCCGTGAAGCCGATGGTCATTCCGTGGGTACTCAATCGCAACGGACAGGCCATCACGCTGAACAACAAGCTCAAACAGGCCGGCGTGAAACAGCCGGCACAGATCAAGCCGATGGCCGACAAGGCCAAAGCGAGCGGCGAGCCGCTCACCTTCGCGATGACGTTCCCGCCGGGCACGCACGCGATGTGGATCCGCTACTGGCTCGCATCCGGCGGGATTCATCCGGACAAGGACGTCAGCCTCATCACCATCCCGCCGGCGCAGATGGTGGCGAACATGAAGGTGGACAAGATGGACGGCTTCTGTGTCGGCGAGCCGTGGAACAACCGCGCCATCGAGGACGGCATCGGCTACACCGTCACGACCACCCAGGCGATGTGGAAGGACCATCCGGAAAAGGTCTGCGCGTTTACCGAAGAGTTCGCCACGAAGAACCCCAAGGCCGTGAAGGCCGTGCTGAAGGCGCTGCACCTGGCCAGCGTGGACCTCGACAAGATGGAGAACCGTCCGAAGTTCGCCGAGGTGATCGCGCGCCCGACCTACATCAATTGCCCGCCGGCCATCATCCTCGAGCGGTTGATGGGCAAGTACGAGTACGGCGACGGACGCTCCGAGCAGGACCCGTTCTACATGATCTACTCGCAACGCAACGCCAACTATCCGCATCAGATCTACGGAAAGTGGTGGCTCACGCAGCTGCGGCGCTGGGGCCTGACGAAGGGCGCACCGGACTACAACGGGATCCCGAAGCGCGTGATGCGGCCGGACATCTACCTGGAAGCGATGAAGGAGCTCGGCGTGAAGGTCAACGTGGCCGAAGAGCAGAAGATCACGCTCTTCGACGGCGTGTTCGACGGCAAGGATCCGGAGAAGTACGCGAAGTCGTTCGCACTCAACAGCCTGGTCGGGTAGACCAGGCGCTGACACAGGCCGCGGAGACGCGGAAACGCGGAGGTGAGGTTGGTCAAGCGATTGGTGAATCTGCTGTTGCCGTTGTGTGGTGTCGGGCTTGCGCTCCTGGTCTGGTGGGGCGCAAGTCTGGCAGTCCCCGATCTGCCGTCGCCAGCGCGGACGTGGGAGGAAAGCAAGATCTACATCCTCGAGCCTGTCGCGAAACGAGGCGAGATGGATCAAGGCATCGCACGACTCGCCTACTACAGCCTCCTGCGCGTGGCCCGAGGGTTTCTGCTGGGCATCGCCATGGCCACGCCGCTCGGCTTTCTGCTCGGCGTCTCGACCACGCTGACGCGGATGTTCGATCCGATCATCCAAGTGCTGCGGCCAATCTCGCCGCTGGCCTGGCTGCCGCTCGGACTGGTGCTGTTCCAGAAATCCGAACCGGCAGCCCTCTTCGCCATCGCCGTCTGCTCGATGTGGCCGACGGTCATCAACACGATGGTGGGCGTGCGGGCGATCCCGCAGGACTACTGGAACGTCGCTAAGGTGCTGCGGCTCTCGAAGTTCACCACCTTCACCCGCATCATCGTCCCGGCGACGCTTCCTTACATGTTCACCGGCTACCGCCTCAGCCTCGGCATCGCCTGGCTCGTCATCGTCGCCAGCGAGATGCTGACGGGTACGCCGGGCGTCGGCGGATTCCTCTGGCAGGAGTACAACAGCCTGGTCTACGCCCACATCCTGCTGGCGATTCTGACCATCGGCATCGTGGGCTTCGCCCTCGATCGGCTGATGGGGATGGCTGAGGCCAGGCTGCGGGCCGCGTGATGCCATTCATCGAGGTCACGGGACTTTCCAAATCGTTCCCCGCGAAGGGCGGCAGCCGCCACGTGCTGCAGAACGTGGCGCTGACCGTCGAACGCGGGGAGTTCGTCGCCATCGTCGGCGCCATGGGGAGCGGCAAGTCGACGCTCCTCAGCATGCTTGCGGGGCTCACGTCACCGGACGCCGGCACCATTCAGATCGACGGCCAGCCGTTGAATGGGATCCGGCACGACGCCGCGTTCGTGTTCCAGAACTATTCGCTGCTGCCGTGGCTGACGGCGCTCGAGAACGTCCGCCTGGCCGTGGGGGCGGCATTCCCGAATCTCTCGAAAGCCGAGCAGCAGGACCGTGCGCGCGCGACGCTGGAAAAGGTCGGGCTCGGCAACGCCGTCTCGAGGCGGCCCCGCCAGCTTTCGGGCGGTATGCGTCAGCGCGTCGCGATTGCCAGGGCGCTGGCCACGGATCCCCAGGTCATGTTCCTCGACGAGCCGCTCGGCGCGCTCGATGCACTCACTCGCGAGTCGCTGCAGGGAGAGCTGGCCCGGTTGTGCGGTGACGGTGATGGCCGCGTCACCACCGTGATGATCACCAACAGCGTGGACGAAGCCATCCTGCTCGCGGATCGAATAGTCCCGATTCTTCCCGGGCCGCCCGCGACGCTTGGAACCCCAATCGCCGTCACCCTTCCCCGTCCGCGCACCGCCGCGCTGCTGGCACACGACGATGGGGCGGCGCGTGTGCGGGCGCACGTGATTACGACCCTGACGGATGCCGTTGCGGGTACCACGAGGACTCGGAAAGCTGCGGCCGCGATTGCCGGCGCCTCGGCCCGCAGTGTCCGGCTTCAGGACCCTGCCGCGCCAATGGCGACCGAGGAGGCCTGATGACCCAGATTGCGCCACTGGAACTGACCGGACTGAGCCGCGTTTTCCCGACGCCGACAGGCCCGTTCATCGCCGTCAAGGACGTCAATGCGATGGTCGAGGCCGGAGAGTTCGTGACGATCCTCGGCCACTCCGGCTGCGGCAAGTCGACCGTGCTCTCGATCGTCGCCGGACTCGATCGAGCGACGCTGGGCGGCGTCATCATCGACGGCAAGGAGGTCACCGAGCCAGGCCCGGAGCGCGCGATCGTGTTTCAGGCGCCGTGCCTCCTGCCATGGCTGACCGCGAGGCAGAACGTACAGATTGCCGCGTCGCAGGGGATCAACCCGCGAACACGCCGTGAGGCGGCGAAGGCTGCGGATGAATACCTCGAGCTCGTCGGCATCAGCGACGCCGCCGACCAGCTACCGTCGCAGCTGTCGCTCGGCACGCAGCAGTGTGTCTCCCTGGCTCGCGCGCTGGCCGTCGAGCCGCGCTTCCTGCTGCTCGACGAGCCGTTCTCTCAGCTCGACTCGCTGACCCGCTTCGAGCTGCAGGATCTGCTGTTGCGCGTCTGGGAGAAATCCGGAAAGACCGTCGTCATGGTCACGCACGACATCGACGAGGCGCTGTATCTCGCGGACCGGCTCATCCTGATGACGGACGGCCCGGAGGCGACGATCGGCGAGGTCCTGAAGGTTCCGTTCCCGCGGCCACGGGTTCGTTCATCGGTTCTCGCCGACCCGCAGTATCAAGCGTGCCGGCGCCGGGTCATCGACTTCCTTGATCACCACGCGCACCAGTCACGGTCGAGTGCGCTCGATACAGTGCTGGGGAAAGTCCAGGCGAACTGACGCAGCAGGGTCCAAGGGAGGCTTACGCAGTCGGTCCAAGCTGACTTCGCTGGTCGGTCCAAACAGACTTCGCTGGTCGGTCCAAGGAGGCTTCGCGGTCGGTCCAAAAACTTCGCGAGTCCGTCCAAGGAGGGTGCGCGATCGAGGTTTCTGCCACACACTTACCGCTCGCTAGGACTAACTTCTGCGTACTTTCCGGCTAAGTCGTTGATCGGGCGCGGGCATGCGGCGTGCTCGCGTGCCCAGCGTGCCGATCGCGCGTCATTTCACGGAGCTGATTGTCTGGCAGCTGGGAGACGAGCACCGAGTCGAAGTCATCTGCCTGACGAAACGCCGGGCTTCCAGTCCGATCTTAAGCTGCGCTCACAGCTCGATGACGCGGCTGATTCCGTCTGCCGGAATGTGGCCGAGGGATTCGGGTGCAAGAGCGACCGCGAGTTTGCCCGATTCGTCCGCGTCGGCCGCCGATCGCTCAACGAAGTCCAGGATTGTTTCCTGACCGCGCTGCACAAGGGCTACGTGACACAGGAGGACTTGACTGCCGCCCGAAGGCTGCATCGGCGGCTCTATCCCGCTATCGCGTCGCTGCTTCGGTCGCTCAACCGCGACACCACATAGGCCCTGGGCGTTGCACCGACCCGCGCAGCCTCTTCGGACCGACCGTCGTTCGTGAGTTTGGACCGACTGCGAAGTCGCTTTGGACCGACGATCGTCAGGGTGTTTGGACCGACGATCGTCAGGGTGTTCGGACCGACAACGAAGGCAGCTTGGACCGCGACTAGTACCGTTTCTTCAACTGCTTCATCAGGTCGAATTTCGCCGTATCAGCGACCGCCATCACGGCCATCACGCCAGCCTGAACGGGATCGCTGACGACGAGGTCCGCCGCATCGGGAACGCTGCCGGCCTGGTTCAATGAGATCACCCGCAGGCCGTAGCTCTGCACCTCTTTGACCGCCTCGGTGATCGCGCCACCCATGATCGAGCCGGCAAGGACCAGCATCTTGACGCGCGGCAGGCGGGCCGTGGCACGCACGGCAGCCGCAAGTTCCTGCTCACCCACCAGCGGAATCGTGTCGATGGAGATGCGCTCCCCGCGGATGTTGTGCCGGTCCGCCTCGCTGATCGCTCCCATGGCCACGAAGCCGACCTGCGCGCCGCCGCCCATGACGATGATCCGCTTGCCGTAGATGCGAGCAAAGTTCGGCGTCTCCTCGACCAGGCGCACACCGTTCACCTTCCGCATGTCGGTCAGGATCGACTCGATCGACGGCTCGTCGAGGGTGAACTCGAAGTAGATGTCCGCCACCGGCTCGCCGGCGTCGTGGATATCAACGTAGGTGATGTTGCCGTGATGATCGGCCAGGACGCGTGTCAGGTCGGAGATCATCCCTGGGCGATCAGAGACTTCGGCAAGAAGGGCGTAAGCTGCCATGCACTGCGATTATGAAGGCCGAAGGGCCAAGGCCCAAGGCCTAAGGGCTGTCTCAGGCCCAAGGCTATAATCTCCCCGCTATGAAGCCACTCCTTTTCGCGACGGCGGTGATGCTCGTGTGCGTCTCGCCCGCCGCCTCACAGACTATGAGCTACGGACCAAACATCAGCATCGAAACCGCAAAGAAGATCGCCGCGCCGGCCATCGCCGAAGCACGCAAGAACAACTGGAACATGGCCATCGCCATCGTCGACACGGCGGGCGATCTCGTCTACTTCGAGAAGATGGACGACACGCAGATCGGCAGCGTGCAGGTCGCCCAGTCGAAGGCGCGCTCGGCGGCGCGCTTCAAGCGGCCGACCAAGGCGTTTCAGGACGCTCTCGCAGCCGGCGGCGAAGGCCTTCGGATTCTCGCCCTGGACGGCGCGATACCCGTGGAGGGCGGTATCCCGCTCGTTGCCGGCGGCAAGATCGTCGGCGCGATCGGTGCGTCCGGCGGCACCAGCCAGCAGGACGGCGTCGTCGCACAGGCAGCAGTCAACGCACTCAAGTAGTGCGATCGCACCTGAGCCGGTGCGACGGGTGCGATAGGTGCGAAGGGTGCCCGTGCGATAGGTGCCTGGTGCGAGGGGTGCGATGCGTAACCTGATCGTCGGTCTACTGGTGGGTGCGGCGCTCGGTTTCGGGACGTCGGCGCTCCTCGCCCAGCGAAGAGCCGCGTTTCCAGACGCCGTGACGGCCGATCCAAAACACTACTCGGTGTCGTTTGAAAACGACGTCGCGCGCTTCCTTCGAGTCAAGTACGGCCCGGGTGAGAAGTCGGTGATGCACCGGCATCTTCCCGGGTGCGTGATCTTTCTGACCGATCAGACGTTCAACTTCACCATTCCCGACGGGTCGACGGAACCCGCCGAGGTTCCAGCCGGCGCGCTCGGCTGCAGCGACGGCAACGTGCACCTCCCAGAGAACATCGGCAAGGAGGCCGCCGAATTCATCATGGTGGAGTTCAAAGATCGGTCGACCTTCCGCAAGTAGCGGGCTGGGGGCCACCTCGGACCGACGCAGCTCTCTTCAGCTACTGCGTCACCGTCGCCGAGTCGATCTTCCTGATGTCGTCGATTCCGTAACGGAGCGCGGCCAGCCGTTCCAGCCCGTAGCCCGCACCGACGGCCACGTGCTTCGCGGGGTCAGCGCCGATGTGGCGCAGAATGCGGTCGGTGAAGACGCCCCAGGCGCTCACCTCGTGCAGCTGCCCGTCGAACTCGACCTCGAGCTCCCAGGCCTGCGAGCACATCGCGTACGTCGTCGGCACGATGCGCACGGTCGCACCCGGCAGGATGGCATCCACCGACTGCAGCATCATCGTCGTCATGCGCCACCCGTCCACGTCGCCGCGGTTCCCCAGCCAGAAGACCTCCGCCTGGTGGAACGCCTCCAGGTGCTTGGCATCGAGGCGCCCCTGGCGGTAGACCTTTCCCTCGATCCAGAGGTTCATCGGCTGGCCCTCATAGCGACGGGTCATCAGCAACGGCAGGGTCATGTCGTAGCGAAGAATGCGCCGATCGTCCACGTGATGGAGCTCTGACTCCTCGACGTAAATCGCATCGCTGGTCACGGCCTGGCGCGCAGCGGCGAAGTCGATGAACTCCGGCAGATCGGTCGGCACGAACTGCGAGAAGACGCCGCGCAGGATCTGCGTCACCTGCCCGACCGGGTTCTCCGGCAGGTTGGTGAGCTGCGGGCGTGAGAGCAGCTCGATGATCCTGGCGGGAAGGTCGTGAGGGGACTGCCCTGTTCTGATTTCGCTCTGTTCCGACATCTCGATGTCCTTTCGCAGCCTGTCTCGAATCCGCTGCATCCGTTTCCGCATCGCGGCGTCATCCACGCCGGCATCGCGCGCCAGCCGCGCGATCGTCCAGCCGCCGTGATAGCGGCGGTCGCACAACCGGCGCTCCTCGGGTGTGAGGATGAGGAGCGCGGCCGCGAGCTGCTGCCGCTGGGCGTCGGACCACCGCGCCTCGATCTCGTCGAGAATCGGGATGTCCACGCCGTCGTCCAGCCGCAGGAACGTCGTCCGCCGGGACCGCCGCATGTTGATGGCAACGGTCACGGCAATCCGGCGCAGCCAGGTGAGAAACGCCGCGTCCTCCCCAAGGCTGCCGATGCGCCGAAACGCCCGCAGGTAGGTTTCCTGCGCGGCGTCTTCCGCGAGCCCCTCATCGTGCAGCACGCGAAACGCGACGCCGAACACCATGCGTTCGGTGGTCTGCACGAGGCGTCCGTAGGCGGCTACGTCGCCCCGGCGTGCCCGGAAGACGAGGTCATTCAGCGGTTCCATTGGCCAGTCACTATGAAGGACACAGAAGGATCGAGATTGTGACAGCAAGTTAGAATGCCACCCCAGATCTGAAGAGGTGAAGATGCGACCGAAGCTTGGCCTGTTTGTGGCCGCGTGTCTGGCAATTGGGTCGATCGCCGCGATGGCCGCGGCTCAGGCGCCGCCACAAGGACGGGGGGGCGGGGCCGGACGCCAGGGCGGCGGCAACCCGAACGCGACGTTTCCGGCACAGCAGCGCCCGCCCGGTGATCCGGCGCTCGTGGCGCGCGGGCAGGGCCTCTATGGCGTCCACTGCCGCGCCTGCCACGGCACCGACCTGCGCGGCGGCGACATCGGCGGGCCGAACCTCCTGCGTTCTCAGGTCGCGCTGAACGATCTCGAAGGCGAGCTGATGGGGCCGATCATCACGCAGGGCAGGCAGACGCCTGGTTTGCCATCGATGCCCCCTATTCCACTGTCCGCGGACGATGTGAAAGCAATCGCGGTGTATGTGCACAGTGTGCAGGCGACGATGCGCGGTCAGGGTTCGCCGCCGCCGGGCACCGAGGTCCAACCCGACATTCTGGTGGGCGACGCGAAGGCCGGCGAGGCGTACTTCAAGGCGAACTGCGGTTCGTGCCACTCGCCCTCCGGTGATCTCCAGGGCATCGCCAGGAGGATTGCCGATCCGGTGCAGCTCCAGAACACCTGGGTCGCCGGCGGCGGACGCGGCCGCGGCGGAGCGCCACCTTCGAGTCGGCGAGAAGTGAGGGCCGTCGTCACGCTTGCCAACGGCCAGAAGGTCGAAGGCCGGCTCGATCGCATCGACGACTTCATCGCCGTGCTGACGACGCCCGAGGGTCAGCGCTCCTTCGCGCGTTCGGGTGACGTGCCGAAGATCGAGGTGCGCGACCCGCTCGAAGCGCACCGCAAGCTCCTCGCGGTGTACGCGGATCGCGACATCCACAACGTGACCGCCTATCTGGTGACACTCAAATGACGATCACGCGACTGCTTCTCGCGGCGGCCCTGTTTGCGATTCCGGTCATGATCGGCGCGCAGCAGGCTGCGCCGCAGACTCCGATCTACCAGCCAGGGCTGAATCCCGACGCCATCCGGAAGCCGCTGGCGGATTCCTGGCTCACGTATTCCGGCGATTACACCGGACGCCGGTTCAGCGCGTTGACTCAGGTAAACGCGACCACGGTCAAGAACCTCACCCTGGCCTGGACCGCTCGCCTGTCCGCGGGCAATCCGACGGGCGGACGCGGCGGCGCACCGATGATCGTCGGCGGCGAGGGATCGGGAGAGTTCGGCGCCGGTGGTGGCGTCACGCTGAAGGGCGGCGTCCTCGCCGTCAACGACATCCTCTATGTCACCGCACCGGACAACGTCTGGGCGATGGACGCGCGCGACGGCCGCGTGCTCTGGCAGTACTTCTGGAAGACCAAGGGGGGCACCCACATCGGCAATCGGGGCGCCGCGATCTGGAACAACTACCTCTTCTTCGAAACGCCCGACAACTATCTCGTGTCGCTCGACGCGCAAACAGGCAAGGAGCGCTGGCACGTCGAGATCGCGGACTTCGATCAGCAGTACTTCTCGACCATGGCGCCGATCGTCGTGGACAACCACGTGCTGGTCGGCACCGGCAACGATCTGGACGCGCCAGGCTTCCTGCAGTCGTACGACCCGGAGACCGGCAAGCGCCAGTGGATCTTCTACACGGTGCCGATGAATCCAGGAGATCCCGGGCTCAACACGTGGCCCAACCTCGACGCCGCGCGGCACGGCGGCGGCCAGGTGTGGGTACCAGGGTCCTACGATCCGGAAACGAAGCTGTACATCTTCGGCACTGGCAATCCGACGCCGGGATACACCGGTGTCGGCCGGCGCGGCGACAACCTCTTCACCGGCTCGCTCGTCGCCGTGAACGTCGATACCGGCAAGATGGCGTGGTACTTCCAGACCGCGCCGCACGACACGCACGACTGGGATTCGTCACAGACGCCGATCCTGATCGACGGCACGATCAACGGCAAGCCGCGCAAGCTCGTCTCGACCGCCGCGCGCAACGGCTGGTTTTTCACAGTCGATCGCGTGACCGGCGCCCACGTCGTCACCGCGAAATTCGGGACCTACGCCAACGGCTACACCGGCCCTCGCCCGTCGGGCTCGCCCGAGCCGGACCTGAATAAGGAGGCGATCATCCCGGGTGCGCTGGTCTCGCCGGTGGAAGGCGGCGTCACGAACTGGCAGCCACCTGCGTACTCACCGGACACCGGGCTCTTCTATGTGCATGAGCAGAACAGCTTCAACATGCTCTACCTGACCGAGCGCGATCCGCGCGGGTCGATGGGCCTCGGTGGGAAGCTGCGCGTGCCGGTCGGCGATCTCGAAAACTTCCTGACGGCGATCGATTACCGCACCGGCAAGGCCGCGTGGAAGCACAAGTATCCCGGCGCCGGGAGCAGCGCGGGGATGCTGGCCACCGCCGGCGGCGTGCTGTTCACGGGCGACGGCAGCGGCAACTTCGTCGCCTTCGACGCGGCGAAGGGCAACATTCTCTGGCACACGCGCATCGGCAACATCTCGAACGCGCCGCAGACGTTCTCAGTCGATGGAAAGCAGCATGTGCTCGTAGCCGTTGGTGACACGCTCTACGCCTTCAGAATGTACTGAGTCAGGCGTTGTGACGGATGCGAACGTACGGCAAGGACACGAAACGGATACATGTTCGGTCCGGCGAGCACTTCGTGGTAGAGCTTTCGGCCATGGCGACCGCTGGCTTCGAGTGGGTGCTGCAGCGTGACGAATCCGGGGTAACCGTGCCCCTCGGGGAGGAGATCGCGCGCGCCCATCCCGGCGTCGGCGGATCGTCAATTCAGCGATTCGAATTTGCTGCCGCGCGTGCCGGAACGACCACGCTGGTCATGGAATACAAGCAGCCGTGGGAAACCGAGACGACGGAACGGCTCGAGATTGACGTCGACGTGGAGCCGTGAAGACCGGCGGGCGGCCGCTGCGTGGCCGACCGCCGGCTCTCGAAGTGTCGTTAGCGCTTCCGCGCACCTTTGGCTGGCCGTTTGCGTCGTCCGCCACCCTCGGATTCTGGCTTGAACGCTCCTCGCACGGGCGGCATGACCGCCTGGGCTTTCAACTTCTTCTGGACCGCCGAGCAGGCCTCGCCGTCCTCGTGGATCAACCGTTCGAGATCCCGGAAGGGCAGGTAGAACTCGCCGGATTTACCCCAGTTGTCTCCCCACGAGTTGGAACACAACGCCAGAGCCCGCTTTGTATCGACGCCGCGCAAGAGGTAGGCGTGGCCACCAGCGACCGAGGCGCTCGCCGTGATCTTGACGATGCCTTCGGCGTCGGGATGGAAGCTCGAATACCAGTTGGTGCCCAGCACCACCGGACCCTCCGTGAGCACCCATTCGACCGTCGACTGCAGAGAGAACGACCACACGTAGGATTTGAGCAACCCCAGGTCTGTGACGGCTTCAGCACCTGCGCGTACTGTTGTGCCGAAATCGAGCCCGCTGTTGCCGTCCGGAAGGTTCGCCTCGTCGTTGTTTGACGACCACGGGTCCTTGAGAACGGCCTTGCGGTAAATGTCGTAGGCTGACGGGCTGGCTTTCACCGTGCGGATCGGCGCGCAGCGAAGGAAATTCCGCCAGGCGTGTCCCACGCACGTCCCGGTATTGCCCTGATGGAGCGCGGTCTTGTTGATGCCCCACGTCTTGCGCACCGGCAAGGTCAGTGCTCTCGGATCCCCAAGCATCCGTCGCATGAGGAAGTTGCGATCTCGAGCATCTGGTGCGAATCGTCGTCCGAAGCCTGGCATGAAGACACCTCCTATGTGAGTGAGCGAGGCGTTTCAGCCACGCGATCGCGCGCTAGCCTCTTTGCCAGCGACTGAATTGTCAAGAGGTTTGCCGAGGAAAAACGTGAGGGTTAGAGCGGACCGACTGTGGTGTCATTCGTTGTCGGGTAATGGCAGTTTGTGTCTTGTGCGCGTCTGACGGAGTCGCTCCAATCAGGCTTCGCAGCGTAAGTCCAAGCTGACTGAGGAAAACGCACCGGCACACGAGCCCGAACAGCGAAGCCGGGTTCGGCCGACGCGCGCCGGTCGGTTGGACCGACGAGCGTCAGTGAAGTCGGACCGACCCCGAATGCCCGACTGGACCGACTGCGAAGTCTACTTAGCGGCCGTCGTCGCCGCTTCCATTCGCCGCTGCATTTCGTCGGGGCTCACGTCCTCGACGTGCGTCGCCACGGTCCAGCAGTGGCCGAATGGATCGATAAGCGTGCCGGACCGGTCACCGTAGAACTGATCCTGCAGTTCCCGCTGTGTCTTCGCTCCGGCGGCGAGGGCACGGCGGAACACGCGATCGACGTCCTCGACATACAGCATGAGTCCGACCGGCGTTCCGCCATCGGCCTGCGGGCCCCGGAAACCCATTTGCGGGTGCTCGTCGGACACCATGATGCGTGAATCGCCGAGCTGCAGCTCTGCATGGGCAATGGATCCATCGGGTCCATCGAAGCGCATCAGTTCCGTGGCGCCAAACGCCTGCTTATAGAAGTCAATCGCCTTCTTCGCGCCCTTGACGATCAGAAACGGCGTGATGGAGGAGTACCCCTCGGGAATCGGTCGCACAGCCATATCAGTCCTCCTTTGGGTCGGGTCGAAGCATCGGAGGGTAGCACTCTAACGTGTCGAGAGTGTATCGATCGCAATTGATGAGTCTCGAGGTTGGAGCGAACGCCTCAGGCACTCGCCGACGCTGGCATCGCAAACGGATTCTCATCCGCGGTCGGCCCGTAGATCGACGGCAGCGCAACTCCCAGATGCCGCAGGTACGTGGAGAGCTGCCCGCGGTGGTGATACCAGTGATTCAGCATGATGCTGCGCAGGAACGCCATGCGCGGCATCGCCATGATCAGCTGATCGCCGTGCATCAGCTGCCAGGTCGCCTGCATGTCGGCGTCTGACATGCGTCCGAGGATGGTGTGCGCGCTCGCGACGCTTTCGTCGAGCAACGGAAGCAGCCGGCCGACGTCTTCGACCGTCGGCTGCGGAAAGTTCGGCACCTGCTTCCCGCTCTCGCGGGCAAACTCCGCCACTCCGCCGGGAATCGTCGCCACGTGCATGGCCAGCTGGCCAAGCGTCATCGCCTTCTGGTGCGGCCTCCATTCGAGGTGTTCCTGAGGCACGCGGGCGAGCAGACGCCTGGTCGCCTGCGCCTCCTGATCCAGTTCCTGCAATAGACCTTCACTGATTCTCATCGTCGACTCCCTTCAACCCTTGACTATGGATTCGGTGCGGGCGCGGGTCCGCGAGAACAGCGCCTTCCAGCCTTCACCCATCCTCGCGCGGTGCTCCTCGGGAACACGGCCGAAGACCGAGTGGCGGAATGCGATCTCCGTTCCGCCGTCCATTTCCTTGAGGCGATACATCACGTTCGACGCCACGGGCGTCGACATGAAGAGCGGGCCGTAGATTTCGAGCAGCGTCGGCCGCTTGATGCTCTGCACGTGCCCCCACAGGTGTCCGTTGTCGCTCCCGAGATCGCGATACCAGCGGCCGCCAGGCCGCGGCTCGATCACCATCGGGAATGGCGTTCCATCAGGCAGCTCGTTCTGCCGCCCCATCTGCACGATGAGCGAATCGAAGGTCGTCTCGATTGGCGCGCGAACGAAAATCGTTTCGACGATCTCGATGGTCAGGTTGTCGAGCGTAGGTGTAGACAGCACAGATTCCTCCAGCTACTCGTCGGATGAAGCGCGGTGTTCGGCGTGTTCCTTGATGCGCGAGAGCGTCCGGCGCCAGTACCGCGCGAATGAACCGGACCACTCGTGCAGCGGCCGCAGGGCGTTGGCGTCAGTGCGATACAGCGTCCGCCGCCCGTCGCGGCGCACGGTCACGAGGCCGACGGTCAACAGGACCTGCAGGTGCTTGGAGACGGATGGCTGCCCCATCTCCAGTTCGTCAGCGATGTCGCCAACTGCGCGTTCCTCAGCGGCGAGGTATTCGAGGATGTGACGCCGTCGCGGCTCGGCGACGGCGTTGAAAACGTCGGAATGCGTGGCAGCGCGCGGCACGCCACGAACTATATATTCCTATATCGGAATATGTCAACTCAGCGCTGCCCCACGAGCGAGGCCACCCACCAGGAACACGACCTCAACGCGGTTGTCCTGATCACCACATGCGGTCACTACGTCCGGAGACGCCTTCCATGGCCATTGGCGGTCCTTGCAAACTGCACACTCTGGAGGCCGCGGCCCTACAGCGTGTGCGGTACAACCGTTGCCCTTGTGATGGTCAGAGAGCGCGGATGAATCGATCGGGGCTGCTGCAGAGCCGTGCCCCGGACGGAGGCCGTTGATGTATCCGGATCTATTACGCAAGACCGCCCTGGTGGCCGCCATCGTGCTGCCCCTGGCGTGTGCATCCTGCAAGCGGCAGTCTGGCGAATCGACACAGCCTGTCGTTGAACAAGGCAAGGCCGACGCGTCGAACACCGCGGTTGGAACCGCCGGAAGCGCTGCGCGTGCATCCGCGGCGCCCGCTGCGGCAGCCGCGACAGCAACCAGCCCTGACGAAGAGATCGAACGCGACCCGGACGCCATCACGGCGCTCGAGAACATGTCCACCTACCTGCGGGCGCTCAAGGCGATCCAGGTTCACGCCGTGACCAGCCGCGACGAAGTGCTCGAGGATGGCCAGAACGTCACCTTCTCCGGCACCGTGGACATGATCGCCGAGCGGCCGAACCGTCTGCGCGCTGAAGTGGTGACTGACAAGCAGGACCGCATGTACTTCGCCGATGGGAAGACATTCAGCGTGTGGGCGCGCCGGGTGAACTACTACGCGACGATCCCGGCGCCACCGACGCTGAGACAGCTGGCCGAGACACTGACCGACCGATACAACCTCGAGCTTCCGGTGGCCGACCTCTTCTACTGGGGTGACGGTAAGAGCACCGCAGACATTGTCGGCGCCGTCGATCTCGGTCCCTCGCAGGTCGACGGAACGACGTGCGAACACTACGCGTTCCGGCAGGAGGGCGCCGATTGGCAGATCTGGATCCAGCAGGGCGGCCACCCGCTGCCGCGGAAGCTGGTGATTACGACGACCACCGACCCGGCGCGGCCGAGGTACACGTCGGTGATCACGTGGAATCTTGCGCCGTCGTACAACGACGCCGCGTTCACATTCGATCCGCCCAAGGATGCCAGGAAGATCCTGCTGGCCGAGGCGCGGAGCGGTCACCCGAAGTAGGGAGCTGAACATGTCGAGACGAATGCTGGGCAAGGCGGGAGTTGTCGTGATTGCCGTGCTGATGGCTGGAGGAGCCGCGTTGGACGCCGGCCAGCGCGGCGGCGGCCGGGGCGGCGGCGGCCATGCGTCGAGAGGTGCGGCTCGCAGCAGCGTAAGCGGCAGCGTCAACCGCAGTGCGAACGTCAACCGCAGTGCGAACGTCAACCGCGATGTGAACGTCAATCGCAGTGCGAGCGTCAACCGCGATGTGAACGTCGACCGCAACGTCAATCGCGATGTCAACGTCAATCGCGATGTCGACTTCGATCGCGACATCGACGTCGACCGCCGCTATGACGGCTGGGGAGACGGCTGCTGCTACCACCCGGTGGCGAGGACCGCCGCGGTGACGGCTGCCGCGGTGACGACAGCAGCGGTGGTGGGGTCAGTGGTCAATACCGTTCCAGCGTCGTGCAGCGCCGTGACGATTGACGGTCTGACCTACCAGCACTGCGGATCCACCTGGTACCAGCCACAGTTCGCGGGGTCGTCGGTGACGTACGTCGTCGTCAATGCGCCGCAATAGCCGATGCCGAGTGGCAGGACACCGGAGTGCCGTCAGCGAGTTGGCGCCTCTTCGAGCAGGACCCCTCCGCCAAAACTCATGTGCGGGGGCACCGCTCCTCCCTTCGTCACCTTGACCGCGCAGTACTTGAACTCCGGGATCTTCCCGAAGGGATCGAGCACGGGGTTGGTCAGCATGTTCGCCGCCGCCTCGTAGTAGCAGAACGGCACGAACACGGTCCCGCGCGGCGTGCCATCGTCGGCCCGCGCGTAGAGAGAGATCTCGCCGCGGCGCGAGGCGATGGTGATGACATCGCCGGGGAGGGCGTGCATGTCCTCGAGATCGAGCGGGTGCACCGACGCGACCGGCTCGGGCTCGATCGCATCGAGATTCGACGCACGACGCGTCATCGACCCGGTGTGCCAGTGTTCGAGCTGACGGCCGGTGATCAGCACCATCGGGTACTGGTCGTCCGGCTGCTCCGCGGCTGAAATCAGGTCGGCCGGTACGAGCTTCGCCTTGCCGGACGGCGTCGGGAACTTGTCGATGAAGACGACCGGATCGCCGGGGTCGCCTTCGTTGACGCAGGGATAGGTCACGGACGACTGCTGCTCCAGACGCTCCCACGTGATACCGGCAATCGAGTCCATGCACAGGCGCATCTCGTTGAAGGCGTCGCGTGGATGGGCGTAGTGCCAGTCCAGGCCGATGCGGCGGCCCAGCTCCGTGATGATCCAGAAGTCTTCCCGTGCGTCGCCGGGCGGATCGATTGCCTTCCGCCCGAGCTGCACCATCCGGTCGGTGTTCGTGACGGTGCCGACCTTCTCGGGCCATGCCGTCGCCGGCAGGATGACGTCGGCGAGATAGGCCGTCTCGGTAAGGAAGATGTCCTGCACGACGAGATGGTCGAGCGCAGCCATCGCCTCGCGCGCGTGATCGACGTCGGGGTCCGACATCGCGGGGTTCTCACCCATGATGTACATCCCGCGGATCTCGTGCTTCTTCGCCGCGTTCATGATTTCGACGACGGTCAGGCCGGGATCGGGATCGAGCTGCGTCTGCCACAGCTTCTCGAAGCGCTGACGCGCCTCGGGCGTGTTCACACGCTGGTAGTCCGGGTAGAACATCGGAATCAGGCCCGAGTCCGATGCGCCCTGCACATTGTTCTGGCCGCGCAGCGGGTGGAGGCCCGAGCCGGGCTTGCCGATCTGGCCCGTAGAGAGCGCGAGCGCGATCAGGCAGCGCGCGTTGTCGGTGCCGTGCACGTGCTGTGAGATGCCCATGCCCCACAGGATGATCGACGCCGCGGACGTGGCGTATGTCCGCGCGACTTCGCGAATCGTGTCCGCCGGAATGCCGCAGATCGGCGCCATCTTCTCCGGCGAAAACTTCTTCACGTTCGCGGCCAGCGCGTCATATCCCGACGTCCGGTTCTCGATGAACGCCTTGTCCGCCAGTCCTTCCTCGACGATCACGTGGAGCATCGCGTTCAGGAGCGCGACGTCGGTGTCGGCGTTGAACTGCAGGTAGTACTTCGCGTGACGCGCCAGGTCGCTGCGCCGCGGATCCGCGACGATCAGCGTCTTGCCGGCCTTGGCGGCGTTCTTGAGGAACGTGGCGGCAACCGGATGATTGGACGTCGGATTCGCGCCAATCAGGAAAATCACTTCCGAGTTGGCCACGTCGCGCACCTGGTTCGACACGGCCCCGGAGTTAATCCCTTCCATCAGGGCGGCAACGCTCGACGCGTGGCACAGACGCGTGCAGTGATCGACGTTGTTCGAACCGAATCCGGTGCGCACCAGCTTCTGGAACAGGTACGCCTCTTCGTTGGTGCCCTTGGCGGATCCGAACCCGGCCAGCGCTCGTTTGCCGTAGGTATCGCGGATGTCGCGCAGCCCCTGCGCGGAGAACTCGAGCGCCTCCTCCCACGTTGCCTCGCGGAAGACGTCGCGCCAGTTATCGGGATCGACCACGAAGTCCTTGTGCTTCGGCACGCCCTCTTTCCGCATCAGCGGCTTCGTCAACCGATGCTTGTGCTGGACGTAGTCGAAGCCGTAGCGGCCCTTCACGCAGAGGCGGCTCGAGTTCGCCGGGCCGTCCTTCCCCTGCACGTAGATGATCTGGTTGTCCTTGACGTTGTAGGTGAGCTGGCAGCCGACGCCGCAGTACGGACACACCGAGTCCACCTGGGTGTCCGGAACGATCTTCCCCACGTCGCGCGCGGGCATGAGGGCGCCGGTCGGGCACGCCTGGACGCACTCACCGCAGGCGACGCACGTCGAGTCGCCCATCGGGTCGTCGAGATCGAAGACGATCTTCGATGAGCCGGCGCGGAAGGCGTAGCCAATGACGTCGTTGACCTGCTCTTCACGGCAGGCGCGCACGCAGCGCTTGCACTGGATGCAGGCGTCGAGGTGCACGGCCATCGCGGGATGCGACAGGTCTTCGACCGGCTGTAACCGCGACTTGAAGCGCGGCTTGCCGATCTCCAGCTTCTTCGCCCAGAAGTCCAGCTCGGAGTTGAGCGTGTAGTCCGTCTCCGGCATGTCGGCGAGCAGCAGCTCGATCGACATCTTCTGGCTGGTGAGCGCGCGCTCGTTGTTGCTGGTGACCTCCATCCCCTCCTTGGGATAGCGGCAGCACGAGGGGGCGAGGACGCGTTCGCCCTTGATCTCCACCATGCAGGTGCGGCAGTTGCCGTCCGCACGCATGCCTTCCATGTAGCAGAGGCGAGGAATCTCGACGCCGAGGCGGTCCGCCGTCTCGAGGATCGTCTCGTCCGAACTGCCGGCGACCTGCTGGCCGTTCAGCATGAACGAGACGGACGTGGCGATCGGAACGGCGGGGTTCTTCTGCAGCACTTACTCGACCTCTCTCGGGAAGTATTTCAGCACGGTCAGCGCCGGATTCGGAGCCGCCTGACCCAGCCCGCAAATCGACGCATCCATCATCGCCTGCGACAGCTCCTGGATGAGCGGCGCATCCCACTTCTTCTCACCCATGAGCTGCAGCGCCTTGACCGTACCGACGCGGCAGGGCGTGCACTGGCCGCACGACTCGTCCGCGAAGAACTTCATGACATTGCGGGCCGCCGCCGACGCCGTGTCGTGGTTCGAAAGCACGACAATCGCCGCGGAGCCGATGAAACAGCCGTACTGATTCAGCGTGTCGAAATCGAGCGGCACGTTCGCCAGCGATGCCGGAAGGATGCCGCCGGAGGCGCCGCCGGGCAGGTAGCCGTAGAGCTCGTGTCCGTCGAGCATCCCGCCGCAGTACTCGTCCACGAGCTCGCGTAACGTGATGCCGGCAGGCGCCAGGTGCACGCCAGGCTTTTTCACCCGTCCGCTCACCGAGAACGAACGCAGACCCTTCCGCCCATTCCGGCCATGGCCGGAGAACCAGCCGGGCCCCTTCTCGATGATCTCGCGCACCCAGTGGAGCGTCTCCATGTTGTGCTCGAGTGTCGGCCGCCCGAAGAGGCCAACCTGCGCGACGTACGGCGGCCGCAGACGCGGCTCCCCGCGCTTGCCCTCGATCGACTCGATCATCGAGGACTCTTCGCCGCAGATGTACGCGCCCGCCCCACGCCGAAGGTGAATCGCCGGCAATTTGCACGGCGGGTTGGCCTGCAGCGCGGCCACTTCTCTTTCGAGGATCGCGCGGCACCCGTGGTACTCGTCGCGAAGATAGATGTAGATCGCGTCGATACCGACAGCCCAGGCCGCGATCAGAGCGCCTTCGATGAACCGATGCGGGTCGCGCTCGAGGTAAAAGCGGTCCTTGAAGGTGCCCGGTTCACCTTCGTCGATGTTGATCGCCATCAGGCGTGGCGCCGGCTCGGCGGACACCAGCTTCCACTTGCGACCGGCCGGGAATCCAGCTCCACCCAGACCGCGGAGACCGGAGTCTTCCATCAGCGCGATCACGTCGGCCGGCTTGCGTTTCCCCGTGATGCATTCCACCGCGAGGTCGTAGCCCCCGGCGGCCCGATACGCCGCGTACTCGACGTGCCCGGGCGTCACGACCGCGAAGTGCGGGTGCATCGACGCCTCATCGGGCCTCGGATGGGTCACGTGTCCGCCCTGAACAGTCGCCACGACGCTCTCGGCGGTCGCGTTCGGAATCGGGTTCTGACCGACGACGGCGACCGGCGCGGTCTCGCAGCGTCCAACACAGGGTGCGTGGAGCACACGGATGCCAGGGCCGAGGAGCGCCGGCAGCTTCGACAGCAGCTCGTGCGAACCCGCGAGGTCGCAGGCAATTGAATCGCACACGCGCACGGTGATGGCCGGCGGCGCGGTGTCCCCTTCCTTCACCACATCGAAGTGGTGATAGAAGGTCGCCACCTCGTAGACCTCGGTCATCGCCATCTTCATCTCGGCGGCGAGAGCCACGAGGTGGACGGCCGACAGGCAGTGGTAGCGGTCCTGAATCTTGTGCAGGTGCTCGATCAGCAGGTCGCGGCGCCTGGGCGCATCGCCCAGGAGTGCTCGCACTTCTTCGAGAGCCTTTGGGTCGACGGCCCGCCCTTTGGGCTTCGAGCGAACCTTGCCGCGCTTGCCACCTCGCTTGGACCCGGCCGGTTTGGTGCTGGATTGGGCAACGGGATTGCTCATCGGCGGCCGGACACCAGTCGAGATCGGTCAGTATTCATAGGGTTTTCGTCGATCCTATCATCTTCACTCCATGAGCCCTTGCGGAGGGGCCGCCCTCAAGGACAATAGAGACCGAACCATGCACGTGGAGTTTCTCGGGGTCCCGCGTCAGCGGGCCGGCATCGCCGAACTGGTCATTGAGGCCGAGACGCTCGGGCAGCTGCTGACCACGCTGTCGGACCGTCTGCCGTCGCTCTCGGAACTGATCGTCGGCGACCGCCTTCACCCGGCGTTCGTGGCCAACCTGAACGGCGACGAGTTCATCAGCGACCCCGCCACCGCGCTGGGCGCCAATGACTATGTCCTGATCCTGTCCGCCGACGCAGGTGGGTAACTCCGGGGCCATGTTCGGTTATCACGGCGCCTATCTGCGTGTTGACGCGACGGACGGGCAGGTCCAACGCGTCCCTCTCGCCGAGGCGACGCTTCGGCAGTTCATCGGTGGGAGCGGTCTGGGAGTCCGGCTGCTGCTCGACGAGGGCGCCGCCCACGCGGACCCGCTCGCCCCGGAGTCTCCTCTCGTCTTCGCCTTCAGCCCGCTCGTCGGCAGTTCACTCACCACCTCCGCCAAGTTCGCCGTCGTCAGCAAGAGCCCGTTGACGGAACGGATCAACGACTCACTGGCGAGCAGCGGGTTCGCGATCACCGGGAAACGCTGTGGCGCCGACGCGATCATGATCGTCGGGCGCGCAGCGGAACTGTCTGTATTGATTATCGAGCAGGAAGGAACCGAGCTGGCGCGGGCGCGACTGGTGCCTGCGGCGGCGTATCGCGGCCTGAGCTGCAACGAAACCGAGGCTCGCCTGCGGGCGGAGCTGGGCCACGAGTACCGCATCGCCTCGATCGGTCCGGCAGGCGAGCGCCTGGTGCGCTACGCGACCATTTCACACGATGGCCGGCACGCGGGCCGCGGCGGAAGCGGTGCTGTCCTCGGCGCGAAGAACATCAAGGCGCTCGCAGTGCGGGGAACCCTGCGCGTCCAGTGGGCCGACGAGCGAGGGGTCACGGCCATCAGCCGCGATCTGTCGAAGAAATCGTTTGGCCCGGCGACCGCGAAGTACCGCGAGCTTGGCACTGCCGCGAACCTCCTGACATTCAATCGCTTCAAGGCGCTGCCAACACGAAACTTCCAGAGCGGCAGCTTCGCGGAGGCGGCGAACCTCTCCCCGGAGCAGCTCTCCGTCGAGCGCTCGAAGACGCGCGACAGCTGCGTCGCGTGCACGATCGGTTGCGAACACATCTACTCGGTAAAGCTCAAACCGGCAGAGGCCGACCTTAAGGTCGCCCCCTCCCAAACCGGCTCCAAGGCCAGCGACGGCGTTCGGGTCGAGTACGAGAGCCTCTTTGCGCTCGGATCGCTGGTCGGAGTCAGCGACGCGGACGTCGTGCTGCGTGCCTCGCGACGCTGCGACGAACTCGGCCTCGACACGATCAGCACCGGCGGCACGATCGCCTTCGCGATGGAGTGCGTCGAACGAGGATGGCTCGACGAGCCGTGGCTGACGTTCGGCGACGGGGCCGCGCTGCTCCGCGCCATCGATCTGATCGGCTCGCGAGAGGGCATCGGCAATCTGCTCGCGGAGGGGAGCCGGCGGGCGGCCGGAGCGATCGGCCACGACAGCATCGCGTTCGCACCGCAGGTGAAGGGGCTCGAGATTCCTGGCTACGAGCCGCGGGCCCTGCAGACGATGGCCCTGGGGTTTGCCGTCGGCCCGCGTGGCGCCGACCACAACCGGAGCGGCGCGTACGAAGTGGACTTCTCGGGCAAGGTCGATCGCCGCAACCCGACACTGGATGCTGTGCGGCACGCAATCGAGACGGAAGACAAGGCCGCCCTGATGGACTCGCTCATCGTCTGCAAGTTCCTGCGCGGCGTTTTCGAAGACTTCTACAGCGAATCTGCAGCGATGCTGCATGCGGTCACCGGATGGGACGCGACCGGCGACGAGCTGCGTGAAACCGCCCGTCAGATCGTGGCCGCCAAACGCCAGTTCAACCTGCTGGCCGGCTGGACGCCAGCCGAAGACACGCTGCCGGAACGATTCCTCAATACTCCCCTGCCCGACGACCCGGCCGCCTCGCTAAGCCGTACCCGGCTCGCCGAACTGGTAGCCGAATACCACCGGCTACGAGATAGTGAAGGCCCAAGGGTCAAGGCCTAAGGCCTAAGGC
>Ga0247825_10000261_pt1 | contig 32280 bp, 21 predicted proteins | sample 13C_Vanillin_Day_FD_194413 | JGI IMG/M metagenome (GOLD analysis project Ga0247825, IMG submission 194413) | Soil microbial communities from agricultural site in Penn Yan, New York, United States - 13C_Vanillin_Day48 | ecosystem: Environmental > Terrestrial > Soil > Agricultural land | place... | reverse complement strand
GGGCTCATGGCCCAGGTGCGGCGTGCCATCTCCGAGGGCCGGTACGCCGCCTTCGCCAAGGAGTTCCGGGAGCGGTCCGCAGCCCAGGAGGCCGAGCGGACCCGCGCCCGGTAAGCACCCCGGGCGGCCGGGTGCCGGGGGGAGGGCGGGGACGTCCGGGTTCTCTTGCTCACGGGGAGTGCTGCTGCTAAGAGGCCCACCCTTCTGGGTCGACCTTTGCCCACACCCGGGCTGGGGCCGGTCCGATACTTTTCCAAGCGACGAGGCGGTACGTGGCAGAGAGCTTCCTGATTCTGGCGCAAGCCCAGGCCGGTGGCACCAACCCCCTGGTGAATGTCGGCTTCATCGCAGTGCTCATCGGCATCATGTACTTCGTGATGATCCGGCCCCAGCAGAAGCAGGCGAAGGCACACCGGGATCTGATCTCGGGGCTGAAGAAGGGGGACGAGGTCGTCACGCAGGGTGGAGTGCTCGGGAAGATCCACCTGGTCTCCGAGCAGACCGTGACGCTGGAGGTGGCCAGCGGGGTGCGCATCCGCGTGCTCAAGCGGTCCATCTACGCGAAGGGCTCGATCTCCGACGAGGGCCAGGCGAGCGCCAAGCCCGAGGACAAGGACAAGGACAAGAAGGAGGAGAAGTAATGGACCGCGGCTGGTGGTGGAAGTTCGGGATAATTGTCGCGGTGACGCTGGGCACCGTGTGGCTGCTCATCCCCTCCTATGTGTCCCTGGTGAAGATGGATCCGGCGGAGCGCAACAACATCGCCAAGCTGCAGGAGCGGCTGCCGGCGTGGGCGCCTGCCGCGAAGTACCGGCTGAACCTGGGGCTGGACCTGCAGGGTGGCATCCACATGGTGATGCGGGTGGACACCAAGACGGCGCTCCAGCAGCGCACCGAGCGCCGCGGCCAGCAGATCGCCCGCTGGGTCAGCCAGGACCAGAAGCTGGGTGAGGTGACGATGGACACGGATCCCGAGCGGCTGCAGCTGTCGCTGACCGCCAAGGATCCGGCCACCATGGACGCGATCGAGAAGGCGGTGCTGGAGACCTTCACTGACTTCACCCGAGTGAGCCGGAATGGCGCGAAGCTGGTGCTGGCGCCGGACGAGAGCCAGGTGACGCGCTTCGAGCAGGAGGCCGTGGATCAGGCGATGCTCGTCATCCGCAACCGCATCGACAAGTGGGGCGTGGCCGAGCTGGACGTGCGCAAGCTGGGCACGGACTCGATCCAGATCTCGCTGCCGGGCCGCTCGGATCCGGAGCAGGCCAAGGAGCTGGTGGGCACCACCGCGCAGCTTGAGTTCCGCATGGTGGATGACACCAACCCGAGCTTCTTCCAGGAGATGTTGACGAAGACTCCGCCCCGGGAGGGAAGCAACATCACCGTCACGAATGACGAGGGCTTCACGCAGCTCTCGAGCCCCAGCCGCGAGGCGCTGCTGGCCTACGTGGAGGACAAGGTGCCCGAGGGCCGCGAGGTGCTGCTGGAGTGCGTGGCCAACCCGATGAAGAAGGACGACTGCCTGTCCTACCGCACCTATCTGGTGAATCGCGAGGTGCCGCTGACGGGCGAGAGCCTGGAGAGCGCCAACGCCAACATCAGCCAGATCAACGAGCCCGAGGTGAACATCACCTTCGACGCGGTGGGCGCGCGGGAGTTCGAGCGGCTCACCGAGGCGAGCGTGGGCAAGCGGATGGCGATCGTGCTGGACGACTACGTGCACTCGGCGCCGCGCATCAACGAGAAGATCGGCGGCGGCAGCGCGCGCATCACCATGGGCCGCGCGGGCGCCAAGTCGTTCGACGAGTGGTTCCAGGAGGCGCAGACGCTGGCGCTGGTGCTGAAGGCGGGCGCGCTGCCGGCGCCGGTGACGGTGGGAGAGATCCGGCAGGTGGGCGCCTCGCTGGGTGAGGAGCTCATCAAGAAGGGCGGCCTGGCGGCGGTGGTGGGCGTGGCGCTGGTGCTCCTCTTCATGTTCGTCTACTACAGGCGGGCGGGCCTGATCGCGGACCTGGCGCTGGTGCTCAACGGCCTGCTCATCCTCGCGGGGCTGGCGGTGTTCAACGCCACGCTGACGCTGCCGGGCATCGCGGGGTTCGTGCTGACGCTGGGCGTCGCGGTGGACGCCAACGTGCTCATCAACGAGCGCATCCGCGAGGAGCTGGAGCACGGGAAGACGGCGCGGCAGGCGGTGGATCAGGGGTATGACCGCGCGTTCTGGACCATCTTCGACTCGCACGTCACCGCGCTGATCGCCGGCTCCATCCTCTTCGCCACGGGCACGGGTCCGATCCGCGGGTTCGCGACGACGCTGATCATCGGCCTGCTGGCGTCGCTGTTCACCTCCATCACGGTGACTCGCGTCATCATGACCTACTTCGTCCACGGCCGTAACGCCCAGACAGTGTCGGTCTGAGAAAGAGCCGCCATGCGCATTCTCAAGAACAAGACGAACATCGACTTCATCAGCAAGCGCAGGATCGCCATCTTCCTCTCCTCCTTGCTGAACCTGGCCATCCTGGTGGGTATCGCCACGGTGGGCTTCAACTATGGCGTGGACTTCGCGGGTGGCACGTTGGTGGAGGTGAAGTTCAACCACTCCATCAGCGCGGCGGACGTGCGCAATCGCGCGGAGGCCGGCGGGCTGCAGGATGTGTCCGTGCAGAACATCGGCGGGGAGGACGAGAACACGTTCCTGCTTCGCATGGGCGGCGTGACGCAGCTCAACGAGGAGAACGCCGAGAAGGCCAAGGCCGCCATCAACGGGCTGGGCAATGTGCGCAACGTGTACGCGGACATGAACAACGGCATCATCAACTTCCGCTCGGCCACCGTGCTCGATGCCGCCTCCATCAAGCAGGCGGTGGAGGCCTCGGGCACGGGCGTGCAAGAGGTGCGGACGTTGGGTGAGGCGCAGGGCGGCGGGTTCGACTACCAGGTGGTGGCCAGTGGCATGGCGGACAAGGTGAGGGCCGCGCTGAGCCATGGCGTGACGGAGCGGGACTTCGAGGAGCGCCGCGTGGACTACGTGGGCCCTCAGGTGGGCAAGCAGCTGCGCAACAAGGGCATCGCGGCGCTGCTGTACGCCATGATCGCCATCCTCATCTACGTGGCGTTCCGGTTCGACTTCAAGTTCGGCCCGGGCGCGCTGGTCGCCATGCTCCACGACGTGGTGATGGTGGCCGGCTTCTATCTGGTGAGCCGGCGCGAGTTCAACCTCACCGCCATCGCGGCGCTGCTGACGGTCATTGGCTACTCGGTCAACGACACCATCGTGATCTACGACCGCATCCGCGAGGACATGGGCAAGTTCAAGGGCAAGCCGTTCCCGGAGATCATCAACATCGCCATCAACGACACGCTGGGCCGGACGATCCTCACCTCGGCCACCACCGCGCTGTCGCTGGTGGGCCTGCTCATCTTCGGCGTGGGCGAGATCTGGGACTTCGCCATGGCGATGCTCGTGGGCATCTTCGTGGGCGTCTACTCGACCATCTACATCGCCAGCCCGCTCACCATCTGGCTGGATGAGCGCGCCGCGGCTCGCGAGGGCCGCGCCAAGGGCGGCATGAAGGCGAAGACGGCCTAATACCCGGGGGCCGCTGCTGGGAGGACTGCGGTCCTCCCTGTGGCCTGTCAGGCGCTGGATGGATGTGCGCCTGAGGAGTTGCCTTACTCCTGGGGTAGGAGCATGGTCTCCGCGGTGAGAGCCATGGACGCTCCAGGTGGGAGGCTCGTGGGGAGCATGTTCGGGCTGCTCCTGGGTGCAGCATGCGCCCACCCTGCGCCCGAGCTCCGAAGCTCCCCGGCGGCGCAGGCCCGGCCCGTGGTGGCTCCTCTGAGCGCTTCCGCGGGCTCGAGGACACTGGAGCCTCCACCACCCCCGTCACTGCTTCTTTTCGCGCAGGTGCGCGAGGAGCGCGGCCGCGCCTGGAAGCAGGAGTGGAACCTGGTCATCGCCGAGGCGCTGGAGGATGTCGGCCAGCCGCTGCTCGAGGATGACAAGGTGCCGGCGGAGGAGGTGAGGGCGCTCTGCCCCCGCTACTTCCAGGCCTCGCGAGAGGAGAAGAAGGCCTTCTGGGCCCTGCTGTTCGCCGCCATCGCCCGGCTGGAGTCCGGGTTCGATCCCGAGAACACCTTCATGGAGCCCCGGCCGCTGAGGACCCTGAGCGTCGGGCTGCTCCAGCTCAGCTATGGAGACCAGGAGCGGCACGCGGGGTGTTCCCTGGAGCCCATGGAGGCGAACATCACCGATCCCGCAGTGAACCTCCGCTGTGGAGTTGCAATCCTGCGCAACCAGCTGGCCGCGAGGAACACCCTGTTCCCCCGCCGCTATTACTACTGGTCCGTGTTGACGCGGAAACGCGAGCACATCGAGCGCGACTTCGTCCAACACCGGGGACAGCTTGGGTTCTGCCAGCCGAGTGACTCGATCCGCTAGAATGGGGGCGCGATGACCCAGGCTCCGATGCACGTCACCGACTGCCCGCTCGACCGAGTTCGTCCCCCGGAACCCTCTACCCGCAGCGTCGGGCCCGTCATTGCGATTGATCTGGGTACGACGAACTGCCGCGTCGCCGCCATCCATCAGGGCAGCCCTGTCTGTATCCCCTCGGAGCGGATGGAAGGGGCGCCGTCCGTGGTGGCGCTCGGGTCTGGAGGACGCATCGTCACCAGCCATGCGGCGCGAGGGCAGCAGGCCTCCAATCCCGCCCTGGCGGTGTGGGGCATCAAGGGGCTGCTGTCCGCGCCCTATGGCGACCGGAAGGTGAAGTGGCTGTATGACCAGCTTCGCTGCAAGGTCATCCGAGGTGGGGACGGGCTGCCTGCGGTGGTGCTTGGGGATCGGACCTTCTCCGCGCAGGAACTGGCGGCGCTGATCCTCCTGGAGGCACGCGAGCGGGCGCAGAACTTCCTGCGCCAACCCGTCTACCGCACGGTGCTCACCCTGCCGCCGGTCCGGAAGGATGATCCGCTGCCGCAGATCATGGCTGCGGCTGCTGCGAGGGCTGGGATGCATGTCGAGCGCACCATCTCGGAGACCACTGCGGTGGCGCTGGGGGCCTTCCAACGGCGTCGGGGCAAGCCTGAGCGCACCGCCATGGTGTGCGACTGGGGCGGAGGCAGCTTCCAGGCCTCGCTCGTGCGCTACGCGGCGCGGCAGTGCCAGGTGCTGGCCACGGAGGGCAACGTGGCCCTGTGTGGCGCCGAGCTGGACAAGCGTGTGCTGGATCTTCTGATGCGCAAGCTCCCCTCGGGGGTGAGGGTGGCCTCGGACGCGAACAACCAGGCTGCGCTCTACCGCGTGGCGAGCGCCGCCGAGTTCGCCAAGATCCAGCTCTCCGAGCAGATGGAGACGCGCGTGCGCGTGCCCGCCGCGGTGACGAACGGCAGCCAGCTTGCGGACTTCGACACGGTCTTCAGCCGGCGGGAGCTGGAGGAGCTGGCGCGGCCACTCGTCGACTCGGCGATGAAGATGTGCGAGCAGGTGCTGGAGCAGAAGACGATGTTCCCCGGTGATGTGGACGAGGTGCTGCTGGTGGGGGAGCAGAGCCGGATGCCCCTGTTCCGGCAGCGAGCCGAGGAGTTCTTCGTCCAGGTCCCTGTCTACCTGGACGAGCCGGGGCCCTCCGTGGTGCTTGGCGCGGCGCGGCTGAGCACCTCTGCCAGCACCCCCCCGCCCTCCAGCTCGGGAGCCCCTCCGGCTGTGCGGCGCTGAGGAGGGGCAGGCAGGCTACTCGCCCAGCGCGGCGTACTTCACGATCGTGTAGCGGTACCTCTGCTGGGCGCGCATCTTCGCGGCTACGGCTCCGTGGAGCGAGTCGTCCCAGCGGGTGTACTTCTCGATGAACCGATCCGAGGCTGCCTTGTCCCCAGCGCGCTGGATCGCCAGCACCTCGCGCAACAGTTGGCCTACCACCTCGTGGTACCGCTCGTAGTGGATGTGGAGGCCGTCCGGGCGGGACTCCAGCAGCCCGTTCTCCAGGAAGTAGTTCATCTGCATGAGCTGCATCGTCTGGTACGGCTGATCCCTGCGAGGACGGACGATCTGCAGCACGCGCTGGATGCCGTTCGCGTACACCTCGCGCAGGGCGGTGTCGTCATAGAAGCCCCTCTCGCGCAGCGCCTTGCCCAGGTACAGCGACACCAGATCCGCCTTCATCTCCTCCAAAGTGCTGGAGTTCTCCTCCAGGGCATCGCTGTTGACCGGGCGCCCCTTTACGTCCCGATCCACGCCCAGGTAGTGGCCCACCTCGTGCCAGAGCGTCCGGTTGAAGCCTCCGTTGAGGCCCAGGTGGCCCCGGAACGGCTCGGCCATCACCGCTTTCCAGGCTGCACGCCCGTTCTCGAACAGGTCCGGGTGCTTCATGATGTTCGAGCGCAGCAGGATCGTCCTTCCGTACCGGTCCGCGTGCAGCGGATCGTTGGGGAGGATCGTGGCGGTGTTGGTCCCCCGCGCCTGTGCGAAGTCCGCGATCACCTGATAGACGCCTACCGGGAGATCCGAGCTCACCGTCTTGTGGGGCTCGTAGGGCAGGCTGTCCTCAAACGCCTGCAGTCCTTGCAGAGCCTTCTCCAGCCTGGCTGTCGCCCCATCGTCCCGGAGCAGCACGCTCATCGCGTAGAACGCCTTCACGCCGAAGAGCTCGTCGTCATAGAACTCGTACGCTCCGATCTCGGCGTTGAGCCGCCGGAACCGGCCTCGCACCCACGACGCATCTCCGGATTCATAATCGTTGGAGAGCAGATCCCTCGCACGGTTGCGCAGGTATCCGGCCAGCTCGGGATCGTCAGCCTCCACGGCCGCGGCTGCCTCCCAGAGCAGGCCGTGCGCCTTCACCATCTGCGGCGCATAGGCGACGGCGTAGGGTACGGCGTACAGCATGGCCGGGTCTGGCTTCGCAGCGAGCGTGCGGAGCTTGTCGCCCAGCCCCGGGTGGAGCCCCTCAATCACTGGGAAGCGCTTCAGTGCGTCCAGGTCCTTCCGCAGCGAGGTGGCATCGGCCCGGCGGACGACGGTCCGAGGATCGAGGATCGAGGCCCGAAGCTCGGGACGACGCTCCAGCACCTGCTGAACCTGCTCCTTGGTGATGCCCCACGGGTAGACGTTCTTGCCCGGGACGACAGCGTCGGCCGCCAGGAACGGTACTCGCTGGTTCTCCAGCGTGGTCGCGATGGGGCCCTGGAACAGCCGGTAGAGCGTCCGCTGCTGCTCTGCCAGTGGGGACTTCTGGCCTTCGAGCTGCTTTCGGAGCTTGAGGGCCTGCCGGTGCCGGGAGTCCTCGTAGAGCTCCTGGAAGATCCGCCCCACCTCCAGGAGCTTGGACAGGGCCGTGCGTTCACCGGGAGTGAGGGCAGACAGGTCCGGCTCGAGCCGGATCGTCTGGGTCTTCTCGAGGATCTGGGCCGTGTGCCGCTCGGTCCAGGCGGGTGTGCCGGCGGATGCCGCCGTGACGGTCGTCATCAGGATCATTAGGAGAGGGGCTCGGGACATAGGCGGAGAGCGTACCGGAAGCCATCGATCCAGACTCGTGGTCAATAAGCCGCGTACTCGTGGCCGGGCTGCCACGCGGAGGCGCTGTTCGCAAGGGGAGTGAAGTGGCCCGGCGCTTGCTGATAATGCTGAGCGCAAACCTCGCGCGAAAGCCTCCATGAGCCTGCCGCTGCTGACGCTTCCCCTGTTGGTCCTCCATGCCGCCTCGGTCTCGCCTCCGGCCGTCCCCGCCCGGGGTGCTCAGGAGGCCATCCTCACGCTCGACAAGGCTGGGCGGTACATTGTCAAGGCCCAGAGCGCCGCAGGCACGGCATGCGACATCGTCGATCACGTCCGTGGGCCGTTCGAGCAGTCCGGTACGGTGGGGCGCTCCAATTGCGAGCTGGACCTGCTGCTGGATGCGGGCACCTACAAGCTGCGCCTGAGCTCGAAGGCCAAGGGCAAGGGCCAGGTGGCGCTGTCCGTGACGCCCTACCAAGAGATCAACGCCACGCCGCTGCGCCTGGAGCCGAGGCGCGAGGTGAAGCAGGCCCTCAAGCCGCGCCAGCAGGCCTCGTACTGGCTCAAGATCGACAAGCGCCAGCCTGTGACGCTGCGCATCGCCGGGCGGCACGCGGGGGACGTGCGGCTGTGGCGCACGGGCGAGTGGCTGGAGCCGCTCACCGCACGTGACACCAACCCGCGCCCGCGTCCGGGCATGCCCATCCACGAGTGGTGGTTCGAGGCCACCCTGGAGCCCGGCGTGTACCTGCTCACCGCGTATGGCACCGCCTCCACGGCGTGGACCCAGAGTGACGCGGATGACTCGGGCCTCACGGTGGCGTGGAGCTTCCCGCTGGCCTCCGAGGATCGGGTGGCCACCTTCACCCTGCCGGAGACGGGGCTCGCCACCCTGGAGCTCCCCGACGAGCCGTCCGCGTTCTTTCTGTCGCGCGAGGGCAGCTCGAAGTCCATCACGCGCTTGAGTCTGCATCCCCTCAGTGGGGACGGTGCCACGAACGTGTTCGCCTCGGTCGAGGCTACCTGTGAGATCGATGGGAAGGCGCTCATCCCCGAGTGCAACGCGTTGGCCGGCTCGAAGAACCGCCGGGTCGCGCTCATGCGAGGCGAGCCGGGTGCCCGCCTGACGCTGCGGTGGGCACGGCTCCTCGAGCAGCGGTGGATGGATGGTGTCTACGGGCGAGGGGCAGAGTGGATCAGCTTCACTCCGGACAAGGAGGGGGACTACCTCGTCGCGATGCATGAGACGCCGCTCGACCAGGACAGTGCTCCGGTGGGGTGCGTGTTGAACCAGACCTTCGCCAAGGCCGACCCCATACAGCAGGGACGGGATCTGCTGGAGGTGAGCCCTGACAGACCGTTCCGCCGCGCGTTCAACTACAGCGGTGGTTCCGCCACCCTGCAGTTCGAGATCACCCGCTCCGGGCGCTACGTCTTCCAGACGGCCGGCGAGCGGAAGACCCGCTGTGAGCTGTTCCGCTTCGAGAAGGAGAAGATCGTGCGGCTCACGGAGACCCAGCCGGGCTCCGAGACATGCCGTGTTGCCTTCCCCGCGACGCCCGGAATGTACGAGCTGCGCCTCTACGGAGGGACCGACGGCATCGAGACGGTGACGCTGGCCGCGGATGGGCCGCCACCCAAGGAGGAGACTCCCACCAAGGTGTCGTGCTTCTTCCCCAGGATGCGTCTGAAGGAGGGCGCGAGCTATGTGATGAACACCACCCGGGGCTCGCAGAAGTCACTGCGCGGGCTGTTCCTCCGTCCCTTGCCGCTCACCTTGAGCGAGCCGCTGGCGCTGGTGATCGATGGGCGCGAGAGCCTGAGGCTCCCGCTGAGCGGAGGACGGCCGGTGGAGATCCGCTCCCAGGGGGGCGAGCCGTTCAGTTGCTCTCTCGGCGATACGAAGGTGAGCACCCAGGGAGGCGTCTGCGCGGTGCCGGGCAATGCCGGGGAGCTCATGCTCGAGAACCCGGGGAAGTCGGCCATCATGCTCTCCCTGCGCCGGCCACCGCCTCCGCCCGCCGCGCCTCCGCCGCTGATCACTTGGAGCCCGAACCTTGCGCCGCTGCCCGTGCTCGCGACGGCGACACCCATGTGGCTCGACTTCGAGCGGGAGCAGTTCCACGCGCTCACCTTCGAGGTGAAGGACGCCGGCCTCTACCATGTAGCGACCCAGGGGTTGCTCTCCACGCAGTGCCGCATCCGGACGCCCGTCGTCCAGGAGGTCGGCGCAGCGACAGGAGGAGGGCGCGGACGCAACTGTCTTGTCTCGTCGTACCTGCGCCCCGGACGCTACCTGCTCGACGTGCGCACGGTGGAGCTGAGCCGGGGCCGTGGCGCGGTGCTGCTCGAGCGGCGCGCGGTCAAGCAGGCCGAGGGGGTATCCGGTGAGGCGGAGGTCTTCTTCCGCGCTGATGCGGGAGATCTCATCCAGCAGAAGCTCCGGGTGCCCAGACGCGCGGCGTACACGCTGAGCACCGCGGCGCAGAGCGGTGAGCTTCAGTGCCGGCTCGATGATCCGCAGGGATGGCCCGTGGTGCGCATCCCGGCGCCCTGCACGAGCACGATGACCCTCTTGTCCGGCAACTACCTGTGGACGCAGCTCCCGCTCACGGTGGAGAGCATGCGCCGCACCTCGCTGGAGCGGGTACGGCCCACGGTGACGCTCAAGGGCAACAAGGCGCACCCGTTGCCGTTCAACGCCTGGTCCCGGGTGGAGCTGGGGAAGGACGGCAAGGACGAGTTCTCGTTCGAGCTGCCCGCGGAGGTGGACGTCGCGTTCGCGATAACCCACGGGATGCAGGGGCGGCTCTACCGGGTCGACGCGGACAACCAGCTCAAGCCGGTGGAGACGATCGCCGCGATGACGCCGAACCTCACGAGGCCGCAGGGCAGCCCGGTGCCTCGGGTGCGCGCGTATGCGCCGCCCCCGGAGACGTACGAGGAGGGGGAGGGCGGTGAAGGCGGAGAAGGAGACGAGCAAGAGGAGCACTATGAGGAGAGCGAGGAGGCATCCTCGTCTGCCGGGGAGCCGCTGCCCGAGACCGATGCACCCGCTCCCACGGGGCGAGCGGTGTCGCTCGCGCCGGGCAAGTACCGGCTGATCACCGAGCACAGCCGCGGGGATGTGGCGATCACCTATGCGCTCTACCTCCGCGTCGACACGCTGGCGCCTGGGATCGTCAGGACGGTGTATGCCCCTGGCAGCTTCCCGCTGCATCTTCCGGCCGAGGGCACGCTGCGGCTCTCCACCAAGGGCAACACGGATGTGCGCTGCCGCATCTTCGACAGCGAGGGCCACCTTGTCGTGGAGAACGCCGATCGCGGAGCGGACTGGAACTGTGCCATCGCCGAGCCGTTCGCTGCGGGGAACTACACGCTCGTGCTCGAGAGCCAGACGCAGCAGCCCGGCCCGACGCGCGTCTCCGTCGCGGTGGCGAAGGTGACCGATGCCGGCATGCTCGCGGACAAGGCGACGCTCAAGCTGGATGCGGGCGTGCAGCGCGCGGCGCTCCCCGTGGCGGGTGACAACGTGGTGCAGGAGATCGGGCTCCGCTCCAAGACGGCCATCGCATGCGCGCTCGAGAACGAGCAGGGAAAGGTCGTCACCCGGCAGCTCGACACGCGCGAGTGTGTGCTGCTCGTCCGCCCAGGTGGCGCGGCTTGGCGCGTGCGGGTGTGGACGCTGTCCAGCAGCGCCCAGGTGACAGCGTCACTGATCACCCGCACGGTGGCACCTTCTTCGGGCGGGAGCATCTCGCCGACTGTGGCGGCGCTCGTGAAGGTCCCTCAGCCCGGCCGGTATCAGACGGGCGCTGGGCTCTACTGTCTGCCCGCGGGGCAGAAGGGGCCGCTCGAGCGCTGCGCGGGAGAAGCCTCTCTGGAGGCGGGTGACTGGATCTTCAGTGGCGCTGGGGAGAAGGAGTCCTCGCTGAAGCTCAGCGAGGCTGTTGACGCGATCGACAGCCCCAAGACCGAGCGCGTGCGTCTCACTCGGAACGTCTCGCTGCTGCGGCAGTCCACGCGGGCACCTTCGCTCCACCTCCTCAAAGCCACCGTGCAGGTGGGAGACCGGAGCAATCCCGCCTGTGCGCTCATGGGTGGGGCGGCTCGGCAGGATGACTTCATGTGCGTTGCGGCCACGGGAGCTACCCAGCAGTCCCTGGCACGGTGGTGGACACCCGCGTTCAGCGCGAGCGAGGCGACCTTGACCCGGATCTCCGTGCCGGTCCCCTCCGTCTCCGCGGCGCTGCAGCCAGGCTTGCAGAACCTCGTCTGGTCTCAGGGGCCAGCGCTCCAGCTCCGAATGCCCTCGAGCCCTTCGCGCGTGCAGCTGGCCCTACCGAGGAACGCGTGGGCGGTGCAGGTGGATGAGCAGGGCACCGCGGTGGACCTCTGCGCGCCCTCTCCGGGCCTCACGGCATGCGTGCTCACCGGGAAGGGAGGCTCCATCTTCCTCTACTCCCCAGAGGAGACACGCGCGCAGTCGGAGTTGGTCGCGATCGATCCCACGCCGCGCCGCGAGGTCCTCGATCGGCTGTATGAGACGGTGACCTCCACGCCGGTGCAGCAGCGCCTCACGTTCACGTCTCATCCCACCCCGCGACTGTTGAATGTCGCCGGTGCGCTGCGCTGCGTGACGACGCTCGATGATGGGGCGCGGCTGGAGGGTTGTGAGGCCAAGGTCCCAGCGGGGCGCTCGGGAGAGGTGGTGCTGGATCTCGCCGTGGGAGGCGTCCGCGCCGTGCTCGCGCCTCCCGCGGAACTGCGAGGCGCAGCTCTCGGGGGCTTCTCGGCACAGGCGTCGCCAGAGCTGCCCGCGGCCAAGGTGCTCAAGCTGAGTGGCGTGCACGTGGAGCGCTCCTTCACGCTCCCCGCCGAGGCAGTGGTGCATGTCCGGTCGGACTCGGGCGTGTGTGGCCTCGTCCAGGGCAGCACCGTCATCAGGGTGCAGGGCAGCGACAAGGGCTGCGCGTTCGATGAGGTGCTCAAGGTCGGAAGCTATCGGCTGGTCGTCCGTGGCCTCGCCGGCCGCGCGCTCTCTGGCAACGTCACCTGGACGCAGGAGCCGATCCGCGAGCTCAAGGAAGGGGTGGCGAGCGAGGAGAGCTGGATCACTCCCGCGCAGACGCGCTTCTTCCGGTTCGCTACGGCGTCTCCGGGCCGTATCGGCCTGGGCCTCCAGGTGCCTGCGGAGCTGCTCGAGTGCAGCGTGCTCGATCTGGAGCAGCGCGTGCTGGGCGAGGGCTGTCAGCAGTTCCTCCAGCTCGACAAGGGCACCTACCTGCTCGCGGTGCACGCACCGGCCACCGCGCGCCCCCTCAAGTTCAAGCCTGTCCTCGTGGGGCTCGCCGGCGCCAAGGCCGATGTCCCCGAGGAGTACCTGCGAGACTTCTTCCAGCGGATTGGAGAGAACCCGTGATGTCCGTCTTCCCGAGAGCCACCGCGCTCCTTGTCCTGCTCGCGATCTTCCCTGCCGCGGCCCAGGACTACCGCCCAGCCGACGAGAGCCAGCGCCCCGAGGGCGGATCAACCCGGATCCTCCCCGAGCAGTTCCTGCGCGGGTTCGATCCCGTCACCGTGTATTTCCCCGACAACGAGGGCCCTGGCAAGCGGCCCGCGGACGATGGCGCGAAGCTGCTCAAGATCACGCCGTCGTGGCCCGGTCAGTACTTCTGGGCGGACAGGAAGACGCTCCAGTTCCGGCCCGCTGAGCCGTGGCCTCCGCTGCAGCGTTTTGCCTTCGAGGCCCGCGGCGCGCGCAAGGTGCTCGCGACGATGATGTCCGCGCCCTCCGCGATGGCTCCCTACGAGGGCAGCACGGATCTGAAGCCCTTCCGCACGCTCACCCTCACGTTCCCGCAGCCGCTGCCGCTCGCGGCGCTGAAGCAGATGCTCACGCTCGAGATCCGCGATCTGCCCGGGCTGGCCGACTCGCCTACTCGCGTGGTGAAGGACTTCAACCTCTCGCAGCTCCCCCGCGATAGCCAGCGCAGCCCCGCCGTCTATGCGATCACGCTCGACGAGGATGTGCCCGAGGGCAAGCAGCTCCGAGTGACGGTGAGCCTCGCGCTGGGCGAGGAGGACAAGATGCTCTGGACGGGGCGGCTGTCCACCCGCCCGGCCTTCCACCTCCAGTCCATCCAGTGTGGCTCGGCGAGCTTCGCGCTGGTGGGCGGCGCCTCGGTGCCTCGGGACATGGCGCTGTCCTGCGGCAACCAGGGCGAGCTGCCGCAGCTTGTCTTCTCCGCCAACGTGCAGGACCTGACGCTCACCGCGCTCAAGCGGTTGGTGCGCCTGGAGCCCGCCGTCCCGGACATGCACTTCGAGAGCTACGGCAGCCGCGTCGCGCTGCGCGGCAAGTTCATTCCTGACACCCTCTACCAGATGCGGATCTCCGCAGCCCCGATCCGTGACGACAGCGGCCGGCCGCTGCGCGATCCCGGGGATGTGCAGGTGTTCTTCCACCTGGGGTGGAAGACCGCGTTCCTGCGCTGGAACCAGGCCAACGCCATCGTCGAGGCGAAGGGCCCTCGGATGCTGCCGCTGCAGGGCTACGGGGATGCGCGCGCGGACGTGCGCATCTACCGGATCGATCCGCTCCACGAGGGCCTCTGGCCTTTCCCCGAGCGCCCGGTCGTCGTCAATGAGGAGCGCGCGCCGCCCTTCCCGGGCGAGGAGCCTTCCACGCCGGACAACACCTCGGCGTACATTGGCTCGGAGGAATTGAAGAAGCACTTGAGGCTGCTGGGCTCGCCGCTGGTCTCGCGGGTGGTGGATCTGCCGCTGGCGAACAAGAGCGGTACGACGGCGTTTGGCCTGGATCTCGGGCCGCTGCTGGACGAGACCGTGGGCCGTCAGCGCCCGGGCACGTACCTGGTGGGCCTGCGCCGGCTTACCGGTGCCCCTGAGCGCGCTTATGTCCGCGTGCAGGTGACGAACCTCTCGCTCACCGCGGTGGAGGAGCGGGACCGGGCCGTGTTCTTCGTCCGCACGCTGGACAATGCCAAGGAGATCCGCGGCGCGAAGATCGTGATTGAAGGCCAGCGCCGCGTGCCGGATCCAAAGCGCCCGGGTCAGGTGATCTACGTGCCCTTCTCGACGCCCCTGACCACGGATGATGGGGGCCGCGCGGTGCTGGGGCCGCAGCAGGACTGGCAGAGCCTCAAGCGCATCTCGGTCCAGAGCGGGGATGACGTCCTCGTGCTGGATCCGCGCGAGCCTCCCGCCACCTTCGCGCAGAACCACTGGTCGCCGTCGTCCGGGTTCCTCGAGTGGATCGGCCAGCAGATTCCACCGCCCCGGAACGATGCGCTCCTCGGGTTCGTCTTCACCGAGCGGCCCATCTACAAGCCCGGCGAGAAGGTCTTCATCAAGGCGTACGTTCGACGGAAGACCGGCGGCGAGCTCCAGCTCTCGAGTGACGCGAGCACCTACAAGCTCCAGGTGAACGGCCCAGGGGGGACGCAGTGGCCGCTGCAGGTCTCGTACTCGGCGCTGGGCATGTCGGCGGAGTTCACCGAGAAGGATGTGCCCACGGGAGAGTTCGAGGCCGTCCTTATCGAGCCAAAGACCAGCGGCGTGGTCGCCCGGCGCTCCTTCCAGATCGAGGCCTACCGCGTCCCGCAGTTCGAGGTGCAGCTCTCCTCCGCCAGCACCGTGCGGCTGGATGCGGCGTTCAAGGTGAAGGCGGTGGCGCGCTACTACGCGGGCGGCAACGTCGCTGGCCAGCCCATCGCGTGGACGGTGACGCGCCGGCCTCACTACTACGTGCCGAGGGGCCGCGAGGGCTTCCTCTTCGCCTCGAGCACCCAGTTCGCTCGCGAGGGCCAGAGCCGGGCGCCGGAGCTCATCCGCCGGAACGCGGAGCTGGACGACGGTGGCGCGGACGAGATCCAGGTGAACCCCGCGCTTGATCTCGACGGGAGCGCCCGTGTCTACCGCTTCGAGGCCACGGTAACGGGTGCGGACAACCAGCCGGTGTCCGCTGTCACCGAGGTGAAGGCGCTGCCGCCCTTCGTGATCGGCATGAAGCTGCCGCGCTACTCGGAGAAGCCCTTCGAGCTGAAGCCGGAGATCGTCGCCGTGGGCGTGGATGACAAGGCGATCAAGGGTCAGGACGTGACGGTGCGGCTGTACCGGCGCGTCTGGCACAGCCAGCTCCGCGAGACGCACTTCGCCACGGGTGAGGCCAAGTACGTGACGGAGCAGGAGGACGTGAAGCTGAGCGAGCAGGTGGTGAAGACGGACGTGCAGCCGGTCGCGCCCACGTTCGGGCTCAAGGAGGCGGGCGTGTACGTGGTGGAGCTCATCGCCCGCGACAAGCTGGGCCGTGTGCAGACGCTCTCGGCGGACCTGTACGTCGGTGGGCAGACGCCGGTGGCCTGGAAGAAGCCGCGCCAGGGTGTCTTCGAGCTGGCCACCGACAAGCCGAAGTACCGGCCGGGAGACACCGCTCGCATCATCATCCAGAGCCCGTTCCAGCAGGGCCGCGCGCTGGTGGTGGTCGAGGAGCCCGGGGGCAACACGTACACCTGGCGCGAGGTCTCCGGCGGCAAGGCCGTGTACGAGCTGCCCATCAAGGCGAACCACGTCCCCAATATCGCCGTGCACGTGGCGCTCATGCGTGGCCGGCTGGGGGAGGGGAAGACGGAGGACGCGCGCTACCGGCCGCAGACGCTCGGGGCGTCGGTCGACATCGAGGTGGAGCCCGCTCGCAACCAGGTGGCGGTGGAGCTCAAGCACGCGGACACCGCCCGGCCAGGAATGAAGATCCCCGTGGAGATCGCGCTCAAGGATGACAAGGGCGCGCCGCTGGCGGGCGAGGTGACGCTGTGGCTGGTGGACGAGGCGGTGCTCTCGCTCGCGCCGGAGGGGCCGCTGGATCCGCTGAGCGCGTTCATCACCCGCAACGCCCGAGGCACCACCCTGAGGGACACGCGCAACAGCCTGGTCGGCAAGCTGTTCGAGCAGGAGGCTCCCGGCGGCGACGGCGACGAGGAAGAGGCCAATGCCATGAGCGGCAAGCGGATCGTCCGGAAGAACTTCCAGACGGTGCCCTTCTACCAGGCCACCGTGCAGGTCCCCGCGTCCGGCCGGCTCACAGTCCAGGTGCCGCTCTCGGATGACCTGACGAACTTCCGTGTGCGCGCGGTGGCCGCTTCCGGAGCCCAGCGGTTCGGCTTCAAGCAGCAGACGCTCAAGGTGCGGCTGCCGGTGCTGGTGCAGCCGCAGCTGCCGCGCTTCGTCCGCCAGGGCGATCGGTTCTGGGGCGGAGCGGTGGGGCGCGTGGTCGAGGGCAACGGAGGCCCGGGCGCGGTGAGCATCCAGCTCTCCGGGCCAGTGGACGCCCGGCCGTTCAACCAGGGCGTGGATCTGCAGCTCAACAAGGCCATGTCGTTCGTCACGCCCATCCAGGTGAAGGATGCGGATGTGTCGAAGCCTCAGGCGCTCACGATTCGCGTCGACGTGGAGCGCAAGGCCGACAAGGCAGGGGATGCGTTCGAGGTGCAGCTCCCCGTGTTCCCCGACCGTGTGGAGGAGCAGTTCGCTTACTTCGATACGCTGAAGGCCGGGAAGACCGCGCTGAAGCCCATCCCCGAGCCTGTCCGCCCGGGCACCGCCTCACAGGAGGTGGTCGCCGCCGCGGTCCCCGGCGTGCTCGAGCTCTTCTCTGGCGTGGAGTACCTCGCGGCGTACCCGCACGGGTGTCTCGAGCAGAAGATGTCGAAGCTCTACCCGGAAGTAGTGCAGAGCGTGTTGTTCCAGCGGATCGGGGTGGAGACCGCCTTCTCGAAGCAGGTCGGCCTCCACGTGAAGAGGCTCCAGGAGGAGATGATCACCTTCCAGGATTCGAGCGGCCTGTTCGCGTTCTGGCCGGGCGGACCGGGCGATGTGCAGGTGACGGCGCAGGCGGTGGAGTTCCTCGAGTCCGCGAAGCGTGCTGGCCACCCCGTGGACGGGAAGATGCTGGAGCGTGCTACCGAGGCGCTCAAGCGCGTGCTGCGCAGCGACTACGCCGGCCTGCTCCCCGACTGGCGGTACAACCAGCAGGTCTCCGCGCTCCGGGCGCTCGCGTGGTCCGGTCTGGTGGACGAGCACTACCTCGTCGAGCTGTTCCACCACCGCATCCACATGGACACCATGGCGCTCGCGGATCTGGCCAGCGTCATGTCGTTGCAGCCGAAGGTCTACCGCGCCAACCTGGACACGCTGAAGGGCGAGCTGTGGGATCGGGTGATCATCAAGCTCAACCGCGGCAAGCCCGTCTTCGAGGGCATCAAGCAGGGGCGCACCTACTGGGGTTATGGCTACCTCTCGTCGGAGCCGGCCATGGTCGCCTCCGTCTTCGAGGCGCTGCTGCGCGTGGCTCCGGATGACAACCGGCTCGATCTGGTGCGCGACGCGCTGCTCTCCTACGCGGACGCCACGAAAGGCTTCCAGAGCACCTACGAGAACCGGCGTGCCATCGCCGCGTTGGCGCTCTACCTGGAGCGCGCCAAGCCCAGCATCCCCAACTCCACCATTGCCCTCTCGGCGGGCAAGACGCTCACCGTGAATGGTGACACGAAGACGGCGAAGACCACCCTGGCCACGGAGAAGCCGCAGGAGGCGACGGTGACGGGCGGGCCGGTGGGCTTGCGCGTCGCCTACAAGTACGTGCCCTCCACGCCGGGCGACAAGGTGACGGCCACTCAGCGCGGCTTCCTCGTCTCCCGCGGCGCCACGCACCTGCACGCGGACGGCTCGGACCAGACACGCTTCCAGGACAAGGCGGGGGAGACGCAGACGCTGAAGGTAGGGGACATCCTCGAGATTCACGCGCAGTTGGTGAACGATCAGGCGCGGGCGCACGTCGCGTTCGTGGTGCCGTTCGCCGCGGGGCTGGAGCCGCTCAACCCCGCGCTCGAGAACGCGAGCTCGGACGCACAGCCCTCGCAGGCGGACTCGATCAAGCCCGCGTACGTGCAGCGGCTGGACCAGGAGGTCCGCTACTACTTCCTGCAGCTGCCGCAGGGGACCCACACGTTCCACTTCCGCGTCCGTGCGGCGACGGAGGGCTCGTTCGTCCACCCCGCGCCGTATGCCGAGCAGATGTATCGCCAGGAGGTCCGTGGCCGGGGCGAGGGGCTGCGCATCGTGATCCAGGGGGAGCATGAGCGCTAGGGCCACAGCAAGGGCCGCCCTCCGGCTCCTCGGTCCTCTGCTCCGCTCGAAGCGGACATGGGCCGTGCTCGCGACGCTGCTGGCCGCCGCGGCGGTGCTGTTCCTTCGCGCGCTGGACGACTCGCTCCACTCCATCGAGCCGTCACGGCTCGTCCTCGATCGCCAGGGCCGCTACCTCGGCGAGGTGCTCGCGGGGGATGGGGAGCTCGGCTACTGGCCGCTGCCCTATGTAATGCCCGAGCGTGTGGTCGCGGCGACGCTCGTCACCGAGGACCAGCACTTCTACGAGCACCCGGGTGTCTACCTGCCGTCCGTCGGGCGCGCGATCCTGCAGAACGTGAGCAACGGACGTGTCATCTCGGGCGCGTCCACCCTCGCGATGCAGGTGGCGCGTATGCAGGATCCCGGAGGGCGCACGCTGAGGCGGAAGCTCTCCGAGGCCGTGGAGTCGCTGCTGCTCATCCGCAGGCATGGGCACGAGCAGGTGCTTCGCCAGTACCTCACGCTCGCGCCGTATGGGAACCGGGCGCACGGCGTGGTCCGCGCCGCCAGGCTGTACTTCGACAAGCCGGTGGAGGATCTCTCATGGGCTCAGGCCGCCTTCCTTGCTGGGCTGCCGCAGATGCCGGGCCGCATGAACCCGTTTACCCCCGATGGCCTGAGGCGCGCGAAGAAGCGCAGCCACAGGATCCTCCGGGAGCTCCACGAGAAGGGCCTGCTGTCGAAGGTGGAGCTGGAGCAGGCGCTCTCCGCGGACCTGGGGCTGGCGCCGCGCCCGCGCCGCCGCCCCGAGGCGATGCACGCGGTGCTGGAGTGGAGCGCACAGGCGAAGCTCCGGAAGAGCCCCATCTCGGTGGCGACGATCGATCTCGAGATCCAGGAGAAGGCGGCGGCGATCCTGCGGGACAATCTGGAGCGGATCGAGCACTCGGGCGCGGGCAACTCCGCCGCGCTCGTGGTGGACACCTTCACCGGGGACATCCTCGCGTGGGTCGGCTCCCGCGACTTCTTCTCCCAGGAGCACAAGGGCGCGATCGACTTCGTGCGCACGAAGCGCTCGCCGGGCTCGGCGCTCAAGCCGTTCATCTACGCGCTGGGGCTGGAGAAGGGAGCCTTCACCGCCGCGTCCGAGCTGCCTGACACACCCATGGACGTGCGGAGTGATAGAGCCGGTGCGTACCTGGCGGAGAACATCAATCACACCTTCATGGGCCCCATGCTCGTGCGCGAGGCGCTGGCCAACTCGCGCAACATCCCCGCGCTCCGGGTGTTGTCGGAGGTGGGGGTGGAGCCCGCGCTGCGCTTCTTCGAGCGCGCGGGGGTGGAGGACATCCGCTGGGAGCCGGACCGGTATGGCCTGGGGCTCGCGGTCGGGAACCTGCACGTCACCTTGGAGGAGCTTGCCCGGCTGTACGGGAGCCTCGCTCGCGAGGGTGCGAGCCTCCCCCTGCGCCGCTTCGTGGATGAGCCCCCGGTGCCCTCACGAACGCTGCTTCACCGCGAGACGGCGCAGCTCGTCCGGCACATGCTTTCGGATCCGCTGGCCCGGCGGCCCATGTTCCCGGTGGGCGGGGCGCTCGACTTCCCATATGCCGTCTCGGTGAAGACCGGCACCAGCCAGGGCTACCGCGATGCTTGGACGGTGGCGTTCAGTGATCGGCTGATCGTGGCGGTCTGGGTCGGCAACCACGACTGGCGGCGCATGCGAGGCGTGGGAGGCTCGAACGGCGCGGCCGCCGCAGCGCATCGGATCATGGATACGGTGATGGCGAGCCATCGCCCCTGGCAGCCCATCCTCGACACATTCCCACCACCCGCTAGCGCGGTGGCGGTGGAGGTGTGCCCCCTGTCGGGGAGGCTCGCGAGCATGGACTGTCCTCACCGCAAGAGTGAGTGGTTCCTCCCAGGCAGCGCACCCACGGGGCGCTGCCCGTTCCATGCCCAGGTGAAGCTGGATCGCCGCAATGGGCTGCGCGCGGGGAAGACGTGCCCGAGCTCCGAGGTCATCACCCGCGTGATGCTGGACCTGCCGGACACCTATACACAGTGGGCGCGCAGCCAGCACCTCGACGTCGCGCCGCGGCAGGAGAGCCCGCTGTGCCCGAGCAGCGTGGAGGCCGTAACACCGAGGGTCGCCATCCGAGAGCCTCGTGGCACGGTGAGGCTGCTCTTCGATCCAGACACGCCTGCATCCGCCTCCACGCTGCGCCTGGCCGCGGAGGTGACTCCCAGCACCGAGCCGATCGTGTGGCTCGTGGACGGAGTGCCCGTGGCGACCGTGTCCTATCCACACGAGTACCGCTGGAGCGTCACGCCGGGCCGGCACGTCATCACCGCGGCCATGTCCCGGCACGCGGAGGTGAGCTCGCCGCTCACCGTGGTCGTCGAGGACTGAGGCCAGCCTCGCGGACCCTCGTCCTCCTGAGTGCTGCTCACGGCCTGAAGGGCCCCCAGGGTGAAAGGAGCGAGCCAGGAGAATCCACCATGCAAAACCAGGAGACGACGCAGTCTTGGTCCGGGTTGGGAGTCGGCACGGATCGTCAATCCTTCTTGAGAAAGGTGGCTGAGCAGCTCCCGGACTATGAGCCCGAGCTGGCTGTCGAGGCCGTTTTCTGTGCATTGACCGAGCGCCTGCCTGGCGGCATCGTCCAGCAGCTCTTCGAGCAGCTCTCCCCTGATGTGCGCGAGCTGGTGGCGCGCTGTCAGAAGCGAGCCGACGCGGCGCCGGAGAAGCTGGACAAGGAAGACTTCTATCTGCACGTGGCCAACCACCTTAACGCCGACCCGGAGAACGTGCGGCTCGTGCTCCATGGGGTGTTCGCGGCGCTGCATACGCAGATCACTGAGTCCGAGTCCGAGAAGATCTCCAGCCAGCTCCCCGACTATGTGAAGGGCACCTGGCGGGACTCGCGCCGAGGCGTGGATCAGCCGTACTGAAGCCACGGGACCGGTGGGAGCCCGCCCGAGTGCCTGGGATGCGGCTGGGCGCGGGCTCGGTCCCCACAGGGCTTGTTCCCGCCCCGGGAGCGTCCTCACTCTTCTGCGAGGAGGTCCTCCTCATGAGCCTCCAGAGTTGAAGGCACTCGGGAACGGAGCAACACCTATGGAGACATTGGCGTTCATGGCGGTAGGGTTGGCTACGGGCCTGCTGTGCCGGTTCATCGTGCCGAACCCCAGGCCCTTGGGGCTCATCCGCATGCTCATCATCGGCATGGTGGGCGGCGTCTTTGGTGGTGCCTTGGGAGGGTCACTTCAGTCAGGGCTGGCGGCTGTCTCCCTAGGAGCCCCGAGCCTCATCGGAGCCTTCCTGGTCGCGCTCATCGCGATCTTCGTGGTGTTGGGGCTCAGCCGCCAGCGGCGCCACGCCTAGGAGGCGAGCAGGCGAGCGGTGGTGTCTCTCACGGCTCGCCGAGTGGCCTCATCCTCGGCGACGGCGGGCCATGGTTGCTCATTCTCTTCCATGAGCCAGCGAGCTTGGCCAGGAGGGGACCAGCGCTCGCGAGCGAGGATCCGTACGAGGCGCTCGGCACAGACCTCGGGAGCCTCCCAGCCGCGCTTCACGAGCGACAGGATCCAGCCGATGGGGCCCGGGCGCGCGCCAAGGTCCGTGCGCACCACGCCCGGGTGGACAACGACGACATCGATCGCCGGGTGCGCGGCGGCGACGTCCCGCATGGCAAGGGCGAAGCAGAGCTTGGCGTTGCAGTAGGTGCGGATGCTGGAGAAGTCAGCGCCAGTGGGAGTGCGCGCGGCATCGAAGTGCCCCTTCACCATCGCCCCGGCGCCCACCACCATGATGCGGCGCAGGCGCCCGGCATCGAGCAGCGCCCGCTGCATCACCAGGGGCGCCAGGTGGTTGACGACGAAGGCGGTCTCGAGGCCGTCCGGTGTCAGCACCCGCTTGGAGGGCCACAGCCCGGCGTTGTGGACGAGCGTCGCGCCCGGGGTGACCAGCTCGGCAAGGCGCTGCCCCAGGGCCCGGGCCCCAGCCAGTGACGAGAGATCTGCCGGCACCGCGATGGCATGGCCCCCCTTCTGCTCGATGGCGGTGACGAGGGTGTCGAGGCGGGCCCAGTCGCGGGCGACGAGGATGAGGCGATCGCCGCGCTGTCCAGCGAGGGCCCGGGCCAGGGCGTGGCCAATGCCGCGGGAGGCGCCAGTGAGGATCAGGTCAGCCATGGCCGGAGCCTGACAGGCTGACCCTCAAAGTGGAAGTTTATTCCACTTAGATCTTGGGCGGCGCTCCGCGTAGGGTGGGAGGAGCATGGGGCCTGCACGACGTGACGGCATGAAGCGGCGCGACGCGCTCTTGGACGCGGCGCTGCGGTGCTTCGTGAAGAGGGGGGTGCTCGGCACCGGCATCGAGGAGATCCGGCGGGCGGCCGGGGCAAGCCCGTCGAGCGTCTACCACCTGTTCGATGGTCTGCAGGACCTCACGCTCGCGCTGCTGACGCGCACCTTCGAGCGGCTCTTTGCTCACCTCGCCGCGAGGGTGATGCCGACCGCCACGGCGGAGGAGGCTGTTGTCGCCCTCGTGGATGGCCACCTGGAGTGGATCCTCGGCCATCCGGACGAGGGGCGCTTCATGTATCAGGCGACGGCGCTTGAGTTCGAAGCCAAGGCGACGGAGGCCCTTCAGGCCAGGAAGGCCGAGCTGCTGGCCCCTGTCGTCCTCCACCTGAGCCGCTTCATCGCCGAGGGGAAGCTACCGCCCTGGCCTCCTCTGCTCTTCGACGTGGTGCTGCTCGGCCCGAGCCACGAGGCGTGCCGCCGGTTCCTGGCAGGCGCCCCGCTGGAGCCCGAGTGGATGCGTGCCACCTTGCCAGGCCTTGCGTGGCAGAGCGTCAAGCCACGGCAGCAACGCCTCAAAATGGGGTCTTGACCGTCAGGGCTGGGACGGGACCAGCTGGATGGCCTTCTCGGGGCAGGCCACGACACACAGGCCACACGCCTGGCACGCGCTGGCGCGAGGCGTGTAGGCCGTCTTCCGCCCGTGCACGAGGCTCTTGAGCTTTCCGAGCGCTGACAACTGAGCGAAGTCATCGTCCTTCATGCGGCCGACCTCGAAGACGCCGTAGGGGCAGACCTCGACGCAGTCGCTCTTGCCCTCGCACCTGTCACGCGCGACTACCGGAGTGAAGCGTCCCGGCGAGGCCCGGCACTGCTCGCCTGGGCGCTTCGGGTGGGCTGCTGCGCGGCGGGCCTTCTCTCGGTTCAGTGACTCGGGCATCTGGCTTCGCTCCTTCATGCATTCGCGGCCCATCGTGCGTCGGGACTCATCTTCGGCGTCAGCTCACATGAGGATGTCCACGGTCGAGAGTTCTCTCTCCCCGTCCGCGAGGAGACCTCTCGCGTCGAGGATGTTGTAGAACTCCTGATAGAAGTCCTTGGCGTCAACCGCGAACTTGCCGACGGCCTGCGTGCACTGCTGGACGCCGATGGGCGCCACCTGGTTCGCGAGATTCTGGCTGGCCGAGTCGAACTTCTTGAACAGCATGAAGTACTTCTGCATGAGCCCCCCTTGCAGAGAGCCCGCGGTAGGGACGTTCGCAGCCGGCACGTAGCCGATCTGCGGCTTCATGTTGGCATTGGTGATCGTCGGTCCTCGGTACCCATAGAGCGTCAGCTGTGACCAGCCGCGCATCTGCTTGGCGATCTGCTTGAGGACGCTGTTATACGCCTGCACGGAGCCCACTTTGTTACCCTGCTTGTCGACCACAGCCCCGCCACTGCTGGCACCGGCATAACAGGGCGTCAGGAGGATGGAGCACGAGAGGCCCTTGTCGATCCCCTTCTTCAAGGTGGCGACGAGCAGGTCGATGTCCATGTTCGCCAGCATCCCCTCGCCACCGTGGCCGACCACGTGCAGCCGCTCGCCGGAGGCAAGTCCCGCGACGCCTAAGGCTGCATCTCTCAGATCGCCTCCGGTGGTCTTGAGGGCGTAGTCGAGATGGCACATCGCCATCAGATCTTCGGTGCGCATGAACGTGTCGACGGACTCTACGTAGACCATGGTCCGCGGAATCGTACGGGTGGTGAATTCGTGCGGCAAAAAACCGGGCGCTCTCAGCAGTGGAGGCAGGCTGAGGAGTGTCTGGCCTCACATTCCGCGCAGCAGCCCCTCAGGCAGCATGAAGGCGGAGGCGGGGAAGCGGTAGGTCTTCCCATCCTGGCGCACGGCCAGCGTGCGCTTGAGCGTGAAGTCGAAGAGCAGCGGGTTGTGCCGGTCCAGCTCGTTGAGCACGCGCCGCTCGTCCGAGGTGATGTAGCCCAGATCCTCCAGGGTGCCGGTGCGGATGAGGGCATTGATCGCAGGCAGCGGGTAGTCGCTGCCGTGCACCAGCCGGGAGTGGAGATCCTCACGCATCAACAGCTGGCGCAGTGGCTCTTTGCAGCGGTTGTACTGAGTCATGGCGGAGAAGTCCGCGTACAGCAGGCCCGTGGAGCGCTGCTCCTCCATCAGCCTCAGCCACAGCTCGAAGTTGCTGACGTGGGTGCCGGGCTTGTCCAGATCCTCGCTGGTGCCCAGGCTGGCCGCGTGCGCCACCACCACCTTCACGCCCGCGTCCAAGGCCCGCCGCAGGTACAGCGGGTTGCCTAGCGCCTGGGCCTCCTCGGCCTCCACCGCCTGCTCCTCGCCCGCATGGGTGTGCAGCGGCATCTTCAGCTCGGCCATCTTCCGGTAGAAGGCGTCACAGCGCGGCGAGCCCGGGTTGATCCCCATGGCGTTGGGCAGCCACTTCACAGTTCGGGCCCCCAGGGCCGCCACGCGCTCGAGCTCGTCCACCGCGTCCGGCCGGTAGGGGTGGATGGAGGCACCGGGCAGCACGTGCTCAGGGTTCTCCTGGGCCACCTTCAGCACGTAGTCGTTGGGGGTGTGGAACTCGCTCAGCTCGGGGCGGGGCTTGCCCTGCTCGTCGTGCAGGTAGTCGAAGGCGAGCACCAGCGCACGGCCGCGCATGGGTGGCGTCTTGATCAGGGACAGGAGCCTCTCGCGGTACTGGCGGTCTGAGTGCTCGTCATCCTCCACTCCGGCGGCGTGGCGGTAGATGGAGAACTTGGCGAAGCTGATCGGGTGGAGGAGCGGCTGGTTCGTGCGCGGGTTGACGTAGCAGCCCGTGCCGTCGGTGCCGAGCCCGACCAGGTGCACGTGGGAATCCACCATCCGCGCCGGATCCACTCCCTCCCACGCTTTGGCCACCAACGCCTGCGCCTCGGCGCTCAAGGGAGCATCGGGAGGAGCGCTGCGTGCCAGGCGCGGAAAACCCAGACGGGCCGACAGCGAGCCCGCGCCCAACACGCCGAGTGAGAAGAGGAGCTTTCGCCGGTTCACGAGGCAGAGTCTACACGTTCCGGTGATCAGACCAGCTTGCCGGGATTGAGGATTCCCAGGGGATCCAGCGCGGACTTGATGGCGAGGTGGAGCCGCATCGTCTGGGGGCCAAGCTGGCGGGCAAGGTATGGGCGCTTGAGCAGGCCGACGCCGTGCTCACCGGTAATCGTCCCACCCAGCTCGTCCACCACGCGGAGGATGCCGTCGAACGCAAACTGGGCCCGGGACACAGCGTCCGGGTCGTTCCGATCGAAGACGATCGTGGGGTGCATGTTCCCATCGCCCGCATGCCCGAACGTGCCGATGAGCACGGCATGCTGCTCGGCGATGCGCTCGACCGCCGCGAACAGCTCCGCGATGCGAGCGAGCGGCACGCCCACATCGTCCAGCAGCGTGGACCCCTGTCGCTCCAGCGCGGGCAGGGCGAGTCGGCGCGCACCGAGCAGCAGCTCCCCCTCGGCCTCCTCCGCGGTCTGCGCAAGGAAGGTGGCTCCTGCCGCCTCGCAGGCCGCTGCCATCCGCGTGCACTCCGCGACGCCCTGGTCTCCCCCTGCATCGGAGCGGGCCAGCAGGAGCGCCGCGGCCTGGGCATCCAGCCCCATGGGCCTGTAGGCCTCGACGGCACGGACGGTCGCGCGATCCATCAGCTCCAGGAGTGAGGGCCGGGTGGTGGCCATGATCTCCGTGACGGCCTCGCCCGCCGCGGAGAGCGTCGGGAACGAAGCCACCAGCGTCGTGGCTCGCGGGGGACGCGGCCGGAGCCGCAGCGTGGCCTCGGTGATGATGCCCAGCGTGCCCTCGGAGCCGACGAACAAGCGGGTGAGATCGTAGCCGGCCACGTTCTTGACGGTGCGGCCCCCGGTGCGGACGGCGGAGCCATCCGCGAGGACCGCCTCCAGGCCCAGCACGGAGTCTCCTGTCACGCCGTACTTCACGCAGCACAGGCCGCCAGCATTGGTGGCGAGGTTGCCGCCGATCGTGGAGAACTCCCAGCTCGCGGGATCTGGCGCGTACCAGAGCCCATGCTCGGCGGCCGCGGCCTTGACCGCGGCATTGAGCACCCCGGGCTGGACGACAGCGAGCAGGCTGCGCCGATCGAGCTCGAGGATCCGGTTCATCCGCGCGAGGGAGAGCACGATGCACCCGTCCACGGCGTTGGCGCCGCCCGACAGCCCCGAGCCTGCCCCACGGGCGACCACCGGCACACGGTGGGCAGAGGCGATGCGGAGCACGGCCTGGATCTCGGGCGTCGAGCCCGGGCGGACGAGCACGCGTGCGGTGCCGGCCGTGGTCCACGAGGCCTGATCCCGGCGATGCGCCTCGAGCACATCGGGGTCGGTGACGATCCCCTCGGGCGGGAGCACGCCCGCGAGGTCATCCAACAGGTTCGCGCTCATGGGCACTCACGGTATCCGCGCTACTTCGAGGGCTTCAGGGACAGACAGATCCCCTTGAGCTCCTCCAGGCGGGAGGCGGGTCCGGTGCAGTGCGCCTTCACCTGGACCTCCTTGCCGTTGCGGATCACGTCGACCGCATAGGTGTCGTACTCCGGACCGATGATCACCAGGTAGCCATTCGGCAGCTCCTTCTGCTCGCTGACGGTGCCCGTCAAGCCGCGGGTGCGTGCCGCGAGCACGGCCTCGACGGCCTTGTCCAGGCTGGTGATGGGGGTGAGCTCATCCAGCGTCTCGACCTTGACGGTGACAGTGAGCACCGCGCCGTCCGGTAGCAGGTTCGCGCTGTAGGTCGTGCTCCACTCATCCCGCTTCTCCGTGGAGGTCAGGGGCACCTTGATGGTGAAGCCCTTGGGATCGGACCTCTCCTCCAGCGCAGTGCCCTTCGCCGCTCGGGACTTGCTGGAAGAGGCGCTGGTGCTCTTCGAGGGCTTCTTCTCCTTGGCGATGGCCTGGGGGGCCAGCACGGAGAGGAGGGTGCCGAGCAGGATGATCTGGGCTCGCCCAAGGCGGCGCCCCGCAAGATGTTCGTTATGGCTGGAAGAGGGCATGTCTTCTGTCTAGCCGCCCCAGAGCGGGCATGAAAGGCCCAAACTCCTTTTGGAGCCGCTCCCCGACGGTGGCCGAGATGATCCGGCCCAGACGTGCGAACAGCTTGGAACAGGTACGCCGGACTGGCGGTCACCCAGGCGGAGGCTTGAGTCCTGGCCTGCCTGCTTGTTCTCCCAGGTAGGGGCTCTGCAGAGAGACGTGCTAGCCTCCCCGCCTCAAATGCACGCTGACTTCCGGCGCTTCTACAACCAGGGCTTCTCGTCCGAGTTCTACAGCCAGTACGTCAACCGCCTCGAGTCCCAGGTGGGCCAAGTCCCGTTCCGTCTGGCGGAGTCGCCGCTCTTCATTCCACCGTCCACGCGCGATCGCATCTTCGGCTACACGCGGGAGATCATCGCCCAGCTGGCGGTGCCGGAGCGCATCGCCAGCGCGCGCAGGGCCATTCCCCCCGAGTACGACGTCCCCCGGCAGGACGAGGCCCCGGATGTGATGACGATCGACTTCGCCATCACCCGGCGCGAGGACGGCGAGCTGGACGGCAAAGTGGTCGAGATGCAGGCATTCCCGTCCCTGTTCGCGTTCACCATGATCCAGGCGCGGGTCTTCAACGAGCTGGTGAAGATCCCGGGCGCCGAGAGCGGCTTCCACTGCTTCGCCCCCGGACACGACTACGACAGCGCGCTCGCGCTCCTGCGCCGGGCCCTGCTGGGAGGCTTCTCCCCGGACGAGGTGGTCCTCCTGGAGATCGAGCCCGAGAAGCAGAAGACGCTGCCGGACTTCATCGCGACCCAGACGCTGGTCGGCATCGACTACGTGTGCGTGACGCAGGTCCTCCGCGAGGGCCGCCAGCTGTTCCGCATGAAGGACGGGCGCAAGCTCCCCATCCGCCGCATCTTCAACCGGGTCGTCTTCGACGAGCTCCAGAAGAAGAAGCCACCCATGGCCTTCCAGTTCACGGATGATCTGGACGTGAGCTGGTGCCCGCACCCCAACTGGTACTGGCTCTGGTCGAAGATCTCCCTGTCCATGCTGGACCACCCGGCCGTCCCCAAGGCCATGCTCCTGTCCCAGCTGAAGGAGGTGCCGGCGGACCTGGAGAACTACGTGCTCAAGCCGCTGTTCTCGTACGCTGGTGCGGGCGTGAAGGTGGACCCGACGCGGGACGACGTGGCGGAGGTCCCCGCGGATCAGCGCGACGGCTGGATCCTCCAGCGGAAGATCACCTACGCGCGCGAGCTGTGGACCCCTGATGGCATCGGCGTGGCAGCGGAGCTGCGTGTGCTCTGCCTGCGCGATCAGGGCCAGCGCCTGCCCGAGCCCTTCATGAACCTCGTGCGCCTGTCGCGGGGGAAGATGCTCGGGGTGGACTTCAACAAGGGGCTGGACTGGGTGGGCTCCAGCGTGGCGCTCTGGCCGAGGGCGGAGTAGCTCCTGCCTCCGGCTCAGGCACTTCGCGGGGCTACCCGGCCCGGCTGACAGGCGCGGCCGGGGCGCCCACGCCCCGCATCGTCTCTTCCACGAGCCAGCGCACCACCGCGCGCGGATCGTTGTTGCTGGCCTTGAAGATCTCGAGCTGCTTCTCCGCCGAGGTCCCTTCCTTCAGGATGTGGCGCACCTGGGCCACCTGGTCCGAGGTCCCCAGCATGTCCGAGGCCTCCGAGACAAAGGAGATCATCTCCTCCAGCAGCTCCGCGTACGGCCGCTCCTGCTGCTGGCCGAAGTCGATGAGCTTGCCGCGGATGCCGTAGCGGCTGGCCCGCCACTTGTTCTCCTCGATGAGCGGGGAGATGTAGTGGCGCCACGACTGGTTGCGCCGGAGCATCAAGTAGAGCTGGGCCGCCAGCGCCTGGATCAGCGCGACGATGGCCAGCTCCTGCTCCAGGTTGGTGGGCATGTCGCAGATGCGGACCTCCACCGTGTCGAAGACGTGGTGGACGCGCACGTCCCACCAGATCTTCTTCCCGTTGTCGATGCAGTTGGTCCGGATGAGCAGATCCACGAACTCCATGAACTGCGAGTAGCTCTCGAACGTGGGTGGGATGCCGGTGCGCGGGAAGCGCTTGAAGATGAGCGTGCGCGTGGACTGCTGGCCGGTGGCGCGCCCCAGCCAGAACGGTGACGAGGTGGACAGCGCCAGCAGGTGCGGCAGGAAGTAGCGCAGCTGATTGGCCAGCTGGATGGCCATCTGCTTCTCCTTGATGCCCACGTGCACATGGAGCCCGAAGATCAGGTTGCCGCGCGCGATGTCCTGCAGGTCCTGGACGATGACCTCGTAGCGCGGGTTGGGGGTGATCTCCTGGCTCTTCCAGTCGCTGAAGGGGTGCGTCCCGGCGGCGACGATGTTCATGTTCCCCTGGCGGGCCAGCCGGTCCAGCTCGATGCGCATCTCCGTCAGCTCCGCCCGCACCTCATTGACGGTCTGACAGATGCCGGTGCCTACCTCGACGACGGACTGGTGCATCTCCGCGCGGACGCGCTCGCGCAGCACGGCCTTCCCATCATCCAGCAGCTTGGAGATGTAGGAGCGCAGCTCCAGCGACTGCGAATCGACGATCTGGAACTCTTCCTCGACACCCAGCGTGAACTGCCCATCCAGCAGGGACGGCGTCTTCATGTCAGTTACCTCGCAGTGGCGACGGCGTTGACCGAGGTGGCCCGCGGCGCAGCGGCCGAGGCCGCCGGATGAGTCGTCTTCTTCTCCAGGTAGCGCTGCCACGAGTGGTTGATGTCGTTCTGCCGGCCCTCGCGCGCGGCGCTGATGCACAGCTCCAACATCTTCTCCAGACACCACTCGTAGTTGTCCGGGAGGATGTGATGCGGATACATGTCCGGCGCCGGGTTGGTGAAGTCGATGGCGTAGGGCACGCCGTCCTTGATGGCGAACTCCACCGAGTTCATGTCGTAGCCCAGCGCGCGGTTGAGTTCGCGGGCGCTGTCGACGATGCGCGCCTCCAGGGCCGCGGGCAGGAAGTTCTTGTCCGGCAGGTAGCTGCGCGTCTTCACGCTGTAGCGGATCATCCGCACGTGCTCGCGGCCAATCACGAGGCAGCGCACGTAGTCATCGAACTCGATGAACTGCTGCATCGTCAGCACGAGCTGGCCGGAGTTGTTATAGACGTGCATCAGCTCGTCCATGTTGTTGACGCGGTTCACGTTGCGCCAGCCGCCGCCGTCCGCTGGCTTGCAGATGGCCGGGAAGCCCACGTACCGGGCGATCCCCTCCCAGTCGAGCGGGTAGACGAGGTTGTTGAGCGAGCGGTTCGGATCGATGGCGGGGATGTACTCGCGCTGCGGGAGCATCATCGTCCGGGGCACGGTGACGCCGATGCGGTGGGCCAGTGAGAAGCCGAAGAACTTGTCATCCGCCGAGAACCAGAGCGGATCGTTGATGACGTAGGTGCCGGCCAGCATCGCCGCCTTGAGGTGGAACCGGTAGAACGGCACCTCGTGGCTGATGCGGTCGACGAGCACGTCATACTTCTTGGTGAAGTTCTCCGGGGTGGCGTCGATCTTCGCCAGCTCCGCCTGAAAGCCCGACACCTGGTTGATGCGCTGGATCAGCGCCATGGGGAAATGGTCCCACTCCATTCCCGCTAGAATTCCAATCTTCTTGTTCACGAGTTGCTCTCCGCCGTAGCCACCGCCTCCGCGGGGCGGCCAAATGCATCCAGTCCCACTGCCGCGTCATACGTCGGCATGTCCACGGGGGCCCAGTCGTGCTCGGGCGCCATGGCATTGAAGCTGCGCGCCAGCCAGCCGGGCAGCAGCAGCGCGTAGGTGCGCGCCAGCCGGGCCGGATCGTCAATCGTCTTGCACATGCGCCGGTAGATGATCTCGCCGTACGTCTCGATGACGGCCTTTGCCTGCTCGGGGCGCTCGAGCCAGTTGAGCACACCGGGCCGGTCCGCCTCGGGATGGAAGATGGTGCCGTCCACGCCCTGGGCGAAGCGGAAGGCCATCAGGCCCCGGCCCTTGCTGTGGCCGTCGCGGCTCTCGCGGGCCAGGAGCGTGCCGCCCAGCTCATTCAGGCGCTTCTCATTCAGATCCACCGCCTGCCAGCTGCGGTGCTCCCACACGAAGAGCCGGTCGCCAAACGGCGCGAAGAGGGGGGAGGCCAGGCCCTCGTCGGTGGGGTAGACGGGCATGATGCCGAACTTGCGCTCGCGGGGGATCATCTCCGCGATGCCGAAGTGCATCACGGCGATCTCGAACGAGTAGCAGACGGCGAAGGCGGCCGGCGCGGAGCTGCCGTGCTGCAGCTGCCCTTCGACGATGCGGTC
>Ga0247825_10000260_pt1 | contig 32374 bp, 31 predicted proteins | sample 13C_Vanillin_Day_FD_194413 | JGI IMG/M metagenome (GOLD analysis project Ga0247825, IMG submission 194413) | Soil microbial communities from agricultural site in Penn Yan, New York, United States - 13C_Vanillin_Day48 | ecosystem: Environmental > Terrestrial > Soil > Agricultural land | place... | reverse complement strand
TGCAGGAGGGTCAAACTGTCACATCCGGCGACCGCATCGGCATGATCCGGTTCGGTTCCAGGGTGGACGTGTACCTGCCGGAAGGCGGGCGGGCGCTGGTGGCCGAGGGCCAGACGTCGCTGGCCGGCGAAACCGTGCTGGCCGACCTTTCCGCGGCCGATTCCGGACGCACTTATCGCGTGGGGTAGGGTTGTCGGGTTGGTTAACGGCGCAAGGAAAGGCCGGGGAACCCGGCGTGGCGGCGCGGCGTTGAAACTGTTATATTGAGTATATCATGTTTTCGCCTTTTGAACGCGAACGAATGGAAGCCCGGCGGCAGCGATTCCGCGCCATCCCGGTGCGTACGCTTCTGCCCAACCTGATCACGCTTCTGGCGCTGTGCGCGGGTCTCACCGCAATCCGGCTTGCGTTCGAAGGCAAGCTCGAATTGGCGCTCGCCGCGATCGTGTTTGCCGCGGGCCTCGACGGCATCGACGGCCGCGTCGCCCGCATGATCAAGGGCCAGTCGAAGTTCGGCGCCGAGCTCGACAGCCTCGCCGACTTCGTCAACTTTGGCTGCACGCCGGGCCTGATCCTCTATCTCTGGGGCCTGAACGGCGCGGGCAATGTCGGCTGGATCGCCGCCATGGTGTTCGCGATCTGCGGCGCGCTTCGCCTCGCGCGCTTCAACGTCATGATCGACGACCCGAACCGCCCGCTCTGGGCCGGCAACTTCTTCACCGGGGTGCCGGCCCCTGCCGGCGCGCTGGTGGTGATGCTGCCGATTTACGTCGATTTGCTCGGCGGCCCGAAGGCCGGCTCGACGCTGACGCTGTTCTACACGCTCGCGATCGGTTTCCTGATGGTGTCGCAGTTGCCGGTGCTGTCCGGCAAGAACATGGGCAAGCGCGTCAATGCCGACATGGTGCTGCCGGTGTTCGTGCTGGTGGTGCTGTTCTTCGCGCTGCTGATTGCCTATCCGTGGTGGGTGCTGAGCATCGGCACGGTTGTTTATCTCGCCTGCCTGCCGCTCGGCTGGCATTCCTACCGCGAGTATCAGCGCAAGGACGCCGAGGCTGCCGCCGCGCAGGTCGCTGCCGCGCCCGCTCAGCCGTCCGACGCTCCGCCGCCGCCAAATCCCGACGAGCACGGCGACCGCCCGGCGCGACTCAATTAAGTGGCGGCGCCGCGCGCTCCCGCACTATTCTCCCGATAGACCCGCCACTCAAGGAGCGCCGATGCCCCGCGCCACCCGCGTCGTGACCGCAGCCGAGCGCAAGGATGCGCCGGTCGCCGATACGCTGATCCTGCCGCACGCGCAACGCCAGGCGCAGAAGGGCTTCCTGTTCGGCGTCAAGGGCACGTGTGTCGAGCTCGATTTCGCCGAACCGGTGCGGCTTCGCACCGACGACGCGCTGGTGCTCGATGACGGCGGGCTGATCGAGGTGGTGGCCGAGCCCGAGCCGCTGGTCGAGGTGCGCTCGACCGACCTGCCGTCGCTGGCGCGGCTCGCCTGGCATCTCGGCGACCGTCACGTGCCGGTGCAGATCATGGAGCGCAAGCTCCGGCTCAAGCGCGATCCGGCGATCGAGACGTTGCTGCAAAGTCTCGGCGCGAAGGTCGCGGTCATCGAAGCGCCGTTCGAGCCGGAGGGCGGCGCCTACGAGGCGGCCGCGGCGCACGGCCATGATCATCACCACGATCGTCATCACGGCCATCAGCATCCCGATCACGGTCAGGACCACAAGCACGGTCACAGCCACGATCATGACCACAAGCACCACGACCATTCGCACAATCACTAGCGCGGCTGAGGCGGTTGGATGGCGCGGCTCAAAGACAAGGTTGTGTTGATCACCGGCGCGTCCGGTGGGGTGGGTGCTGCCGTGGCTAATGCGGTTGTGGCCGCTGGCGGATTTGCCGCCACCAGCGATCTGGCCGGGCAGGGGGCCACCCACACACTGGACGTCACCTCGGAACCGAACTGGCTCGCGGTGATGGCCGACATCGGCCGCATCTACGGGCGGCTCGACGGGCTTGTGAATGCAGCGGGGATCGCAGCGCTCGGCAACATCGAGGAAACCGACTTCGCCACCTGGCGGAAGGTCCTCGCGGTCAATCTCGACGGCACGTTTCTCGGCTGCAAGCACGGGCTTGCGCTGCTGAAAGTCCGCGGCGGCGCGATCGTCAACCTGTCGTCGGTCGCCGGCCTGATCGGCGGGCACAACTTCGCCGCCTACAACGCCTCCAAGGGCGGCGTGCGGCTGCTCACCAAATCGGTGGCGCTGCACGGCGCCCGGCTCAATCCGCAGGTGCGCTGCAACTCGGTCCATCCGGCCTTTCTGGAAGGCCCGATGGTCGACAGCATGCTGCGCGAAACCAACTTCCCGGATGCGGCGCGCGCCCGCATCACCCGCGAGATTCCGCTCGGCCGTCTCGGCACGCCGGCCGAGGTCGCGGACATGTGCGTCTATCTGCTGTCCGACGAATCCCGTTTCGTCACCGGCGCGGAGTTCGTCATCGACGGCGGGCTCACCGCGCGCTGACGGTTATTTTCGCGGCCGCTTCAGCGCGCGGCGCTTGAGCCGCCTGGCATTGGCGCGCGCCTTGCGGAACGCGGGCCGCATCGCGGCATCGGCAATTGCGGCAGGCGCCGCGGCCGAAGGCTTCGCGCCCAGCGCGATCCCCCACATCGTCCGCATGGCCTCGAGGCCGGCCTTGGCTCCGCCTTCATAGGCCGCCGCGAGCTTCTCGCTGGCCATCCGCGTGGTCTCGGCCTGCCGTTCGGCCTGCGTCATCGCGGCCGCGGCGCCAAACCACGACAACCGGTGCCATATCGTCGTGGCCGCATAGGCGTTCGACAGCGCCCAGTCGAAGCCCATCGCAGTGGTGGTGCGCCGTGCCATCCGGGTCAATGTGCGGCGCGGCAATCCGTTCCCGGTTGGCCTCTATGCAAGTTGCGGCGGGTAACCCGGCATCAGTTCGTACGGATGCTTCCAGCCCGGCAGCGCCTTGATGCGATCGAGCCAGCCGCCGATGTTCTTGTGCGTGGCCGCGATATCGAAGCCGAATTCCTCGGCCGGATAATAGAGATAGGCGCAGAGCGACAAATCGGCGATGGTCGGGCGCCCGCCGAGAATGAATGGACGATCCGCGAGCCGCTTGTCGACGATCGCGAGATTGCCGTCGATCCTTCCTTTCAGAAACGCCATCACCGCCGGATCGCCCGTGGGCCGCGCGAAAGTTCTTGAGAAACCGGTAAGGGCCGAGGAAGCCGTTGACCTTCTGATTGTCGAAGATGATCCAGCGCAGTGCTTCGAGCCGCCCGTCGTCGCCCTCCGGCTTGAATTTGCCGGTCAGGTCCGAGAGGTAGGTCAGGATCACGCCCGACTGCGTGAGCTTCTTTGCGCCGTGCACCAGCACTGGCACCTCGCCCATCTCGTTGACTTCGGAGCGGTACTTCGGCGTGCGCGTCTCGCCGCCCTTGAAGAAGTCGACAGAGACCGGCTTCCAGTCGGCGCCGATCAGGTTGAGCATCAGCGCCGCGCGATAGGCGTTGCCGGACTGCGCGAAGCAGTAGAGCTGGTATTCGGGCATCGAGTTCCCCCGTGACGGTCCCGCAGCAGATCACGCCGGCGGCGAGGGGAGAAATAGATTTTGGGAATGGATGTGCCGCGTCTCGTTGATCAACGTGACAGCGCCGCCGGCTCGCCCCCGGTGGCCGTCCCCTCGAAGCGCCCGCCCGCGCCGGTCAGTTGCGCCAGCGGCAAGCCGGTATGGTCGCGCATGGTCAGGCCGCCCTGGTCGTAGGTCCATTTGCGGCTGGTGAAGAATTTTCCGGGGCAGCCGCCCTCCGGCGCAATGGTGCCCTCCGGGGCCTGCGCGTTGGCCGCCCCGAACGTCATATTGCACTGGCCGCGGCCGGGCTGGCTGAACAGCCAGCGCCCCGCCATGGCGGTGGGTGGCGCCGTCGGCTGCGGCGCTGCCGCACTGGGCGCCGACGTCGGCGTGCCCGACCCGGTCAAATTGCAACCGGCACACAGGCCAAGCGCGAGCAGCGCAACGATCGGTGCGGAAACGCGGGTCACAGGTCGGACGAGCCTCATGCCTTGCGGTTACTTCATCGTCGGAATGACGAACTCTGCGCCTTCCTTGGTGCCGGACGGCCAGCGCGCGGTGACCGTCTTGGTCTTGGTGTAGAAGCGGATCGAATCAGGCCCGTGCTGGTTGAGATCGCCGAAGCCCGAGCGTTTCCAGCCGCCGAACGTGTAGTACGACAGCGGCACCGGAATGGCGAAGTTCACGCCGACCATGCCGACCTGCACGCGGTTGGTGAAATCGCGAGCGGTGTCGCCGTCGCGGGTGAAGATCGCGACGCCGTTGCCGTATTCGCTTTCGGAGGGAAGCCGCACCGCCTCCTCGTAGTCCTTGGCGCGCACCACCGACAGCACGGGCCCGAAAATCTCCTCTTTGTAGATGCGCATGTTCGGCTTCACCTCGTCGAACAGGCAGCCGCCCATGAAGTTGCCGTTCTCGTAGCCCTGGAGCTTGAAGTTGCGGCCGTCGACCACGAGCTTGGCGCCTTCCTTCACGCCGATATCGACATAGTCCTTGATCTTGTTGAGATGCGCCCTGGTGACCACCGGCCCGTAGTCGGCCTTGTCGTCGGTGGAAGGGCCGATCTTCAGGCCCTCGACCCGCGGCACGAGCTTTTTCATCAGCGCGTCGGCGGTCTTCTGCCCGACCGGCACCGCGACCGAAATCGCCATGCAGCGTTCGCCGGCCGAGCCGTAGCCCGCGCCGATCAACGCATCGACCGCCTGGTCCATGTCGGCGTCCGGCATCACGATCATGTGGTTCTTGGCGCCGCCGAAGCACTGCACGCGCTTGCCGTGCGCGCAACCGGTCGAATAGATGTATTCGGCAATCGACGACGAGCCGACGAAGCCGATCGCCATCACGCGCGGATCGGTGAGCAGGGTGTCGACCGCCTCCTTGTCGCCGTTGACGACGTTGAGAATGCCCTCCGGCAATCCGGCCTTGAGGAACAGTTCGGCGATCCGCATCGGCACCGACGGGTCGCGCTCGGACGGCTTCAGGATGAAAGCGTTGCCGCAGGCGATGGCGGGCGCGCACTTCCACAGCGGGATCATCGCCGGGAAATTGAACGGCGTGATGCCGGCGACGACGCCGAGCGGCTGGCGGATCGAATAAAGATCGATGCCGGGGCCGGCGTTGTCGGTGAACTCGCCCTTCATCAGGTTCGGAATGCCGCAGGCGAACTCGACGACCTCGAGGCCGCGCTGGATGTCGCCTTTGGAGTCGACGAACGTCTTGCCGTGCTCGGAGGAGAGCAGCCGGGCGAGATTGTCGTACTCGCCCTGCACCAGTTCCAGGAACTTGAACATCACCCGGGCGCGGCGTTGCGGGTTGGTCGCGGCCCAGGCCGGCTGGGCCGCGGCCGCGTTGGCGATCGCCTTCTCGACCTCGGACTTGCTGGCAAAGGCGACCTTGGCCTGAACCTCGCCGGTGTTCGGGTTGAACACGTCTCCAGTCCGCCCGGACGTTCCTTTGACCTCTTTGCCGCCGATGAAGTGGCCGATGTCGCGCATACCCTTCCTCCTGTCCGCCTTTTTGCCCGCCTTGCGGATCCTTTTTCACCCGGTCTTTGGCACGCCGGGCGGTAAACCGCTGGTTAACCCGTCAGATACCGCATGCCCCGCTTCGCGGGAAGCCCGGCATGCCGAAACGACGCAAAGGGCGCAAAAGGAACGAATGTGGGGCCGGCCGGTGACCGACCGTTAGCCTTTACACGTCCTTAAGCCGGGCAGAGCTAATGTCGCACCGCGCAATCCCCGGCGTGTGCGGTTCGTTGCGTTTGGAGTGGTCCATGGATCTGTCTACCGCCCTCGGGCTTGCGTTTGGCGGCGTCGTTCTGGTCAGCCTCATCCTGATGGGCGGCGAGTTGGGCATGTTCGTCGACATGCACGCCTTCATCGTCATCTTCGGCGGCGCGACCGCCGCGACCCTGATCCGCTTCCCGCTCTCGTCGCTGTTTCACGGCCTGCCGCTCGGTATGAAGTACGCTTTTACGTTGCGCCGCTGGACCGCCCGCGACCTGGTCGACGAGATCGCGAAGCTTGCCGAGGTTGCGCGCAAGCAGGGACCGATCGGTCTCGAAAAAGTGGAGATCGAGGACACGTTCCTCGCCAAGGGCATGCGCTACGTTGCCGACGGTTACGACGCCGACTTCATCCGCGACAATCTCGAGCGCGACCTCGACAATTTCTGCACCCATCTCGACGAAGGGCAGAAGATCTACCGCGCCATCGGCGACTGCGCGCCGGCCTTCGGTATGGTCGGCACGCTGATCGGCATGGTGCAGATGTTCGCCAACATGACCGACCCTTCCAAGCTCGGTCCCTATATGGCGGTGGCGCTGCTGGCGACGTTCTACGGCGCCGCCGTCGCCAACCTGTTCTGCCTGCCAATCGCCGACAAGCTGCAACTGAAGCTGCACGACGAGCAGACCAGTCGCTCGCTGATCATCGACGGCGTGCTGATGATCCGCGACGCCAAGAGCCCGACCCTGGTGCGCGAGATGCTGCTCGCCTATCTGCCGGAGCGGCACCGCCACGACGACGACGAAGAAGAAGAAGCCCCGGCGGCCGCGGCGGCATAGGGCTGACGCCGCTTCTTTGGGCGGGGGCGTGACGTCAAGCATAGTGCCCAGCAGACATCATACCCAAGCGACATAATACCCAAGCGACATGGCCAGAAAGAAAAAAGGCGGCGGCGGGCACGGCGGAGGCGGTCACGGCTGGTTCGTGACCTTCGCGGACCTGATGGGTCTGCTCGTCGCGTTCTTCGTCATGCTGGTCGCGTTCTCCAACACCGACCAGAAAAAAATGAATATCGTCGCGGGCTCGATGCGCGAGGCGTTCGGCACCCAGACCGCGATGCGCTACTCCGGCATGGTCGAGCTCGACGGCCTGCCGACCCGCGCGCGGCTGAAGAACGTCGACCCCAACGTCAAGCCCGAGGACACCTCGGCGACGCCGAGCCCGGACGAGAAGAGCCGCAGCAACAGGTTTGGCGCGCGGCTGGACAACGAGGGCAACTTCGCGCTCGCCTCCGCGTCGCTGCGGCAGGCGATGCAGGACCTTCCGGAGGTGTCCGAGATCTCCAAGCACATCATGTTCGAGGAGACCAAGCAGGGCCTCAACATCGAGATCATGGACCAGAACGGCAGCTCGATGTTTCCCGAAGGCTCCAAGGAGCCGTTCGAGCGCACGCGCCGCCTGGTGCAGCGGCTGGCCAGCGGGTTGAAAACATTGCCCTATCGCATGACCATCGCCGGCCATACCTCCGCGACCCGGCAGCCGGGCCGCCCCGGCTACGGATCGTGGGATCTCTCCGCCGACCGCGCCAATGCGGTACGCAAGATCCTCGAGGAGGAGGGCGTGCCGGCCGCGAAATTCTTCATGGTGGCCGGGCGCTCCGACACCCAGCCGTTATTCCCTGACGATCCGTTCGTGGCCGCCAACCGCCGTGTCACCATCACGCTAATGCAGGAAGCGCCGCCGCTTCCGACCTCGCTCCGGCCCTGATTTCCGGCGTCGCCCGGACTTTGCAACAACCGGATCATTTTGCCGCAACCGTCGGCCTTTGCGGGTGTTGTTTTCGCACGGCCGGTGTATAACCCAGCCCCTTGATGTTGCGACGCAACCGGCGGCACTTCCACCCCCAAAAGACTGGCCAATGACTGAGGTTGCAGGCGAAGCCACCCGCCCGGCCGGGCAGACCGAGGCAGCATCCGCATCGCATTCCGGCGCAAGCTTTTTCGCGCTCGCGCTCGGCAGCGTCGGCGTGGTCTACGGCGACATCGGCACCAGCCCGCTCTATGCGTTCCGCGTGGCCGCCAAGGCTGCGGCGGAGTCGGGCCAGGTGACGCGCGATACGGTGCTCGGCGTGCTGTCGATGATCCTGTGGTCGCTGATCGTCGTCGTCACGGTCAAATACGTCGTCGTCCTGCTGCGCGCCGACAACAACGGCGAGGGCGGCACGCTGTCGCTCACGGCGCTTGCGACGCGCGGGCTCGGGCAGCGCACCTGGCTCGTGATGCTGCTCGGCATCATCGGCGCCGCGATGTTCATCGGCGACTCGGTGATCACGCCGGCGATCTCGGTGCTGTCCGCGGTCGAGGGCCTGTCGCTGGTGACGCCGGCCTTCGAGCACTACGTTATGCCGATCACGGTCGCGATCCTGATCGCCCTGTTCTCGGTGCAGCGCCGCGGCACCGCGCACGTCGCCGCGTTCTTCGGCCCGATCATGGTCATCTGGTTCGTGACGCTCGCCGTCACCGGCGCCTTGCACATCATGGACGATCCGCAAGTGTTCGCCGCGATCAATCCGGTCTATGCGATCACCTTTGTTTCGACGCACGGCACGATCGGTCTGATCACGCTCGGGGCGGTGTTTCTCGCGGTCACCGGCGGCGAGGCGCTCTACGCCGATCTCGGGCATTTCGGCCGCAAGCCCATCCAGGTCGCATGGCTGGGGCTGGTGCTGCCGGCGCTGCTGATCAACTATTTCGGGCAGGGCGCGCTGGTTCTGGCGCATCCCGAAGCGATCGAAAACCCGTTCTACAAGCTGGTGCCCAGTTCGCTGGTGCTGCCGCTTGTCGTGCTTGCCACCGCCGCGACCGTGATCGCAAGCCAGGCCGTCATCACGGGCGCTTACTCGCTGGTGCGGCAGGCGATCCAGCTCGGCCTTCTGCCGCGGCTCGCCATCGTCCACACCTCGGCCGAGTATTCCGGACAGATCTACCTGCCGCGCGTCAACAATCTGCTGCTGATCGGCGTCCTGCTGCTGGTGGGGCTGTTCCGCACCTCCCATTCGCTGGCCTCCGCCTACGGCATCGCGGTCGCGACCACCATGGTGGTCGACGGCATCCTGGGCTTCATCGTGATCTGGAAGCTGTGGCGCTGGCCGGCCTGGAAGGCAGCCCTGCTCATGGTGCCGCTGATCATTGTCGATGCGACGTTCTTCTCGGCGAATCTGCTGAAGCTGCTCGAAGGCGCCTGGGTGCCGCTCCTGTTCGGCGTTGCGGTGGTGCTGCTGATCCTGACCTGGCGGCGCGGCACCCGCATCCTCGCCAACAAGACCCGCAAGACCGAGGTGCCGCTCGAAGCGCTGCTGGCGAGCCTGGAGAAGAAGCCGCCGCACGTTGTGCCGGGCACTGCCGTGTTCCTCACCAGCGATCCGGATTTCGCGCCGACCGCGCTGCTGCACAACCTCAAGCACAACAAGGTGCTGCACGAGCACAACGTGGTCCTGACCATCGTCACCGCGGACACGCCGCGCGCGCGCGAGGACGAGCGGGTGACGATCATCCCGGTGTCGCCGCACTTCAGCCGGGTGTCGCTGAAGTTCGGCTACATGGAAACGCCGAATGTGCCCAAGGCCCTGGCGATCGCCAGGAAACAGGGCTGGCAGTTCGACATCATGTCGACGTCGTTTTTTCTGTCGCGGCGGGCGCTCAAGCCGTCGGCGCATTCCGGCATGCCGAGCTGGCAGGACCGGCTGTTCATCGGGCTTGCCAAGAGCGCGTCGGACGCCACCGACTTCTTCCAGATCCCGACCGGGCGGGTGGTTGAAGTTGGAACCCAGGTGACGGTCTAGTTCAGGCTCGGCGGCCAATCCTTTGATGGAGCGTGTTTATTGGTTTCGGAGGCGCGGCCGCCCGGCCCCGTGCGGAACCGTTTTTCTGCATGGCTGGGCTGATCCGGCCGGGCCCTGGCGCTCTGGGCATGGCACCAGCCGGGGCTATATAAGCCCGCGTCCGGCTTTGTTGCAGTGCAACAATGCGGACCCATTTCAACGGCCCAAAGAACCCATCCCATGAGCCACATCGATGCGTCATTCGCGGACGGCGGCTTGCCTCGCGCCGAGCGCGCACAGGCCCGGAACCGCTTCTGGCTGCTGACGGTCGGTAGCATCGGCGTCGTCTACGGCGATATCGGCACAAGCCCGCTCTACGCGCTGCGCGAGGCAATCAACGCCGCCGTGGGCGCTGACGGCGCGCCGGCCCGCGACGCGGTGCTGGGGGTGCTGTCGCTCATCCTGTGGGCGCTGATCGTCATCGTCACCCTGAAATATGTCGTCATCCTGCTGCGCGCCGACAACAAGGGCGAGGGCGGCACGCTGGCGCTGATGGCGCTGGCGCAACGCGCACTGGGACGCAGCGTCGGCGCGGTGGTGCTGCTCGGCATCATCAGCGGCGCGCTGTTCTACGGCGACGCCGTGCTGACGCCGGCGCTGTCGGTGCTCTCCGCGATCGAAGGCCTGAAGATCGTGACGCCGGCGTTCGAGCCCTATGTCGTGCCGCTCACCGTCCTGATCCTGGTCGCGCTGTTTGCCGTGCAGTCGCGCGGCACCGCGAGAGTCGCGGCCTTCTTCGGCCCCATCACGCTGGTCTGGTTCGTCGTCATCGGCATGGCCGGCATCTGGCATATCGCCGCCGACCCCAGCGTGCTCGCCGCGTTCAATCCGCTCTACGGCGCGAACTTTCTTGCAAGCCACGGCGTGATCGGGCTGGTCACGCTCGGCGCGGTGTTCCTCGCCGTCACCGGCGCGGAGGCGCTCTATGCCGACCTCGGCCATTTCGGGCGAAAGCCCATTCAGTTCGCCTGGATCGCGGTGGTGCTGCCCTCTCTGGCGCTGAATTATCTGGGGCAGGGCGCCCTGGTGCTATCCAATCCCAAGGCGATCGAGAACCCGTTCTTCATGATGTATCCGGAGTGGGCGCTGTTGCCGATGGTGGCGCTCGCCACCGCTGCAACCGTGATCGCCAGCCAGGCGGTGATCACCGGCGCCTATTCGCTGACCCGGCAGGCGATCCAACTGGGACTCCTGCCGCGCTTCGAGATCCGCCACACCTCCGAGACGCAGATGGGGCAGATCTACATGCCGCGCGTGAACGCGCTGCTGCTGCTCGGCGTGCTGCTGCTGGTGGCGTTGTTCCGCTCGTCGAGCGCGCTCGCCTCGGCCTACGGCATCGCCGTCACCGGCACCATGGTGGTCACCGCGACCATGGCGATCGTCGTCATTCACAAGGACTGGCGCTGGCCGCTGTGGGCCGCGGTCGCGCTGATCGCGCCGTTCCTGCTGATCGACGCGACGTTCCTCGGCGCCAACCTCCTGAAGGTCGCGGACGGTGGTTGGATGCCGCTGGTGCTCGGCGCGCTGGTGATGACGGTGATGTACACTTGGCGGCGCGGCAGCCGTTTGCTATTCGAAAAGACCCGCAAGAGCGAGGTGCCGCTCGATCCGCTGGTTGCGTCGCTGGAGCGCAAGCCGCCGCAGCGCGTGCCCGGCACCGCGGTGTTCCTCACCAGCGATCCCACCTGTGCCCCGACCGCGATGATGCACAGCCTCAAGCACTACAAGGTGCTGCACGAAAGCAACGTCATCCTCACCATCGAAACCGCCCAGGAGCCGCGCATCGATCCCGCCGAGCGGGTGCAGATCGAGCCGATCGGCGAGACCTTCCGGCGCGTGCGGCTGCGTTTCGGCTTCATGGAACAGCCCAACGTGCCGAAGGCGCTCGCCATTGCCCGCAGGCAGGGCTGCCAGTTCGACATCATGTCGACGTCGTTCTTCCTGTCGCGGCGGACGCTCAGGCCCGCGGCGCATTCCGGCATGCCGCGCTGGCAGGACCGGCTGTTCATCGGGCTTGCCCGCAGCGCCAACGACGCCACCGACTATTTCCAGATTCCCACCGAAAGGGTGGTCGAAGTCGGCACGCAAGTGGCGATCTAAGTGGCGATCGAACTGGCTGTTCCGGGGTACTCGGCGCTTTCGCGGCGCGGGGCGGATGGCGTATAAGATCGCGCCATTCGTAGCCGGGGAGTACTGCATCATGTCCGAACCACGAGATCCGCCGGTTCATGATCTGACGCCGGAGGACGTGGCGAAGGGCCTTGCCGAGGGCAGGGTTCTGCTGGTCGACGTGCGCGAACTCAACGAGACGGCGGTGGAGCGCTACCCCGAGGCCGTGATCGTGCCGCTGTCCGCGTTCGATCCCTCGCAAATTCCCGATCCACAGGGCAGGCAGGTGGTTTTCGCCTGCCGCTCCGGCCGCCGCTCGGTGACCGCCTCGCAGGCCGCGCAGGCGTCGGGCCTTCCCTACGATTCCCATCTCGCCGGCGGCATTCTGGCGTGGAAGGCCGCGGGGCTTCCGACCGAGTCCTGAACCGGACGAACCTGTTGGTTTCGGCTGCCGGCGCCCGCGGCGCGAGTGACGGCCTGCTGCCCGTACCCTAAAATGCCGCCGGTCCGGTCACGGAACGCGCGATGTTTGAATCCGCCTACCGCCAGCGTCTGGCTTCCGATCTCGCGCGCTGGCAGTCTGACGGCGTGATCACGTCCGCCACCGGCGACGCGATCCGCACAGCGCTGCCGCCCATGCCCCGGGCCGTCAACATCCCGACGGTCGTCGGTATTGTCGGCGGCCTGCTGATCGCCGCCGCGTTCCTCGCTTTCGTTGCCGCGAACTGGACGGAGATCGCGAGGCCCGCGCGTTTCGCCATTCTTATCGCGGGAATCGTCGGCTCCTACGGCATCGGCGCCTTCTTCGACCGTAGCAGCCGGCCTTACCTCGCCGACATCAGCGCAACCGTCGGCTCGATCGTGTTCGGCGCGTCGATTGCGCTGGTCGGGCAGATGTACCACCTGGCTGAGGATTTCGCGGCCGGCATGATGCTCTGGTCGGCGGGTTCGCTGCTTGCGGCGATCCTGACCGGCTCGCGCGGCGCACTTGCGGTCGCGCTCGCGGCCGGATGCTTCTGGAGCGGCACGCGCGTCACCGAACTCGGCGACGCTCCGCATGTGCCGTTCGTCGCGTTCTGGTTCGCCGGCGCGGTTCTCGCCGTCATCTGGAACAGTCCGGTGGCTCGCCATCTGGTCGGCGCCGCGGCTCTCGGCTGGCTGCTAACCATTTTCATCGGCACGACCCGTCAGACGGACAATCCGATACCGCTCATCGTCGGCAGCGCCGCGCTGCTGCTCGGCGGCGGCCTAACGCTGTCGAGCCTCGCAACCGGCGCGCTTCGGGCGCTCGGCGTTACGCTTTCGACCTATGCGGCCTTTGCGCTGGCTATCGTGCTCGCGCCGGTGGGCATCGAGGACTACGTAAAGCGCATCCTCGTGCCGCCGGCCTGGTCCCTGGTCTGCGGCTTTGGCGGAATCTCCCTGGCATTCGGCGTTGCGGTCGCCGGCCGGTGTCCCGGCTCTGCCTTCGCAGGTCTCGCGCTCGTTTTCGCAATGATCGTGGCGACCGGATGGGCCGGTTCAGCCAGCGTGGCGCAGCCCTGGACCACCTACGCGATGGTACTGGTGTCGATGCTCTGCCTGGTCGTGTCGGGCATGCTCGACGATGTGCGGCCGCGAGTGGTCGCGGGCTGGATCGGGCTCGGCTTGATGATCGCCGGCATCACCTGGGCGGTGAAGGGCTCGCTGCTCAAGCGCGCCGTGTTTCTTGCAGCCTCAGGAATAGCCGCGGTGGTGCTGGCCGCGCTGCTCTCGCGCCTTGTGCCGAAGGAGGAGGAAGGCCGATGAACAGCCTTCTTGCTTCGTTGGCCCGGATGCCGCGACCGTTGTGGTTCGCGCTGGCGGGCCTCGTGCAACTGGCGCTGATCGCCATGATGGTGATCGACCGCGCGAGCGTCCTGCGCGAGGGGACCGAGGTGCTTCTGCAGACCCGTCCGGTCGATCCGCGCGATTTCCTTCGCGGGGATTACGTCGTGCTGTCCTATGACATCTCGGAGATGCCCGCCGGCGAGTTGAAGGGCAAACCACGGGAAGGCCGCGAGCCTGTCGTATTCGTCAAGCTTGCGCGCAAGGGCGACGGCTTCTACGGCGCGGTCTCCGTGCATCTCGATCCGGTTCCGGTGGCCAGCGGCGAAATCCTGATCCGCGGCCGCGTCCCCAGCTGGCGATGGTGCAGGGATTGCGAGCAAGTCTTCGTCCACTACGGGCTCGAAAAATTCTTCGTGCCGGAAGGCGAGGGACGCGAGCTTGAGCATGCGCGCAACCAGCAGAGGCTTTCGATCGTGGCCGCTGTGACGCCGTCGGGCCGCGCCGCCATCAAGCGGCTGTTGCTCGATGGCAAGCCGGTCTACGATGAGCCATTGTTCTGACCACGAATCTGCCAGCCCGAATTCAAACCTTCATATCCAGGGATTCCGATGCGCCGCGCGCTTGCTGTTGCCGTCCTCACCGTGATCGCTGCTGGCCCGGTTGCTGGACAGCAGCGCGATCGCACCGTCAACATCTACAACTGGTCGGACTACATGGAGCCCTCGGTCATCGAGAGCTTCACCAGGGACACCGGCATCAAGGTCAAGTACGACACCTTCGACGCCAACGAGACGCTGGAGACCAAGCTCCTCGCCGGCAAGTCGGGTTACGACGTGGTGGTGCCGACCGCGTATTTCCTCGAGCGCCAGATCAAGGCCGGCGTGTTCCAGAAGCTTGACAAGGCGAAGCTGAAGAACATCGGCAATGTCTGGCCGGACATCGCCCAGCGGCTCGCCACCTACGATCCGGGCAACCAGTTCGCGGTCAACTACATGTGGGGCACGACCGGCCTGGGCTACAACGTCAGGAAGGCGAGGGAGGTGCTGGGCATCGCAGGCCCCGTAGGCGACGCGATGGCCAGTTGGGACATCGTCTTCAAGCCCGAGCAGCTTGCGAAGTTCAAGGCCTGCGGCGTGCACATGCTCGACTCCGCCGACGACGTGATTCCGGCGGCGCTGCACTATCTCAAGCTCGATCCGAATTCCAAGCAGCAGGCCGATCTCGACAAGGCCGCGGAGCTTCTGATCAAGATCCGGCCGAACGTCGGCAAGTTCCACTCGTCGGAATATCTCAACGCGCTGGCGTCGGGCGAAATCTGCCTGGTGCTCGGCTGGTCGGGCGACGTCAAGCAGGCGCAGAAGCGCGCCGCCGAGGCCAAGGCCGGCATCGAGGTCGGCTATGCGATCCCGAAAGGCGGCGCGCAGATGTTCTTCGACAATTTCGCGATCCCGAAGGACGCCAGGAACGTCAACGAGGCGCACGCCTTCATCGACTACATGCTGCGGCCGGAGGTGGCGGCGAAGAACTCGAACTTCCTCGGCTACGCCAACGGCAATCTTGCGAGCCAGACGCTGATCGACAAGGCGGTGCTGGACGACAAGACCGTCTATCCGGACGCCGCCACCATCGCGAGCCTCTATCTCGTCACCGCCCGCGACCAGCGCACCACGCGCGCCACCAACCGGCTGTGGACCAGGATCAAGACCGGGCAGTAGCGCGAATCAGTCGCTTTTTGTCCGCTGGAGTACTTGGACGGAGCACACACTCAGGTGTCACCCCCGGGTCTTGACCCGGGGGTCCATGAGATTGTGCGTCATCGGAAATCGTACGACTGGCTTTGTGGCGACCGTTCATGGATTGCCGGGTCACGGCGCTACGCGCCGGCCCGGCAATGACAGCGTGCCTGTTGCGTCAGCCGCGTCGAAGTAGCGCCTGCCTACGTCAATGCGTGTCGAACACCGCCTGATACGTGGCGACGGCTTTGCGCGTGGCGTCCATCTCCGCCCTGGTCGGATTGTCGGGGTCCTGCGCCGGCGGCAGGCTGCCGAACTTCAGCAGGCACGCCATCAGCAGGAAGCGTGCCTTGTTGGCGGTGAGGTTTCCGGCGGCAATATGGATGTCGGTCGGGTCGGCGAAGCCCATCGGCGCGCCGCGCCCCGTGAGCGCCACTGGAATGCCGCTGAACACCGCCTTGCGCATCAGCTTCATGCGCGTGTGCGACGGCGAACGGCCGTAGGGCACCAGCCCCTGAACCACGAAGCCGGTGAGCAGGCCAAGGCCGAGCTTGTGCTCGATCGAGGCCATCAGGTCGATCTCCGGCGCGGTGTCGTGGCCGACACCCATCCCCGAATAGCTGCCGTCGTTCGAGATGGTGACCACCGGAATGGCGTCGGGCAGAAGCTTGCCGTTGCCGTCCTTCACCGCGATGTCGACGAGCCCGATGCCCGAGCCGGCTTGCTTCGCCGCCTTCACGCGGTTCGGCAGCGCGGTGATTTTGAGATCCGACCGGTAGGTGTGCTTGAACAGCGGCAGATACGTGAGCGCGATCCGCCCGGTGTGGCTGATGTTGCCGACGATGCCGCCGTGGCCGCCGGCCGCCACGTACCCGCCGGGACGCGCATCGGCCTTGGTGACCTCGCGCGCGGCAAACAGCTGCTGCTCCTGGATCACCACGACGCCGCAGCGGTTGCGGCCCTGCTCGTCGGCCCAGACGCGCGAGCGGATGTAGCGCGCCGAGTCGACGATGTTGGCCGGCCCGTCGGCGCTGATCTGCCCCTGCGGCCGCTGCGCGGCGTTGCAGCAGATCGGCTTGTCCGTGTCGATCAGCAGGTTGAACCAGTAGGCGCTCTCTTCGACCTGCGGACTCCCTTGAGTCCAGATCACGCCGTCATAGTCGCCGCCCGACGCGAGCGCCTGCATGTCGTTGGTCGCTTTCGCCAGCGCCTGGCGCGGCGGGCCGACGCCCAGGTGATAGGGCTTGTAGCCGAAGAAATGCGTGCCGCGCACCTCGGGCGGGATATCGCCTTCGCCTTTGTCCGTGCGCAGGTGCGCCGGTAGCCCCTTGGTGAAGCCGCTCGGCGGCACCCCGCGGTAGAAGTCGATGCTGGCGATCGACGAGAGCAGACTTGCGGTGCCTTCGACGCCGATTGATAGGCGATCGATCTCCTCGAAGCTCCGCGAACCGTCCGGGAAGAAACCCTGGCGGTAGATGGCCCCGCCCGGCGTGGTGCATTCCTCCTCCCAGGCCGAGCCGTCGGCTTGGCGCGCCATGTAGGGCAGGGGATAGAGACCGTCCTCCGGCTTCAGCTCGATCTCATAGACCGGCCTGTCGTCCGGGCTCCGGCGTTCCTTCCGGAACACGCCGTCCGCGCCGATGTAACCGTCGGGTGGCGCGTAAAGCTCGGCCGCGTCGGCTTCGAGCGGATGGCCGGAAAACTGTTCGACATAGACCTTCGCAGGAGCCGCAAGCCGCTGCGCACGCAGCGCGTCGTGCTTCAGCGGCGCGCCGTCCACGTCGTTCAGGAGCGGCAGACCGTGCCGGGCGCGCGCCTTGTTCGAAGTGACCAGCGGCGGTGTGTTCTGGATGGTGGCCGTTGGGCCGGCGAGATGGGCAATGCGGGTCTTGTTGCTCTGGTTCATCGCGTGCGCGACCGCTCTCTAGGCTTGGGTCCATGCCGGCGGCAAATGATAGCCCACAACCTGTATGGCCCTTCAATCGCCACTGCGTCGCGTCGTATCAGCGCGAATGCATGCCTGAGGTTTAGGCTGGGAGCCTGCCAAAATGAGCGCTTGAGCCGATAAGATGCTCTTTCTTGAGGCAATCGGCGGGTCAAGGGGAAGCTTCCGCAATGACGATCATCGACTGTCAGGTCCACGCCTATGAGGCGAACACGCCGAAGCGGCCCTGGCACAGCGTGCCGAACTGGCCCGATCACGTGACGGGCGACGAGATGGTCGCGGCCATGGACAAGGTCGGCGTCGACGGTGCGATCTTCATCTCCTCCTTTTCCATGTACCGCTATGACGCGAGCTATGCGGTGGAGGTGCAACGTGCCCATCCTGACAGGCTTGCGATCGTCAAGGCGGTCGATCCGGACGATCCCGCCGTGGGCGATGTCATCGCCGACTGGAGGCGGACGCCGGGCGCGGTCGGCATCCGTATCCTGATGCAGAAGGAGTCGAGCCGCGCGCCGGACGACCCCGGCTTCGACCGCATCCTGCGCGCGGCCGTCAGGCACGACCTTCCGGTCAACATACTTTGCTGGGGCAACGTGGATGCGGGCACGGCGGTGATCGACCGTCATCCTGACACGCGCTTCATCGTCGATCATCTGGCGATCCTGCAGCCCCGTACGCCGCCGGCCCCGCCGCAGCCGTGGGCCGACCTGCCGAAGGTGCTGGAGCTTGCGAAGCGCAGGAACGCGGTGATCAAGGTGAGCGGCGCCTGCACGCTGTCGCGCGAACCCTATCCGTTCCCGGACATCTGGGATCCGCTCGCCCGCGTGTTCGATGCCTGGGGTTTCGAGCGCTGCCTGTGGGGCACGGACTGGACCCGCGCCCACGCCGTCGTCAACTACGAGCAGGCGGTGGAGCCTTTCCGCAGCACCGACCGCCTGAGCGACAGTGAGCGGGCGATGCTGATGGGCGGCGCGTGCGCAAAAGCCTATCGCTGGTCGCCGAAGAAAAATTAGCTATCCCTGCCGCCACCTGCGGTGCAGCCACAGCCACTGCTCGGGATGCTCGCGCACCCAGCCTTCGATCACGTCGCTGATGACCTGCATGGTGCGCTCGACGTCGATCTTGCCGCTGGCATCGCGCGGCGGCACGATTTCCTCCGTCACGCGCACCTGAAACCGGCCTCCGGGATGGCGCACCACGCGGATGCCGTGGATCGGGCATTCGATATTTCGGGCCAGCCGGGCAATCAGCGGATTGGCGAGCGTCCATCGCCCAAAGAACGTCACCGGCACGCCGCGGCCGTACCACTGGTCCACCAGCATCGCCACGTGTGAGCCGCGCTTCAGCGCATCGGCGAGCTTCACCGGCGCATCCATGGTGGTGGCCATCAGCTGGCCCATGCAGCCGGCGCGCGAGGCGGCGATCTCGTCCGACACGGCCCGCAGATTCGGCCGGCGGTAGACCACCGTGGTGTCGAGCCCGTATTTGTGGGCCACCACCGCCGCGAGCTCCCAGTTGCCGAGATGCGCGGCGAACACCAGCGCGGGCTTGCCGTCGTCGCGAAGGCGCAGCGCGATCTTTTCGCTTTCGTCGGAGCGCATGATGCGCCCGGTTCCTTGCAATTCGTCGTAGTCCCACAGGCGGTCGATGTGGGCGAACTCGGCGCCGACCCGGCCGAGGTTCTCCCAGACGCCGCGCAGGATGGTTTCGATTTCCGCGGGCGATTTTTCGGGGAACGCTGCCGTCAGGCTTTCCCGGCCGATGCGATGTTCGCGAAACCACGGTCCGATGGCGCGCATGAGCCACGCACCGAAATTCGACGTGGCGTCGAGCGGAATGAGCCGCGCCGCGCGCAGCACGCGCACGGCGATGAAGCCGAGCGCCGCGTTCCCCGCGCGGCGCAGCCGCACCGCGGATTTCAGCTTGAGCGCGCGGAGGTCCACCTGAGCCCTTTGGCGCCTAGAACGTCACGACGATCTTGCCGAACACCTGCCGGCTTTCCAGCCGCGCGATGCCGCGCTCGAGATCGGCCAGGCCGATCTCGGTGTCGATCACCGGCAGCAGGCCGCCCGCCATCTTGGCGAGGCTGTCGCGGATGTTCTTCATCGAGGCGCCGAACGAGCCGAAAATCTTGTACTGCTGCTGGAACAGCTGCATCAGGTTGAACTGCACGCTCGGCCCCGCGGTCGAGCCGCATGTCACCAGTCTGCCGCCGCGCTTGAGCACCAGCAGCGAGCCGTTGAAGCCTTCGCCACCGACGTGCTCGAACACCACGTCCACGCCCTTCTTGTTGGTGAGCCTGCGGGTGATCGTCTCGAACCGGTCCTTGCGGTAGTTGATCACGTGGTCGGCGCCGATCGCCTTGGCCTTCGCGGCCTTCTCGTCGTCGCCGACGGTGGTGATGACGGTGCAGCCGATCGCCTTCGCCATCTTGATCGCCACCGTGCCGATGCCCGAGCCGCCGGCCTGCACCAGGATGGTCTCGCCCGGCTGCAGCTTGGCGTTGTCGAACAACATGTGCTCGACGGTGGAGAACGCAATCGGCGCGCAGGCCGCATCGCGCAGGCTCACGCCCCTGGGGACCGGGATGACCAGCCGCGCCGGCATGTTGAGCCGGTCGCGCGCGAAGCCGTCGATGTGAAAGCCCATGATGCCGGCGACGTTTTCGCAGAGGTTGTCGCGGCCTTCCCGGCAGGCCTTGCACGTCCCGCAGGTCACCGCGCCGTACATCACCACCGGATCGCCGGCCTTGAAGCCGGTGACGCCTTCGCCGACAGCCGTGATCTCGCCGGATGCTTCGACACCGACGACCTGCGGCATCTTCCGCTTGGCGAAGGCCATGCCGCGGAAGCCCCAGAGGTCGAGATGGTTGAGCGCGATGACCTTGGTCGCAATCTGCACCTCGCCCACGGCAGGCTGTGGCGGGGCAGGGATGTCGGTCAGTTCGAGCTTGCGGTCTCCGACCAGCTGGAGCGCGCGGACGGTCGTGGTCACGCGGGTTCGCGCCCCATCACCAGCGAAACGTTCTGTCCGCCGAAGCCGAACGAGTTGGAGATGGCGTGCCGCACCTTGGCGTCGCGCGCCTGGTTCGGCACCACGTCCATCGGAATGCCGGGGTCCGGCACCTGATAGTTGATGGTCGGCGGGATGCGCTGGTGCTGCAGCGTCAGCAGCGAGAACACCGCCTCGACCGCGCCCGCCGCCGACAGCGTGTGCCCGATCATCGACTTGTTGGACGACATCGGGATGGATTTGGCGCGCTCGCCGAACACGGCCATCACGCCCATCGCTTCCATCTTGTCGTTTTCCGGCGTGCCGGTGCCGTGCGGGTTGATGTAGTCGATATCGTCGGGATTGAGGCCGGCGTCGGCCAGCGCGTTGCGGATGCAGCCGACGATCGGCTTGCCGTCCGGGCTCGAGCGGGTGCGGTGGAAGGCGTCGGCCATCTCGCCGCAGCCTTCGAGGACGCCGAGGATCTTGGCGCCGCGTGCCAGCGCCGCCTCGAGACTTTCCAGCACAAGCACGCCCGCGCCCTCGGCCATCACGAAGCCGTCGCGGTTCTTGGCGAAAGGCTTGGCCGCCTGTTCGGGCGGATCGCTCGAAGTCGACAGCGCGGAGAGCAGCGAGAAGCGGATCAGCGATTCCTGGTTCACCGAGCCGTCCGAGCCGATGCACAGCGCCGCGCTGGTTTCGCCGCGGCGGATCGCTTCGACGCCGAGCTGGATGGCGGTTGCGCCGGACGCGCACGCCGTCGAAAGCGAAATCGGCGACCCCTTGGTGCCGAACCGGTCGGCGAGGTTGTTGGCGACCGAGGCGAACTGGAAGCGCCGGTGATGATGGCCGTACCGGCCGCTCGCCGCGGTCCGCACGATGTCGGTGTAGGTGACATTGGCGTTGGCGCCGGAGGCCTGCGCCATCTCGCGCCGCTGCGCCCATTCGATCTCGATCGGCGGCACGGCGAGGAACAGGGGCCCCGGGAAATCGCCCGCGCTACCGATACCGGATTCCGCCACCGCTTCTTCTGCGGCGAGACCGGCAAACCGCTCCGACAATTCGGGCGCGGACAGCGGATCGGCCGGGACGAAATCGACGGTGCCGGCGAACCGCGTCTTCAGACCCTCGGTTGCGAAGCGAGTGATGTTCCGAATGCCGGACTGTCCGGCCGTCAGCTTCGTCCAGTTGTCGGTTTTTCCCACGCCGAGCGACGTCACCACGCCTATGCCGGTGACGACGACGATCGGGCGGCCTGCGCTGTCGAGATGGGACGGCATGCTGCGGCTCTCCTTCAGGACCAGATTCTTCAGGGTCCGGCTTCGACCAGCGCCAAACCTTCGCCGCGCCAGTGACCGACCGATGTGACCACCGCCTGCGTCAGCGATCCATCCATCGGCCGCTCGGCGCTCGAGCTTGGCGGAAACAGGCTACCACGGCTCACCGCCAGCGCAGCGAGCGCGACGTTCATCGCGAACAGCGGCTCCAGCGCATGACCGAGATAGGTGCCCGTCGCGCGGACCGCAACGTCGCCGTGCTGATCGAGAAACGCGCGCTCCTCGGCGGTGGCTGGAGCCGCGCCGGAGGCGCCGGAAATCACCGCGACCTTGCCCTTGTGAAGGCCGCCCGCGATCTTGCTCCAGAGCTTTGCGAGCCCTGCCGTTACATCGCCGGGATTGCGCCTCGACCGGTCGGCATGGACGGCGCTCAACCGCGCCAGACGTTTCGCCCCCCGCGCTTCGGCATGCTTGCGAGATTCGATCACCAGGAAGGCGCCGAGCGAGCCGAGCGCAAAACCGGGATTGGCTTCGCGCTCCCACACCGGGACCAGCTTGTCCTTCAGGCTGTAGCCGCCGAACTCGTAGAGCATCAGCAGGTCGGGACGTTCGGCATTGTAGCCGCCGCCGACCAGGGCCACCTCGCTCTGGCCGGCCGCGATCCGCGCATGCGCGATGCGCACCGCGTCGACCCCCGACGGCTCTTCGCCCATGAAGGTGCGCGACGATCCGGTCACGCCGTGCACGATCGAGATGTTGCCGGCGAGCAGGTTGGAAAGCTGGGCGAGGAACAGGGTGGGGCGCAGGTCGCTCATCAGCCGTTCGTTGAGAAAGGCTTCCGGCTGTTCCGCGGTGGGCAGGCCGGACAGGATCGCGGTGTCGGCCGCGACGTCGCGCTCGCCGCCGCCGGCCGCGACGATCATGTCGGTGCGCGAAAGGATTTCGGCGTTGCCCTTGATGCCCGCGGAGTCGAGCGCGAGGCCCGCCGCATAGGTGCCGATGCGCTGCCAGGGCTCCATCTGCCGCTGGTCGCCTTTCTTCGGAATCTGCTTGTCGAAGTCGATCGCTGCGATGCGGTGAACGACGTACGGCGCGAACATCGCCGTGTCGGCCTGCGGCTTGCCGGAGCTGAGCCCCTGCCAATGCGCGTCCGGCCCCTCGCCAAGGCAGGAGACGATGCCGATGCCGGTGATCCAGGCCTCGCGGTCGGGCGCGCCGTCAACCATGAGCCACCGCCTCCAGCGGGAATGCGATGCGCCTGGCGACCGCGTGCATGTTGTCGAGGAAGTCGCCCTTGGGGAAATCGACGACGCGGAAGGTGATGTCGGCGTTGCTGACGGTCTTGCCGTCCACCGCGACGCTGGCTTCCGTCATCGCGAAGCCCGAGCCTTCGTGCACGATCCTGGCCGATATCGTCAAAGCCTGGCCGGGGGTGACGAAGGTGCGCAGCTTTGCCTCTTTCACCGCGGCGAGAAACGGCATCTTTTCGAAGCGCATGCGTCCGATGATCAGCCAGCCCGACGCCTGCGCCATGCTTTCGATCAGCAGCACGCCGGGCATCAGCGGACGGCCCGGGAAATGCCCCTCGAAGATCGTGCTTTCGGTCGGAACGTTGGCTTCAACGCGGATCGTCAGGTCGTTCAGATTGAGGTCGATGATCCGGTCGATAAGCTGGAAATACTCGAGCCGCATTGGTCCCCGGCGTCAATTGCCCGCTTCACTTCCCTTTGGCGGCGACGAGATCGTCGATGCGGGAGCAGAGGTTTTTCAGCACGAAATACTGCTCGGTCGTGGCCTTGCCGTCGTTGACCTCCTGGGTCCACTGCTCCAGCGGCAGCTTGATGCCGAACGCCTTGTCGATGGCGAAGGCAATGTCGAGGAAGTCGAGGCTGTCGATGCCGAGATCGTCGATCGCGTGGCTGTCGGGCTGGATCGTGTCGCGCTGGATGTCGCATGTCTCGGCAATGATGTTTGCCACGGTATCGAACGTCGAAGGCATCGGTAAGTCCCTGAATGATAACTGATTTTTGTCGCCGCGCCGATGGTGGCGAAGCGCCGGGACCGATGGTCGTTCCGCCCGGTATTTCCCACGGGTGAGCCGAGTGCCCGTATAGCGAAGGCAGCCTAGCAGTTCAATGGTGGCAAGGTGTTGCAGGAATTGCACACCGGCCTGTTATTTCGGGCGATTTTCGCCGGAGCGGTACCCCGGCCGGCCGAATCGGCTTAAGCGGCCCCTGGGGAGTTCACGCACCGTCGATCTCGCGTTGGGTTGGTCTAATCCATCCGCCTTGCTGTCGCCACACTGCCCGTGTGTTTCCGCGGCTCCCCCTAACATCGCTGGAGACCTATTGAATGATCGCAAGATCGCTCGCCGCCATTTTTTGTTGCCTCACCGCCTTTGGACCGCTGACGGGCGTTGCCCGGGCAGAAACCGGAATAGCCTCGGTCTACGGCTACGATGGACAGAAGACGGCAAACGGCGAGCGCGCCAATCCGAGGGGCATGACCGCAGCCCACAAGAGCCTGCCGTTCGGCACCATGGTGACGGTGGTCAACAAGAAAAATGGCCGCGAGGTCACGGTGCGCATCAACGACCGCGGGCCCTTCATTCCCGGCCGCATCATCGATCTGACGCCCGCGGCGGCCAGCGAACTCGGCTTCTCCGGGCTCGCGCCGGTGCAAATCAGCGTCAACGGCGGATAGGCGATTCAGCGCGCAGGCGGCGCGTTCACGGGCGTGCAGCCCGGCCGCCCGATCAGCACGCAGTCCTGGTTCTTGCGCATGGTCGTCATGAAGTCGGCGATCCAGATGCCGCCGGCGACCAGCAGCACCGTGAAGCCCAAGGCCAGCGCGTTCATCAGCATCCGGTGCCTGTAGTCGTCAGGCTCCTCGGGCGTGCTCTCGAACTTCTTGAGGTCGGGAACCGGAGGCGGCGGCGCGTGGTGCACGAACAGCGAGCCGCCGCGCGGGCGGAATTGCAGGATCTGGCGTTCGGGCTCGTTCGATTTCGGACCGGTCACGGCTCGCATCCTTGCCTGACCGGGAGATAGTACCATGGGGCGGCGAAGGCAATTGGGGCATTTACCCGCCGTATACGAGCCTTGTTCCGTCCGGCGCGTGGACTGCCCGTTGCGGTGGCTCTATAGAAGCGGCGTCAATTGGAGCACTCCATGAAGTCCGTTTTTCTCGCCACCGTGATGGCCTTGGCCGCGACCGCGGCATCGGCGCATGACTACAAAGCCGGTCCACTCGAGATCAAGCATCCCTGGTCGCGCGCCACGCCCAAGGGGGCGACGGTCGCCGGCGGCTACATGTCGATCGTGAACAAAGGCAGCGCGCCGGACCGCCTGATCGGTGGCTCGGTCGCGGGCGCGGGAAAGTTCGAAGTCCACGAGATGTCGATGGACGGCGGCGTGATGAAGATGCGGCCGCTGCCGAAGGGGCTCGAGATCAAGCCGGGCCAGACCGTGGAGTTGAAGCCCGGCTCGTATCACGTAATGTTCGTCGGGCTGAAGCAGCCGTTCGAGCAGGGCAAGAGTGTCAAGGGCACGCTCGAATTCGAGAAGGCCGGCAAGGTCGATGTCGAATACGCGGTGGAAGCCATCGGCGCGTCGCCGCAGGGGCAACGCAGCGGCGGCCATCACGGGCACTAGAACCGCAATTGCGATACGCCTGACTTCACGCCGGCACAATTGTCGGATCGGTCCGGCTTTGGCCTGAGAATCGCCCTGGGCCATTTTTCGGTTTCAACGAGCGCGTCGCTGAGGGGCGCCCGACAGACATCGGCCGGTCGCCGCTCGGTGTCCGCTATCGGGTGATTGGCTGACATTGTGCGATTTGGCGCTTGAGGGAATGGGATACGATCGGTCATCCTTCCGTTTGCAGCAGCGCTGGATGTCCATGGGACGACATCTGCCTTGATGTCATCTGTGCCAGGCCGAGCAGAAGTCGCAAGAATCTGTTTGCGGTCACCCCGGGGCGTGTCGGGATCAGGGAGGCAAAAAATGGCTCAAACGAACAAACGCCGGTTGTCCGGCAGATGCAGTTGCTGCATCGAACCGTTGTCCGTGGCCGGCGTGAGCCGCCGGCAGATGCTGGCAGGCATCGCAGCGGCGGCCGCCGGCACGGCCGCGGGGTTTGCGCCTCAAGCGTTCGCGCAGACATCATCCACTGAAAAGCCGTTTCGGATCGACACCCATCATCACCTGTCCTCGCCTGGATTTGTTGCGGAAATTGCCGGCCGTCGCACCGGCCAGACACCTTTGATGCGATGGACAGTCGCAAAATCGATCGAAGACATGGATCAAGGCGGAGTTGCGACTTCGATCTTGTCGATCAGCGAACCGGGCGTGTTCTTTGGCAACTACGACGCCGCTCGCGTGCTCGCCCGTGAATGCAACGACTTCGGAGCCAAGGTCATCGCGGATCATCCCGGCCGGTTCGGCATGTTCGCCATCGTGCCGCTGCCGGATGTCGAAGGCAGCTTGCGCGAGATCAGCTACGCTCTGGACACCCTGAAGGCGGACGGCATCTGCATGATGACCGACTACCAGGGGAAATTCCTGGGCGACCCGGCGTTCACGCCGGTCATGGAAGAGCTCAATCGTCGCAAAGCCGTGGTCTACACGCACCCCAATCGAAACGATTGCTGCCGAAACCTGATTCCCGACGTGCCTGAACCGGTCATCGAGCTTGGGACAGACACCGCGCGGACCATCGCAAGTCTGCTGTTCAGCGGCACGGCAGCGAAATTTCCCGACATTCAATGGATTTTTTCACACGCCGGCGGCACCGCTCCGGGTCTGATGCAACGTTTCAACTCCTACTTCAACGCGCGCAAGGACTTGCAACCTCGCCTGCCGGCAGGGCCGGCTCACTACATGGAGCGCTTTTATTACGACACGGCGTCCGCAACGACGGTCTATCCGCTGGCGGCACTCACCAGGCTGGTGAAGCCGACGCAAATCCTGTTCGGGACCGATTATCCATTCGGCCCGGCAAAAGCAGTCGCAGCCGGTCTGCGCTCCGTTGGCTTGTTTGGTCCTGAAGACCTGCAAGCCATCGAGCGCGGCAATGCGGTACGGATCATGCCGAGATTGCGCACGTAGAGCGGCACCTGCGTCAGCATTCAAATGCGCCAATCCGCCGCGAGGCGCGCGCTCAAGCCGGCCTTTTCCACGATCGCCCGGCCGACTTTTTCCGCTTCCGCAATGACGCCCTCGCCATCCGCGAGGCGCGCGAACATTCCATCGCGATAGACGATCTGCCCATCGACCAGCACCGCGCGCGCGTCGCTGCCCTTGCCGGCACAGATGAAGCTCGACAGCGGTCGGTGCAGCACCCCGACATAGGGCTTTCGCAAATCGAAGACGGCGATGTCGGCGCGCTTGCCGGCCTCCAGCGAACCGATCTCCTTTTCAAGTCCGAGCGCCTTTGCGGCGTTGATGGTCGCCATCTCCAGCGTGCGCTCGACCGGCATGCGGGTCGGGTCGAGATGGCGCACATGCTGCATCAGGCTGCAGACTTTTATCTGCTCGACCATGTCGACCGAGTAATCGACCATCGGCCCGTCGGTGCCGAGTGCCACATTGACGCCGGCGCGCTGCGCGTTGGCGAACGGCGAAATGCCGCCGCCGCGGATCGCCTCGCTGGTCGGCGTGTAGACGAAGCTGCAGCCGACGGTCGCCATCTGCTCGATGTCGAGCTCGGTCGCATGGATGCCGTGGATCAAAATCCAATGCGGGTCGAGGATGCCGAGTTGCATGAGATAGCGGACATCGGTGCGGCCGGTTTCCCTCAAGTATTTCAGAAAGCCCTTTTCCAGCGAGAACGTGCCGCCGGAGATGTGCGCGGTGATCTTGAGGCCGAGGCGCCGGGCCAGTTCATAGCCGCGGCAGATCAGCGCCTCGGTGCTCATGCCGGCGGCAACCCAATGGGCGTTCGACTCGATGGCGATGCCGAACCGCACCAGCCCATCGTGCCTGCCGTTCCAGCGCCGCGCTTCTTCCTCGAACGCCGCCAGCGCCTCGTCGAGGCTCATCGGATGGTTCGGATTGCCCGGCGTCTCGCAGCGCAGCTCCTTGGCGTAGACTTGGCGGATGCCGAGCGCGGCCTGCGGCTCGATCGAGGCCGCCACGAGATCCGGTGTCGTGGTCGTCACCGAATGATTGAGCGAGCAGGTGGTGCCGGTCGAGAGCATTTCCATGCCGGCCACGGTGCTCGACACGCGCATGGCGTTGGCATCGAGCTTGAGCGACAGCGGCAGCAGCAGGCCGGTCACCCAGTCTTCCAGCAGGAATCCGTCGGCCAGCCCCTTGAACAGGGTGTACCAGTGGTGCTGGTGCATGTTGATCAGGCCGGGCACGACGATCGAGCCCGATGCGTCGATCACCTGGTCGAAGTCGGTAGGCTTCGGCGTCTGCGCCGGAGGGCCGACCGCCGAAATCGTTCTGCCGTCGACCGTAACGTAGCCGCCGGGATAGACATTGCGGGCGCCGTCGACAGTGACGACATAGCCGTTCGCGATCAGGATCCGGCTCATCGGCTCGCGAACGGCGTTATTCGACCTTTATCCCGGCACGCTTGACCACCTCGGCCCATTTGGCGATCTCGCTTTTCACGAACGGATCGATGTCCTTCAACGCCATGGTGGAGGGTTCGCCTGCGGTGGCGGCGATACGCTGCCGAATCGATGGATCGGCGAGCGCCTTCGTCACCTCGGCATTCAGCTTTTCGACGACCGCCTGCGGCGTACCCTTCGGTGCCCAGAGCCCGAACCAGGTGTGGTACTCGTAGCCGGGCACGCCGGCTTCGTCGACCGTCGGCAATTCGGGCATCAGCGGCGATCGTGTCTTGGAGGTGATCGCCAGCGCGCGCACCTTGCCGCCTTTCGCAAGACTCATCGCCGTCGACATGTTGTCGAAGAACACCGGCACCCGTCCGGAGATGACGTCCTGATAGGCCGGCTGCGCGCCGCGATAGGCAATGTGGCCCATCTCGACGCCGGTCATCATCTTGAACAGTTCGGGGGCCAGATGCTGTCCGGTGCCGTTACCGGCCGACGCATAGTCGATCTTGCCGGCCTGCGATTTCAGGTGGGCGATCAGTTCCCTGATCGACTTCACCGGCAGGTCGTTGTTCACCACCGCCAGGAACGGATAGGTGGCGAGCATCGCCACCGGCACGAAGTCCGCCACCGGATCGTAGGGCAGCTTGGCGAACAGGCTGGGATTGACCGTCATGTTGCCGTTGAGCCCGACCAGCAGCGTGTATCCGTCCGGCGCTGCCTTGGCTACGGCCGTGGTGCCGACCAGCATGCCCGCGCCGGTGCGGTTCTCGACCACGAAGCTCTGGCCGAGTTGCTTTGACAGCTGGTCGCCGATCAGGCGAGCGATGGTGTCGGTTCCGCCGCCGGCGGCAGACGGCACGACGAGCGTCACCGACTTTGCCGGAAAGCTCTGGGCATGCAGCGCGTCAGGCCCGGTGAAACCGACGGTGGCGGCGACGGCGGCGATTGCTGCGCGCAATGGCGTGATCATCACGGATGTCCTCCCGAGACTTTTCCCTGACCAGGGCTTTTTCCTAAAGTATCGCCGTCGAGGGGGAGGGTCTACGGTGATGATCCCGCAAACAACGAGATGGGATCTCGTCCGCCCAAGCCCGGTAACTGCACGGGCCGTGCATCCGGGACGGCCCGTGCCATGCCGGTTTACGTGCTAGTGTCGCGGTTGGCCGGGGCAGGCAGGCGGCGCGATATTTTTTTGACGCTGCCCGGTCGGGCTTTGACGTTCATGCAGATGTGGTTGCGATGCTCGATTCGTCCATGACCGGCGACAGCGCTCACGCGCCAGCTTCGGCCTCTCGCCGCTTCCGGCGCATCAAGTGGCGATATGCCTCGCCGATCATTGTCATCCACCTCATAGCGCTTCTTGCATGCGTGCCCTGGTTCTTCAGCTGGACCGGCGTTGTTCTGATGGCGCTGGGGCTCTACGTCTTCGGCACGCTTGGCATCAATCTCGGTTATCATCGGCTTCTGACACACCGCGGCTTTTCCTGTCCGCGATGGCTGGAGCGCACGCTCGCCGTCCTGGGCGTGTGCTGTGCCGAGGAATCCCCGACGGTCTGGGTCGCGTGGCATCGGCGGCACCATCATGTCGCCGATGAGGAGTTCGACCCGCACACCCCGCTCACGAGCTTTCTGTGGGGCCACGTCGGTTGGCTTGTGATCAAGAGCAGCAACAGCGAGCCGGGGCCGCTGATCGATCGCTATGCCGCGGACCTGGCGAGCGATCCGTTCTATGGGTGGCTGGAACGCTCCGACAACTGGCTCAAAGTGGCCCTGCTGACATGGGCGGTCTATTTCGCGGCGGGCTTCGCGGCAGCGACTCTCGAAGGCGTCCCGACGATGGATGCCATCCAGTTCGGTTCGAGCCTGGTGGTCTGGGGCGCCGCGGTGAGAACCGTATTGGCGTGGCACCTGTCGTGGTCGATCAATTCGGTCACGCACCTGTGGGGCTATCGCAACTACGATACGCCCGACAACAGCCGCAACAACCTGCTCATCGGGCTGCTCACCAACGGGGAGGGGTGGCACAACAACCATCACGCCGACCCGCGTTCCGCGCGGCATGGTCACAGCTGGCGCGAACCCGATGTGGCGTGGCTCACCATTCGCGCGCTGGCGGCGCTCGGACTTGCGCGCAAAGTGGCCTTGCCGCCCCCGAACCTCGCGGATGTCGTGCGATCAGGGGAGACGCACGGCTAGTGTTGTCGAAAACGTTCGATCGACCGGGATCTGCGCTAGTCTGGCTTGACCCCCGCGAACTTCATCACCTTGCCCCACTTTTCGGTGCCGGCGAACGGATCAGCCGCCTTCGACCCTGATGTTGGCGCTCCGGATCACCTTGGCCCACTTCTCGGTTTCATCCGTCATGAGCCTGGCGAATTCGGCGGGCGAGCCCGTCAGCGCGTCGGCGCCGAGATCGGCCAGGCGCGCCTTGACCTTGGGATCGGCCAGCACCGCGTTCATCTCCCGGTTGATCCGCGCGACGATCTGGGCCGGCGTGTTTTTCGGCGCGGCGAGACCGAACGGACCGCTCGCTTCGTAGCCGGGAATAAAATCGCCCACGGTCGGCAACTCGGGCAGCAGCGCCGAGCGCCCCGCCGTCGTCACCGCCAGCGGGCGGACCTTGCCGCCTTTGATGTGCGGAATCGAGGCCGCCATGGTGTCGAACATGACCTGCACCTGACCGCCGATCAGGTCGGTCATGGCGCCGGCCGCGCCGCGATAGGGCACGTGCACGATGTTCACGCCGGTCATCAGCTTGAACAGTTCGCCCGCCATGTGGATGCCGGTGCCGATGCCGGGCGAGGCGAAGTTGAGCTTGCCGGGATTGGCTTTGGCGTAGGCGATGAATTCCGGGACGGTGTTGACCGGAACCGACAGGTTGACCTCGAGCACGAACGGCACGCGCGCGGTGCCGCCGACCGGCGCGAGGTCGCGCAGAAAATTGGTACTGAGCTTGTCGTAGAGCGTGTCGTTGACCGCGTGCGCCGGAACCGTCTGGAGCAGCGTATAGCCGTCCGGCGGCGACTTCGCGGCCGCTTCGGTGCCGATGTTGCCGCCGGCGCCCGGCCGGTTCTCGATGACAAAAGTCTGGCCCATCCGCTCCGACAGCCACTGCGCCATCAGCCGGGCAAAGATGTCGGAGCCGCTGCCGGGGGCGAAGCCGACGATGATGCGCACCGGCTGCGCCGGATAGGCCTGTGCGGAAGCAAAACGCGAAGCGACCGGGAGCACGGCCGCGCCCGCGGCCAGATGCAGAAACCGACGGCGATGAAGCTTCATGAAGCTCCCCCCTCTGTATTTCCTGTTGCACGGTAGCAAATTTGATTGCCCAACGGGTATCTCGCTAAGTGCGGCGGCCGGTTACCGGATCAATCCGGCCTGGCTCCCGAGAACTTCACCACCCTGGCCCATTTTTTGGTTTCATCGGCCATCAGCTTGCTGAAATCGGCGGGCGATCCGGCAATCACGGTGCCGCCCAGCTCGGCAAACCGCGCCTTGTTCCTGGGCTCGGCGAGCACCGCGTTGATCTCCCGGTTGAGCTTCTCGATGATCTCGACGGGTGTGGCTTTGGGCGCACCAAAGCCGTACCAGGCACTCGCCTCATATCCCGGCACGGTATCGGCGATCGTCGGGATGCCCGGCAGCGCATCCGAGCGCGTCGCGGTGGTGACCGCCAGCGCACGCAGCTTGCCGGTCCTGATGAATTCGATCGAAGACGGAAGCGGATCGACCGTCACCTGCACCTGTCCGGCGATCAGATCGGTCAGTGCGGGCCCCGAGCCGCGGTACGGCACGTGGAGCATGTCGACACCGGCCATCATCTTGAACAGCTCGCCTGTCACATGGCCTGCGGATCCATTGCCGCCCGAGGCCATGTTGAGCTTACCCGGATTGGCCTTGGCATAGGCAACCAGCTCGGACACGGATGCGACCTGAAACGACGGATGGACCACGAGGACAAGCGGCATCGAAACGATGCTCGCAACCGGCGCGATATCGCGCATGAAATTGAAGCTGAGCTTGTCGTAGAGGGTCGCGTTGATCGCGTTGGCCGGACTGACCAGCAGAAGCGTGTATCCGTCCGCCGCAGCCCGCGCGACCGCTTCGGTGCCGATATTGGTGCCCGCGCCCGGCCGGTTTTCGATCACGAATGGCTGGCCGAGCCGCTCCGACAGCCATTGCCCCATCAGGCGCGCCAGAATGTCGTTGACGCCGCCGGCCGGTGCGCCTGGTGGTGAGT
>Ga0247825_10000259_pt1 | contig 32394 bp, 29 predicted proteins | sample 13C_Vanillin_Day_FD_194413 | JGI IMG/M metagenome (GOLD analysis project Ga0247825, IMG submission 194413) | Soil microbial communities from agricultural site in Penn Yan, New York, United States - 13C_Vanillin_Day48 | ecosystem: Environmental > Terrestrial > Soil > Agricultural land | place... | reverse complement strand
AATCTACTCCCCTTCGGTGGTAAGCAGTGAGCAGAAAGCAGTGAGCAGTTACCCTGCCGGGCGCGCCCGACAGAGGTTTTTCCGCTCACCGCTCACTACTCACCGCTCACTCGCGGCAGCATAAAAATGGCCGCGAACAGAATGAGCCCGGTCGAGCTGCGCGCTGCGCTGTCGCTCTCCAGCATTTTCGGACTGCGCATGCTGGGCATGTTCGTGATCCTGCCGGTGTTCGCGATCTACGCAGAGGGCCTGCCGGGCGGCGACAATCTCACGCTGGTCGGTATTGCGATCGGCATCTACGGCCTGACCCAGGCGATCCTGCAGATTCCCTTCGGCTGGTGGTCCGACCGCTACGGCAGAAAGCCCGTGATCTACGTCGGGCTCGCGGTATTCGCCGCGGGCAGCTTCGTCGCCGCGCTCGGCGTCAACATCTACGTCGTGATCCTCGGGCGCATGCTGCAGGGGGCCGGCGCGATATCGGCGGCGGTGATGGCGATGACCGCGGACCTCACGCGCGACGAGCATCGCGCGAAGGCAATGGCGCTGATCGGCTCCACCATCGGGGGCACGTTCGCCCTGTCGCTGGTGCTCTCGCCATGGCTCAACGCCGTGATTGGCGTGCCGGGCATCTTCGCGATGACCGGTGTGTTGGTGATCACCGCCATGGGTATCGTTTATGCGGTGGTACCCGACGTACCCGAGATACCCAGGCGCGGCAATGCGCGCGGACTCGAGCAGTTCGTGGCGGTGCTGCGCGATCCCCAGCTCGCGCGGCTTTACTACGGCGTATTCGCGCTGCACGCGGTGCTGATGGCGCTGTTCATTGCCATACCGCTCGAGCTGCGCGCGGCCGGGTTGCCGGTGGGCCTCCACTGGCAGGTTTACCTGCCGGTGATGGCGGGGTCGTTCGTGCTGATGCTTCCCGGGATATTTGGCGCCCGGACGCCCGGGGGAGTGAAGACGGTATTCATGGCTTGCATCGCCTTGCTGCTGCTGGCCCATGCCGCGCTGCCATGGCTTGCGGGGGGTGTATGGGCCATCGCCGCGTTCCTGCTGATCTTTTTCACTGCATTCAACGTACTGGAAGCGCAGTTGCCGACGCTGACCTCCCGGGTCGCATCCGGAGAATCCCGCGGGCTCGCCATCGGGGTGTTCTCTAGCCTTCAGTTTTTCGGGACTTTTTTCGGTGCCGCGGTGGGCGGATTTCTCTACAGCCGGTGGGAAACGGCGGGCGTTGTCATCTTCGACGCGGTCCTGCTCGTTATCTGGCTTGTGGTTGCCGCCGGCACGCGGCCACCGGCATCGAGGAACGGTGGACAGCGCGGCGTTTGACGAACAAAATGGGCTCGAATTCATAGCGAGGGACAGACAATGGCTTCAGTAAACAAGGTGATACTCATCGGCAACCTGGGCCGCGACCCTGAAGTGCGCTACCTGCCGAGCGGCGATGCGGTGGCGAATTTCAGCATGGCCACCACCGAGAAGTGGAAGGACAAGAGCGGCGAGATGCAGGAGCAGACCGAATGGCACCGCATCTCGTTCTTCGGCCGCCAGGCCGAGATCTGCGGTGAGTACCTGAAGAAGGGCAGCAGCGTGTACGTCGAGGGACGCTTGCAGACACGCAAGTGGACCGACAAGGAAGGCCACGAGCGCACCACCACCGAGATCCGCGGCGATCGCATGCAGATGTTGAGCGGCCGCGGCGGCGGCAGCGGCGGATCGGAGCCGATGGCCCGCGAGCCGCGCGAACCGGCGACGGCCGGCGCCGGAAGCGGCGCCAAGCCGCAGCAGGCCAAGAAGGGCGGCGGGGCGTTCGACCAGATGGACGACGACATCCCGTTCTGAGCGCCGCTCAGAACGGGATGGGATGAGGGCGGAGGGATGAGGGATGAGGGATGAGGAAAGACTCTCGAAACTCCGTCCAAAAAATCCCGGCGCTGTAACAGTCTGTTTCGACTGCTAGGCGCGATGCCGGCACTAGCTCCTCATCCCTCCGCCCTCATCCGTCATCCCTGCCGATCGTGAGCGATATCGTTGCCGCTTGCATTGCGAAGGTGCGTGCCGGAGCGAATCGGATCGTATTCCCTGAAGGCCACGACGAGCGCATCGTCGCGGCCGCGAGAAAGCTGAAGGACGGCGGGATCGCCGCTCCCGTGCTGCTCGGACTGCCGGTGGAGATCGAGGCGGCGGCGGGACGCGCCGGTGTCTCTCTCGCTGGCATCGCCACGCTCGATCCGGAACGCAGCGACCGGCTGAAGGATTACGCGGAGCTCTACGCGTCCGGACGCCCGGGCAGCGCGAAAGTGGCCGGCCGCCTGGTGCGCAAGCCGTTGCACCACGCCGGGATGATGGTGAAAGCCGGCGATGCGGACGCCATGGTCGCCGGCGCGGACAACACCACCGGGCGCGTGATCGAGGCGGGCCTGATGACCGTGGGGCTCACCGCCGGCATGCGAGCTCCGTCGAGCTTTTTCGTGATGGTGGTTCCTGCGCGCGACGGCGCACACGCGAGAAATTTAATTTACGCCGATTGCGCGGTCAACGTCGAGCCGGATTCCGAAATGCTCGCCGACATTGCAATCGCCTCCGCCGAATCCTGCCGCGTTCTGCTCGAGGAAGAGCCGCGCGTGGCGTTGCTCTCGTTCTCCACCAAGGGCAGTGCGCAGCACGCGCACGTTGTGAAGGTGACGCGGGCGCTCGAGCTCGTGCGGGCGCGGGCGCCGGGCCTTGCCGTGGACGGTGAGCTGCAGGCCGACGCCGCTCTCGTTCCGCAGATCGCTGCGAAGAAGGTGAAAGGGGAGAGCCCGGCCGCCGGTCGGGCGAACGTCCTCGTCTTTCCCAACCTCGACGCGGGCAATATCGCCTACAAGCTCACCCAGTGCCTCGCGGGAGCGCGCGCGATCGGGCCCGTGCTCCAGGGATTCGCGCGGCCGGTAAGCGATCTTTCCCGCGGGGCGAGCGTGGACGACATCGTCGCGACTTCCGCGATGGTGCTCGCCCGGGCCTGACAGGACAGACGTTGCCCGAGCACCGCGGCCTCATCGCGCTGATGGTTCTGTCCGCCTTCGTCGTGACGGGCGGCATCCACTATCAAACCCCGATGCTGGCGACAATCGCCGCGGAATTCCAGGCTGATGCCGCGACCGTCGGCTGGATACCGACGCTTTCTTTCGGCGGGATGGTGGTGGGCACGCTGTTCCTGGTGCCGCTCGGCGATCGTATCGACAAGCGAAAGCTCGTGCTGTGCCAGATTGCGGTCCTGATGTTTGCGCAGGCAGCCATGGCGGCGGCACCGTCGATCGCGGTGCTGGCTGCGGCGAGCCTCGTGACCGGGATCTGCTCGCCGCTGCTGCAAAACTTCGTCGCCATCACCGCCGAGATCGCGCCGCCGGGCGAGCGCGGGCGCGCGCTCGGCACGCAGTTGACCGCCATGTTCAGCGGCATCCTGTTCGCGCGCATCGCTGGCGGCCTGATCGCCACGCACATCGGCTGGCGCTACAGCTACGTGCTGTCGGCCGGCATGCTGCTGCTGATCATTCCCGTGCTGTGGGCGCGGCTTCCCCGGACGCAGCCTACTTCGCGAGCCTCGTATCGCGACCTGCTGTGGTCGATCTGCCTGCTGTGGCGCACCCATGGAGAGATCCGGCGCGCGGTCACGATTCAGTTCATGTTCGGCATCTGCTACGGCGGATTCTGGGCGGTGGCCGCGCCCATGCTCGCCGCGCTCCATCGCGCGGGGCCGACCGCGGCGGGCCTGATCGGCATTCCCGGCGCGGCGGGAATACTCGTGGCGCGTCCGGCCGGCCGTCGGACTGACCGGGTCGGCGTCGCGCCCGTGGTGCTGGTCGGAATATTTTCGATGCTGGCCGCATGGATAGCCATGGGCTTCGGCGCATGGGCCATCGCCGGCGTGATCGTCGGCGCAATATTGCTCGACTGCGGTTTGCGCGTGGCGATGGTCGCCAATCAGACCCTGATCAATACGGCCGTGCCGGATTCCCGCGCGCGTGCCAACACGCTGTTCGGCGTGCACGTGTGGACCGGAAACGCCGTGGGCGCGTACCTGACCAGCTGGGCGTTCGCGGAGTTCGGCTGGCTCGCGGTGTGTGGCGTCGCGATGGCGGCGACCGTCGCCGCACTATTGATACACGTCGACGTGCTGCCGGTCGGGGGGCGGGCGAAGTAAACCGCTCACGCGGGGCGGATTTCCGCTTTCTTGGTCACCGGGTTCACGTAGCCGCCCCATAGCACCATCACCCGGTTGCGGTGTGGATCGCCGCACGCAACGATGTTGATGACTTCGGGACCGGGCAGGACGCGGAGCAGTTCTTTTTCCTTTCCAAGATACTCACGCGGGTAGATGCCGCGCTCAACGGCATCCGGAATCGTGAATGCTTCGGAGTGGCCGTATTTGAGGAGGAACTCGAGCTCCTGGTAACCCACCCGCGCGTGCTCGTAGAGGTATTCGCGGATCTTCTGCTTCGAGTAGCCTTCGCCCGCGAGCGACTTGGCGACCGGCGGCGCGATCATGATCGTGATCATGTTCTGGAATCCGTTCGGGCCGCGCTCCGCGAGCCGGGCAAGGCAAGGCTTCTTCGTGAGCTCCAGGCTCAGGAACTCGAGCGCGGTCCGGGCGGCGCTCTTGTCGGCCGTGCCGTAGATGGCGGGGGGCCAGCCCCAGGTCACCGTCCCGCACGCCGTCACCGTCGTGTCCTCCTTGCTGAAACCCTGCTCGACGCGGTACGGCTCCCACGGATTCTCGCCATCGTCCTCGGCGATCACGAAATTCATCGGGTAGCCGAAGGTTCCCATGTAGTTCCTGCCGAGCTTGTAGCCGGCGATGTTTCTGACGATGAGTCCGAGGGCCCGGCCGATCGAGCGGTTTTCCCCTTTGGAAACGAGCTGCCCCCCGGTCTCGATGCCGAGCCGCCCGAGGGCGGGGCCGTTCAGGAGCAGGAACGGCAGCACGCCCCACGTCGTGCCGATGTTGTTGAGGTTGTACTTGTTGTCGGCGATTGCCTCGACGGCCGCGATGAGCAGCGGCATCGAGTCGGGACGGCAGCCCGCCATCACGGCGTTGGCCGCGATGTTGAGCGGGGTCGCCACCAGGTTCGCCTGCGGAAGGGCCGCGATGCGCTCGTTCGGCGCGCGGCTCGTGTGCTTCAGGAATGCCTCGATTTTTTCCCGCGTCGGCGGAACGATCGGCAGGTCGTCGGACCAGCCCAGGCTCCTGAAGTGGGCGTTGATCTCCTCGAACGAGCCTTCGAAAACGGTCTCATCCGGCCGCCGCGCGCCGGCCGCCGGCTCCGCGGCAGCAGGTCCCGCGGGAGACCGCGTCAGGCCTTCGACGATTCGATCGAAGAGCACTTCTTCGACATTTCGGACAATCAGCGCTTCGGGGTGCACGCCCACCGCGCCCGGATACTCGGCGATCCTGACCGCGCCCAGCCCTTCAGCCCTGGCCGCGGCCCTGGCGATTGCCGTGAACCCGGTGGTGGTGACTACCACGCCCGGGATGCCGAGTTTCTCGGCTTCGACTGCCGGCCTCACCGAGGCCGGGGTGCAGGTTCCTCATCCACCGTTGCCGGTGATGATCGCGTCGCAGCCTCTTTCCTTCGCGAGCGCCGCGATCTCCCTCGCGACCTTCTTCTGCGAGGCCGCGTCGCCGCCGACGTAGACGATGGGAAACTGGTCGAACGGGATGATCCTGATGCCGGGATACTTCGCCTGGAACAGGCGGCGGTAAGTCTGGAACATCAGCTCGCCCTGGAAATGGTTGTTGTAGACCTCGCCGATGGTCTTGCCTTCCAGGCTTTCGAGCGGGTGGCTCGCTGTGGCGGCCGTGCCGAGGGGCAGGCCTTCGGGACTGATTACGCCCAGCTTCTGCGTCATCGAAACTTTCTCCTTGCGCATCGAATCAGGTGTGTCTCGATGCTACCATCTTTCCATCGCCGTCCTTCCGGCGCGGATCGTTCTAACGCGCGTCGATCGGCACGTAATCCCGGGCTCCGGGGCCGGTGTAATCTGTGAGCGGGCGGATGAGAATGTTGTTCTCGATCTGCTCGAGCACCTGCACCGTCCAGCCGGGCACGCGTCCGACGGCGAAGATCGGCACGAACAAGTCCTCGGCGATGCCGTTGAGGAAATAGACCACCCCGGCGTAGAAATCCACGTTCACGTTTACACCGTGGCGGGCGTAGGGCTTCATCGCCGCCACGACGGCCTCGAGTATCTGGTACCACTGCGGCTGGCCCATCTCGCGCGAGAGTTTTTCCACGCCGGCGCGCATATGTCGGGCGCGCGGATCCTCGGCGCGGTAGACGCGGTGGCCGAAACCCATCACCGGCTCGCCGTTCGCCCGCTTGCTCCTGACGTATTCCGCCGCGCGCGAGGCGTCGCCGATCTCCTGCGCCATCCGCATGACGTTCTCCGCCGCACCGCCGTGAGCGGGGCCGGATAGCGCGGCCACCGCGGCGGTGATCGCGCCATGCAGGTCGGCGTCGGTGCCGGCCACGACGCGCGCCGCAAAGGAGGAGGCGTTGGAGCCGTGTTCGGCGTGCAGCACCATGTCCATGTCCATCAGGCGCGCCGCGTCCGCGCTCGGCGCCTTGCCCTTGAGCATGTAGAGGAAATTTGCCGCGTGCCCGAGCCGCGGGTCGGGCGCCACCGGCTCGCGGCCGTTGCGAATGTGCTCGTGCGCGGCGACCAGCATCGGCACCTGCGCCGTCAGCCGCATGCCTTTGCGCAGCGTTGCCTCCGGCGACTTGTCCGCAGTCTCGGGATCGAAAGTCGCCAGCGCGGAGACGCCGGTGCGCAGGACGTCCATCGGGTGCGCGGTCTTGATCGTGCGGATGACATCGACCACCGCCTCGGGCAGCGTGCGCGCTGCTGTCAGCTCGCCGGCGAATGCGGCGAGCTGCGCTCGGTTGGGCAGCTCCCCTTTCAGCAGCAAGTAGCAGGTCTCCTCGAAGGTGGAGTGCTGCGCGAGATCGTGTATGGAATAGCCGCGGTAGCGCAGCTCACCGGCGCGGCCATCGATGTAGCACACGCGCGAGCGGTCGAAATAGACGCCTTTCAATCCGCGCTGAATTTCGGTTTTATCGCTGGTTTCACTCATTTTCGGCCTCGGTGGGAGTATCCCGTCATCATCTCTGAACGCGGCACACTTGAGCAATTCAGTTTGTGGATACAAAGCATTAAGGCGTTTATGGGCGGCGCACTCGTTTTCCGGCGCCCCGGCTTGAGTTCCGGGGCGTCCACCCGCATATCCGGTATGCACAGCTAACCCACTAAGGTATAATGCTTTTCCCGAATTAGAGCGCCCCATGCCCATCTACGAATATCGCTGCGGTAAGTGCGGATTCCAGAAAGAATTCCTGCAGCGCGTGAGCGACAAGCCGCTGACCAAGTGTCCGGAGTGCGGCAAGTCTGCGCTTGCCAAGATGGTGACCGCGGCGGGGTTCCAGCTGAAAGGTACCGGCTGGTACGCGACCGACTTCAAAGGCAGTGGCTCGAAGCCGGCCGCGAAGACGGACAAGGCGGAGAAGCAGGACAGCAAGCCTGCGGCGGACAAGCCGGCCGACAGCGCCGGCAAGGACGCGTCCAAGGACGCCGCCAAGCCCTCGGCCGAGACGAAGCCAGCGCGCGCCGCCGACGCGCCCGCGAATTCGAACTGAGCGGCGCTGCCGACGTCGCGTGAGGCGCGGCGCGCGGCGCCGGCGCATTTCATGACCCGAAAGAACCTCAAGCGTTACCTCATCACCGGCCTCGTCGTCTGGGTGCCGCTGGTAATCACCCTGTGGGTGCTCGACCTGCTGGTCGAGACGATGGACCGCACCCTATTGCTGGTCCCGGCAGAGCTGCGCACGGAAAGCTGGCTCGGCGTGCACATCCCGGGGCTGGGCGTGATCCTGACGCTGGTGGTCGTTTTCGTGACCGGCGTGTTCGCCGCCAACATCATCGGCCAGCGCATGGTGCGGTCCTGGGAAGGCGTGCTCTCGCGCATCCCGGTGGTGAACTCGATTTATACCGGCGTGAAGCAGGTGAGCGACACGCTGTTCTCCGGTTCCGGCCACGCGTTCCGCAAGGTGCTGCTGGTGCGCTACCCGCATCCCCAGGCCTGGTCGCTCGCATTCCAGACCAACATGCCCGAAGAAGTGGAGAAGCATCTCGACGGCGACTACGTGGCGGTGTTCATCCCGACGGCGCCCAGCCCGGTGAACGGCTTCTACTTTTACGTGAGGCGCGCCGAGACGGTCGAGCTCCACATGTCGGTAGACGACGCGCTGAAGAATATCATCTCCATGGGCGTGGTGAAGACGGAGCTGAGGGCCCCGCCGATCGATATTTAACGGTTCAATCAACAAAAGCCAACAATTAATGAGAAGCGAATACTGCGGCCGAGTGGGCCGCAAGCATCTTGGGCAGAGTGTAAGCCTGTGCGGTTGGGTGCAGCGCCGGCGTGACCATGGCGGCGTGATCTTTATCGACCTGCGCGACCGCGAAGGCCTGGTGCAAGTGGTGTGCGATCCGGACACCCCGGAAACCTTCAAGACGGCGGACCGGCTGCGCGGTGAATACGTCGTGCGCGTGGAGGGCAAGGTGCGCGAGCGTCCCGCGGGCACGGTCAACCCGGAGCTCGCGAGCGGTGAGATCGAGGTGCTGGCGCTCAAGATCGACATTCTCAATGCTGCGCTGCCGCCGGTGTTCCAGATCGACGACGAGGGGCTGTCGGAGAACGTGCGGCTGGAAAACCGCGTGCTCGACCTGCGTCGCCCGCAGATGCAGAAGAACATGATGTTGCGCTATCGCACCGCGATGGCGGTGCGCCGTTTCCTCGACGCGCAGGGCTTCATCGACATCGAGACGCCGATGCTGACGCGCTCTACGCCGGAGGGCGCGCGCGACTACCTGGTGCCCTCGCGCGTGCATTCGGGCGAGTTCTACGCGCTGCCGCAGTCCCCGCAGCTGTTCAAGCAGATGCTGATGGTGGCTGGCTTCGACCGCTACTACCAGATCGTCAAGTGCTTCCGCGACGAGGACCTGCGCTCCGACCGCCAGCCCGAGTTCACCCAGATCGATATCGAGACTTCATTTCTCGGGCAGGACGAGATCACCGCCATCATGGAAGACCTGATGCGCCAGGTGTTCAAGGAAGTGCTGAACGTGGATCTGCCGAAGCCGTTTCCGCGGCTGGGTTACGACGAGGCGATGCGCCGCTACGGCTCCGACAAGCCCGACCTGCGCGTGCCGCTCGAGCTGACCGAGTTGACCGACGTGATGAAGGATGTCGCATTCAAGGTGTTCAGCGGGCCCGCCAACACACCCGGCGGGCGCGTCGCGGGGCTGCGGATCCCGGGTGGCGCGGCAATCACGCGCAGCGAGATCGATGGCTACACCGAGTTCGTGAAGATCTACGGCGCCAAGGGGCTCGCTTACATCAAGATCGGCGATGCGAGCCAGCTGAACGAGAAGGGTCTTCAATCACCCATCGTCAAGAATCTGTCGGAGCCGGCGCTGAAAGCCGCGATCGAGCGCTCCGGCGCGAAGAACGGCGACATCCTGTTCTTCGGTGCCGACAAGGCGAAAATCGTGAACGAGGCGCTCGGCGCACTGCGCGCGAAAGTGGGCCACGAGCGCGGCCTGGCCGAGAAGGGCTGGCGGCCGCTGTGGGTGCTCGATTTCCCGATGTTCGAGTGGGACGAGGAGGAGAAGCGCTGGAACGCGATGCACCACCCATTCACGGCGCCCGCCGACGGCCACGAAGACAAGCTCGACTCCGACCAGGGCAGCGCGCGCGCCAAGGCGCATGACATGGTGCTGAACGGCTGGGAGATCGGCGGCGGCTCGGTGCGGATCCACCGCGCCGACGTGCAGCAGAAAGTATTCAAGGCGCTGAACATCGGCGCGGACGAGGCGCAGGCGAAATTCGGCTTCCTGCTCGACGCGCTTCAGTACGGCGCGCCGCCGCACGGCGGCATCGCGTTCGGGCTCGACCGCATCGTAGCGCTGATGGCGGGCGCGGACTCGATCCGCGACGTGATCGCGTTCCCCAAGACGCAGCGCGCGCAGTGCCTGTTGACGCATGCGCCGAGCGCGGTGGACGAGAAACAGCTGCGTGAGCTGCACATCCGGCTGCGGCAGGCCGAGCCGAAGAAGGGCTGAACCTCTCACCGCGGAGGACGCAGTGGACGCGGCGGCAATTCCGGGTCGATTCACGATTCACGAATCACGATTCACGCTGTTCAGGTCGGCGCTGGCAGCACTGCTGCTCGCGCTGACCTGCTTGGTGCCCCAGGCAGCGGCGCGCGGCTCGGCGCCGGACGGAATCCGGGAGATCGCGGCAGCGGAGCTCCCTGCTGAGGCACGCCACACCGTCGCGCTGATCCGAAAGGGCGGGCCGTATCCTTACGAGCGGGACGGCGTCGTGTTCGGCAATTTCGAGAAGCTGCTGCCGGCGAAGGAGCGCGGCTACTATCGCGAGTACACGGTGCGTACCCCGGGAACAAAGAACCGAGGCGCACGTCGCATCGTCGCGGGCAAGGGCGGCGAGCTTTACTACACGGCGGATCACTACCAAAGCTTCAGGCGCATCAAGGAATAGCCTGATGAAGCGGGACGTGATACTTCGGGACGTGATGGAGCGGGACATGGTGCGGCGGGACATGTTGGAGCGGAACATGAAGAAGCGCGTGTCGGAAGCCAGCGGGCTTTCGCAGGTATTCCAATCTCGCATTACCATGTCCCGAGGTATCACGTCCCGCGGTACCATGTCCCGCCGCACCATGTCACGCTTTTCCAGGTGAGATACGACAAGATCATCCGCTCCGGCCGCTCGGGCGTTTACGCTGCTCCGGCGTTGGTGGGGCCGCTGCGCGCTGCGGCGAAGCGGGCGGGCGTCGCGTGGTTCGATCTGGACCTGGATGGCGTTACCAGCCGCGCAGCCTTCCTCAAGCGCAGCGCACAGGCGCTCGCGCTACCCGATTACTTCGGCGAGAACTGGGACGCGCTGCATGAATCCCTGCTCGAGCTGGGCGCGGCCGGCACCCCGGGCGCTGTCGTCCACTGGCGGCGCGGCGGGCCGCTCGCGAAGCGCGCGCCCGAGACAGTGGACACGGCGCTGGAGATCCTGCGGGAAGCGGCGCTCTACTGGAGCGGCACGGGGCGCGTGTTCCTGGTGGCCGTCGACCGCGATGGCGCGCCGGGCCGCGACCTGCCCCCGCTGCGGTAGGGTGAAATGCAAAGCGAACCCATCCGCCATCCGCCATCCGCCATTCGCCATTCGGGCAGCGCATGAAATACAAGCTGCCCGTGTCGGTGCTGGTGGTGGTGCACACGCCGGAACTCGACGTGCTGCTGCTCGAGCGCGCGGACCGGCCGGGCTTCTGGCAGTCGGTGACCGGTAGCCAGGACCACGAAGGCGAAGCCTTGCGCGACACCGCGGTGCGCGAGGTGGGAGAGGAGACCGGCCTCGACGCCGCCCGCCACGAACTGACTGATTGGCAAAAGCAGAACGTCTACGAGATCTACCGGCAGTGGCGCAGCCGCTACGCGCCCGGCGTTACGCACAATACCGAGCACGTATTCAGCCTGCAGGTTCCCCGCCGCGTCGACATCACCCTCGCGCCGCGCGAGCACTCGCGCTGCGATTGGGTGCCGTGGCGCGATGCAGCAGAGCGGGTTTTTTCGTGGAGCAACTCGGAAGCGATAAGGGAATTGCCCCGGCGCGTGCAAAAAACAGTGGAAAAACCCTGACCAAAGTGCGGACTCTGCGGGAACTTGCCGCTTTAAAGTGGTCAACCTCTCTCATATATAATGCATTTCAGGATATTCGTTGACGAGGCAGGAAAGCGATGGAAGTAGCGACTCTCGCATTCGACCGCTTCAAGCCGCTCGCAGACGATGCGTGCGACGAGCGCATTCGCGCCGCGCGCGCGGCGCTCGGCAGGAAGGCGGTGATCCTCGGCCACCACTACCAGCGCGCCGACGTCTACAAGTACGCCGATCTCACCGGCGACTCGCTGCAGTTGTCCAAGCTCGCGGCGCAGACCGACTCGCAGTACATCGTGTTCTGCGGCGTGCACTTCATGGCGGAAGTCGCGGACATCCTGTCCAAGCCGCAGCAGGTCACGATCCTGCCCGACATGGGCGCAGGCTGCTCGATGGCGGACATGGCGAGCCTCGCCAAGGTCGAGCGTGCCTGGCGCGAGATCGGCACGGTGCTCGATCCCGACCAGCATGTCACGCCAGTCACCTACATCAACTCCGCCGCGGACCTGAAAGCGTTCTGCGGCGAGCACGGCGGCATCGTGTGCACGTCCTCGAACGCGCGCCAGATTCTCGACTGGTCGTTCGCGCGCCGCGAGAAGGTCCTGTTCTTCCCGGACCAGCACCTGGGGCGCTGGACCGGCTATCTCATGAACATCCCGCTCGCCGAGATGCTGGTTTGGGATCCCGACGAGGAGATGGGCGGGTTGACGCCGCAGCAGATCAAGATGGCAAAGGTTCTGCTGTGGAAGGGCCACTGTTCGGTGCACCAGATGTTCCAGCCGCAGCACATCCTGCGCTGGCGCGAGAAGAACCCTTCGGGCATGGTGATCTCGCATCCCGAGTGCCGCTTCGACGTCTGCAAGCTCTCCGACTACGTCGGCTCCACCGACTTCATCATCAAGACCGTCGCCGCGAGCTCGCCCGGCACGCGCTGGTTGGTGGGCACGGAGCTGAACCTGGTCAACCGCATCGCCGAGCAGTACAAGGCGCAGGGCAAGCTGGTGCAGTTCATGGCGCCCACGGTCTGCATGTGCTCCACCATGGCGCGCATCGACCCGCAGCATTTCGCCTGGGCGCTGGAGAACCTGGTTGCCGGCAAGGTTGTCAACCAGATCAAGGTGCCGCGCGCCGACGCGGAGCTCGCCCGCATCGCCCTCGATCGCATGCTCGCGGTTTCCTGAAGGGACCGCCGGGTTCCCCGGCAAACTTCCGTTCCAGGCTCTTGAGTTCAATAGGGAATTCAGCGGTCTAGTGGCCGCCAAATTCCTTTAGTCTATGCGTCATGCCTCCGGCCGCATCGTGCCTGTTGCTCGTCTGCGTGACGGGATTCGCCGCTGCAGTGCCTGCCGCGGAGGTCGCCGTGCAGGTCACGCGCGACGGAGAAGTTTTCCAGGTGGACGCGTCGGCCGATATCGAGGGCAACGTCGCGCGCACGTGGCGGGTACTGACCGATTACGGCCGGTTCGCCGAATTCATCCCGGATCTCCATTCGAGCCGCGTGGTCTCGCGCGACGGCCAGCAGGTCGTGGTGGAGCAAAAAGGGGAGGCGCGCGTGCTGTTCTTCAGCTTCCCCATCGACGTGCGCCTTGCGATCACCGAGTATCCCAACGAGCGTCTCGTGTCGCGCGCCGTCGCGGGCAATTTCCGCGAGATGCGTGGCGCTTATTCGCTCGAGGCGGGGCAGGGACGGATCCTGCTGCGCTATGCCGGGCGCATGGTGCCGGATTTCTTCGTCCCTCCACTGATCGGGACCCTGGCTCTGCGACAGAACGTGGAGGCGTCGTTTCGCGCGCTGGTGGCGGAGATCGAGCGCCAGCACCAGAAACCCGTGACCAGTGAGCGGTGACCGGTGACCAGTAGAGGCCGTATTGCCAAGCTTTTGACACCAGTCACCGGTCACTGGTCACCGATCACGCTGTGCTGCGTGATGCTGCTGGCGGGCTGCGCGGTAACGCCACAGCAGCCCGTCGCCAGTGGGCCGGAGGCACAGTGTCGCGAGGTCTTCCGGCGCGTGGATGACGCCATCGCGGCGACGGGCGTGGCCGACGGCATGGCGGCGCGTGTGGCGGGATTTCCCTACCTGCGCGTCGACCGTTTCCTGGCCAGCTACGCGCGCGAGGAAATGAGCGAAGCGCAGTTCACCGAATGGATGGGACGCCTCTCCGAGCTCGGCCGGCAAGCGCACGCGGTCGAGGTTTCGAACCTGCCTGTGGAAGCGGCCGAAGCGCTCGGCCATGCGTTGTGGGATATCGGGCGCGAGCACATGTGGATCGCGCCGGCGCTGGCTGACTGCGCGACTCGCCTCGCGGCCGCCGATCTCGGCGACCCGGAGCGGCGCGCGGCGCTGCGCGCCGCGGCCGCCGTTCCCGATGACTACGCGACCTGGAATCGCGTGGCGGGTCTCTACTGGCTCACCCGAATTCCGTTCGCTGGCGGGGTGCGTCGCTGGCACGAGGAGGTCCGCAGGACCTATGCCGTCGCGCCCGAGGCGCTGCCAGTGACGGGCGCACTGACCACTTACCTGCCGCCGCCGGCAGGGCGCGCCGACGTTGCAGCGCTGCTGGCGCGCGCCTCCGTCAGTCCGCTGGGCGTGCCGGACCCGCGCGGCGCCGATCTCGATCTGTTGTTCCGCCTGTTGGCGCCGGCATTCATCGTGGATACCGCGGGCGACGCCGACCGGCCTGGCGAGCTCGGCTGGAACAGTGGAGCGGTGCCGCAGGTGATCTCGCACCGGCCGGTGGTTTACCGCAGACTGTCGCACGCTCGCTACCAGGGCCGCGTGCTGCTGCAGTTGAATTACTCGATCTGGTTTCCCGAACGGCCGAAGGCGCCGGGCTGGGATTTGCTGGGTGGCCATCTCGACGGCGTGTTGTGGCGCGTGACATTGACTCCGGACGGCGAGCCGTGGCTCTACGACTCGATGCACCTGTGCGGCTGCTACCACCTGTTCTACCCGACGGTGCGCGCAGCGCTGCGCCCGCAGCCCGATACGCTGGACGAGACCGCGTTCGTGCCGCAGGCGCTTGCGCGCGTCGCTCCCGGCGCGCGCCTCGCGCTGCGTCTGGCGGCCGGCACGCATTACGTCGAGCGCGTGCTGCCCGATGCCGTCCTGACGGGCCCCGCGCTCGAATACTCGTTCGCGGACGACGACTTGTTGCGCTCGGTCGTCCTGCCGGGCGGCGGACGGCGCAGCGTGTTCCGGCCCGACGGCATCGTGCCCGGCACCGAGCGCGGCGAGCGCTGGCTGTTCTGGCCGATGGGCGTGCCGGAGCCTGGTGCGCAGCGACAGTGGGGGCGGCACGCTACCGCTTTCGTCGGGCGGCGGCACTTCGACGACCCAGGGCTCCTGGAGCGCTATTTCACGCTCCAGGAGCCGTGACTGGTGACCAGTGACTCGTGATTAGGCGATACTGGCTTCGCACAGCTTCAATTCGCACGTTCCCCGGATGATCCATTTGCGCGAGATGTCGATTCTTGTGAACGCCAACCGGTCACCGGTCACCGATCACCACTCACGGGGGTGCTGATGCACGCGTTGAGGGTGGCAAGCTACAACATCCACAAGGGCTTCTCCGCGACGCCCTTTTTCAACCGTCGCCTGACCATACACGAGCTGCGCGAGCGGTTGCACGCGCTCAACTCCGACATCGTATTCCTGCAGGAGGTGCACGGCAGCCACGAGCGCCACGCGCGGCGCTACCCGAACTGGCCGGTCGCCCCCCAGTACGAGTTTCTCGCCGACACGATGTGGAGCGACTTCGCCTACGGCCGGAACTCGGTCTACGACGCGGGCCATCATGGCAACGCGATCCTGTCCCGTTTTCCGATAGTGAGATGGGACAACCAGGACGTCTCCCAGCATCGCTTTGAGAATCGCGGCCTCCTGCACTGCGAGATCCAGATTCCGGGCTGGCGCGAGATGTTGCACTGCGTATGCGTGCATCTCGGCCTGCGCGGACACGAGCGTAGCCGCCAGATGGAAAAGTTGCGCCAGCGCATCGAGCGGCTGGTGCCGCGCGACGCTCCGCTCATCGTGGCAGGCGATTTCAACGACTGGCGCCTGCATGCGACGCGCGAGCTGGCCCATCCGCTCAACATGTACGAGGTGTTCGAGCTGGTGAAAGGTCGCTCCGCGCGCACGTTCCCCGCGGCGCTGCCGCTGGTGGCGCTCGACCGCATCTACGTGCGCGGATTCCAGGTGCCGACCGCGCATGTTCACCACGGCCGGGCGTGGGCGCGCGTGTCTGATCACGCGGCCATCACGGCGCTGCTGGTTCCCCTCTGAGGCGTTGCGCATGGCGGAATTCGTCAACGGTAATCGCCTCGCGCTGTTGAAATCCGGCGCGGAGTACTTTCCGGCGCTGCTGGCGGAGCTGGATGCCGCACGCCACGAGATCCGCCTGGAAACCTATATTTTCGAGGCCGACGCAACCGGCCGCGCCGTTGCGGCGGCGCTGGTGCGCGCCGCGCAACGCGGAGTGGACACCTGTCTCATGGTGGACGGCTTCGGCTCCAAGGACCTCGATCGCGGCCTGGTGCGCGAGATGGAGCGGGGGGGCGTTCGCTTCCTGGTCTATCGCCGCAACATCTCGCCGTGGACCCTGCGGCGCACGCGCCTGCGCCGTCTGCACCGCAAGATCGCAGTGATCGATGCCCGCGTCGCTTTCATCGGCGGCATCAACGTGGTGGACGACATGACGCCGCCGGATCCCGGCCTGTCGCGTTTCGATTACGCGGTGCGCGTAGAAGGACCGCTGCTGGCGAGGATCCATCCCGACGTCAAGCGCCTGTGGTCGCGGATGAGCGCCATCCGCTTCGGGGCCCAGCCGCCCGCTGCGTCCGCCATCCGCCCGGCGACAGAGATTCGCGGCAACCAGCGCGCGGCCTACGTGATCCGTGACAACCTGAGGCATCGCCGCGCGATAGAAGAGGCCTACCTGGCGGCGATCGGCCGGGCGAGGAGCGAGATACTCATTTCCAACGCCTACTTTTTTCCAGGCCGCAGCTTCCGGCGCGCGCTGATGGCGGCGGCCGGCCGCGGCGTGCGCGTCGTGCTGTTGCTGCAGGGCAGGGTGGAGTACATGCTCCAGCACTACGCCACGCGCTCGCTCTACGGCATGCTGCTCGACGCCGGCGTCGAGATTCATGAGTACCACAAGAGTTTCCTGCACGCCAAGGTCGCCGTGATCGACCGCCACTGGGCGACCGTCGGCTCCTCCAACATTGACCCGTTCAGCCTGCTGCTCGCGCGCGAGGGCAACGTGATGGTCGAGGACGCCCAGTTCGCCGGTGAGCTGCAGGAGAGCCTGCTGGCCGCCATGGCTGAAGGCGCGGAGCAGGTGAAGCGGGAGCGCTGGCGCGACCAGCCGTGGACAACCCGCGTACTGACGCGCGCGTGCTACGAGGTGGCGCGCTTCATTACCGGCGTGTTTGCCTACGGCCGGGCGGAAGAATTCACCTAGGAGCCGTGGCCCGTGGTTCGTGGCTCGTGGTTCGACCTATCAGCCACAGGCCGCTAGCCACCAGCCACGCTCATGGGTTCTTAGTAGCGGTACTGGTATCCGCGCATGGCGCAATTCGGTGCGCCGCGCCGCCGGCATGTTCGATCTTGGGGCACGCTCGCTGGGGCTGTCTTATATAACTATTTGATTTTAATATAAAATATTCTGGCATTCCATTTGCGTTGAAGAACGACGAAGGCTGGGAGCGGCAGCAGGCTTCACGTCTTCATCCTCCTCCTTTTGTACGTTTCGGGCGCGCATGAAACCGCGCCCGCTTTTTTCCGACGCGCGCCGCGCCGGACCGTGAAAAATTCCCGGCTGCCCCAATGTTACGATTGATCGTCCTTCTTCCCGCCATGCCTCCGTCCTTCTATTTCCGTGCCGACCCTCGTTCCGCCCCGCGGGTAGCGGAGCTCTCCGCGTGAGCCACGCGCACCGAGCCGTGCCGGCACCTTTGCCGGGAACTGCGTCCGCGCCGCGGCGCCGTGAATGGCGCGTGGTGCCGATGTTGCTGCCCTACCTGTGGGAGTACCGCTGGCGCGTCGTTATTGCGCTCGTGCTTCTCGTGGCCGCGAAGCTCGCCAACGTCGGCGTGCCGCTGGTGCTGAAAGAAGTGGTGGATGCCCTCGATCCGACGCAGGCGGTACTCGCCGTCCCGCTCGCGCTGCTCGTCGCCTATGGCTTGCTGCGCCTCTCGACCACGCTCTTCGGCGAATTGCGCGACGTCGTGTTCGTGCGCGTGACCCAGCGCGCGATCCGCCGCATCGCGTTGACCGTGTTCCGCCACCTGCACGCGCTGTCGCTCCGTTTCCACCTCGAGCGCCAGACCGGCGGGGTCTCGCGCGACATCGAGCGCGGCACCGGCGGCATCTCCACGCTGCTTTCCTACCTGCTGTTCTCGATCGTGCCGGTGATCCTGGAATTCTTGCTGGTAGCGGCCGTCTTGTGGGCGAAGTTCGACTGGCGCTTCGTCGCTGTTACCTTTGCCGCGGTTGCGGTCTACCTCGCCTTTACTTTCGCCGTGTCGGAATGGCGCATGGGTATCCGGCGCCAGGCGAACGAGCTCGATTCGCGCGCCAATGCCCGCGCGATCGACAGCCTGCTCAACTACGAGACCGTCAAGTATTTCAATAACGAGGAGTACGAGGCGCGGCGCTACGACGAGAATCTGCAAAGCTACGAGCGGGCGGCGGTGAAGACCGAGGCCTCGCTCGGCTTCCTCAACATCGGCCAGAGCCTGGTCATCGCCGCGGCGGTGACCATCCTGATGATCCTGGCGGCGGAAGGGGTGGCGGCGAAGACGCTGACGCTGGGCGACCTCGTTCTGGTGAACGGGCTGCTGATCCAGCTTTATATCCCGCTCAACTTCCTCGGCATGGTCTACCGCGAGATCAAGCAGGCGCTGGTGGACATGGACCGCATGTTCGCGCTGCTCGAGCAGAACCGCGAGATCGAGGACAGTCCCGGCGCGCTGCCCCTGCCGGACGGCGGTGCGGCAATCCGGTTCGACCACGTCGATTTCAGTTACGACCCCAAGCGGCAGATCCTGTACGACGTCTCGTTCGACGTGCCTGCAGGGGCCAAGGTAGCGGTGGTCGGCGCGAGCGGCTCGGGCAAGTCCACGCTGGCGCGGCTGCTCTACCGCTTCTACGACGTCAACCGCGGCGTGATCCGCGTCGGCGGGGCAGACATCCGCTCGGTGAAGCAGGCGAGCCTGCGCGGGGCGATCGGCATCGTGCCGCAGGACACGGTGCTGTTCAACGACACTATCTACTACAACATCCACTACGGTCGGCCAGACGCCGCCCGCGAGGAAGTGGTAGCCGCCGCGCAGGCTGCGCACATCCACCATTTCATCGAGAGCCTGCCGGAGCGCTACGACACCAAGGTGGGCGAGCGCGGGCTCAAGCTCTCGGGCGGAGAAAAGCAGCGCGTGGCGATCGCGCGCGCGATCCTCAAGAACCCGCGCATCCTGATCTTCGACGAGGCCACCTCCGCGCTCGATTCGCGCTCCGAGAAGTCGATCCAGGCCGAGCTCGACCGCATCGCGCGAGGGCACACCACGCTCGTCATCGCGCACCGTCTGTCCACCGTGATGGACGCCGACCAGATCCTGGTGATGGACCACGGCCGCATCATCGAGCGCGGCACCCATCGCGAGCTGCTGGAGAAGGATGGCGCCTACGCCCAGATGTGGGCGCTGCAGCAGCAGGAGGAAGCGGAGCGGGAAATGGCTACAGTGAAGAGTTCGTGAGGGCGAGTGCACGTTTTTCGGGTCGTTCCCTCTCCCGATCTCCCGACTTCCCGATCTCCCGGGTTTTCAGGCGGCCTGCGGCAGCGAGATGCGTGCGAGCGTGCCGGAGCCGTTCGCGCCACCCGTGACGCTCGCCCGCCCGCCGTGGGAAAGCGCGATCTCGCGTACGATCGAGAGCCCGAGGCCGCAGCCGTCGGCGCCGCTACCGAGCACGCGGTGGAAGCGCTCGAACACGCGCTCGCGCTCCGACTCCGGTATGCCCGGTCCATTGTCCTCGACCGAGAGCACGGTCGAGGTGCCCTCGTGATCGACGCGCACCGTGACCTGGCCCCCCGGCTTGGTGTAGCGCACGGCGTTGTCGAGCAGGTTGTTCAGCATTTCCCTCAGCATCAGCGCGTCGCCCACGATGCGCTCCGTGGGCAGCGGGCTGTCGAAGCCAAGATCGATGCCGCGATCGAGTGCGCGCGGCACCCACTCAGTGGTGGTATCGCGGGCAAGCTTGACGAGGTCGAGCGGCGCATGCGCGCGCGCGCGCGCGCCGCTCGGCTCGGCGCGGGCGAGCGATAGCAGCTGGTTGACGAGGCGCGCGGTCTGGTCCGTCGCGGTGAGCAGCTGTTTCAGCGTGGTCTGCGCCTCCTCCTGCGGCGCCTGCCGCAGCGCGAGCTCGGTCTGGGTCTTGATGCCGGCAACCGGCGTGCGCAGCTGATGAGCGGCGTCGGCGATAAAGCGCTGCTGCACCACGATCGCGGCATCGAGGCGCTGGAGCAGGTCGTTCATCGCGCGGATCAATGGGCGCACTTCCTGCGGCGCCTGTTCCTCGGGCAGGGCGGACAGGTCGCGGTGCGAGCGGTTCTCGATCTCCCGCCGCAGCGTCGAAAGCGGCGCGAGGCCGCGTCCCACGCCGTACCATACCGCGAGTCCCGCGAAAAAGATCAGCAGGCCCTGTGGCACCACCATGCGCGCGATGATCAGGCGCGCGAACTCGTCGCGCACCGTGATGCGCTCGGCGACCTGGATTTGCGCCGAGTCCTGCGCGGTGCCGGGCTGGACCGGCACGCGCAGCACCACCGCGCGGATCGCCTGGCCGCGGAATTCATCGTCGTAGTAGCGCACGCGATCGAGTGTGTCTTCCTGGGCGTTGTCCGGCGGCAGCGGCAGGTCGGGCTCGCCCGTGATGAAATCGCGCTGGGGTCCGGTTACCAGGTAATGGAGCCGTCCCGACTCGCGTGTCTGCAGGATCTGCAGCGCCACGTCGGGCAGGTCGAGATAGATGCGCTCGTTGAGGACTTTCAACTGGCGCCCGATGTCCTGCGCGGCTTCCAGCAGCGCCCGGTCGTATGCCAGGTTCACAAAGCGCCGGGCGATGTCGTAGTCGATGAAGGTGCTGACCGACCATAGCACGAGCAGGGGCGCGGCGAGCCAGGCGATCAGCTGGCGGCGGAGTGTGCGGGGCCTATTCATGCCCCGGTTTTTCGAGGAGGTAACCCAGCCCTCGGATGGTGCGGATTGTGACGCCGGCCGGTTCGAGCTTGCGGCGCAGCCGGTGGACGTAGACCTCGATCGCGTTGGCGCCGACTTCCTCGTCCCAGCCGTAGAGCTGCTCGGCCATCTGCTCCTTGTTCACTACGCGCCCGCTTCGCAGCATCAGGACTTCCAGCACGCCGAGCTCGCGTGCGGAGAGTTCGAGCGGCTCGCCGCGCAGCGTCGCGCGGCGTCCGGCGGTGTCGAGCGTGAGCGCACCGTGCGCGAGCAGCGAGCCACCGCCGGACTGGCCGCGGCGGATCAGGGCGCGCACGCGCGCTTCCAGCTCAGGCAGGTCGAAAGGCTTGGTGAGATAGTCGTCCGCGCCAAGGTCGAGACCGCGCACCCGCTCGTCGAGGGTGTCGTGCGCGGTCAGCACCAGCACCGGCACGCGCGAGCCGCGCCGGCGCATGCGGCGCAGCACCTCGAAGCCGTCGAGCTTGGGCAGGCCGAGGTCGAGTATGACGAGATCGTAATTCTGCGCGGCGACGACATGGTCGGCCTCGGTTCCGTCGGAGGCGCAGTCCACTGCGTAATCGTTCGCGCGCAGCGAGCGCGTCAGCCCGTCAGCAAGTACCGGGTCATCTTCGACGATAAGTATGCGCATCGGGCGCGATCGATTTTTAGCCGGGGACTAGTGTAGCGCAGGCGGGCGCCGGTCCAAATCTTGGACTGCAAGACGCCTTGGCGTCTCCAATCGTGAAGTTTTTCACGCGCAAAAGCTTTCCGCTGCGTAAGTTTCACGTAAGGCAGGGGGCATAACCTGCATCGCATGTAACGCGGGATGCTCGGCTGTGAGTCCCGCGCAGGCAACCGGTTTTTGCTCGGACTTTCCTCCTCGGAGGCCTGGTAGTAGCAGCGATCTGTGCTGAGCGGATAGTTGCAAGGCCTCTTTGCCTCCGCCGGGACATCCCACACTGTCCCGAGCGGAGTTTTTTTTGGGAGTCTGCCCGGCGTCTCCGTCCCGCGCCGCCTCTCCCGTAGTTCCAAATTGACTTGAAATCTTCCCGCTAACCCTGTATTTTTACGGGCAATTAACCGGGTCGCCCCCGCGAGGGTGGCAACCGCGCAGGGAGGAGGACCCCTGAAATATCTGCTTGTCATAGCGCTTGTTCTGGCGCTGCCCGCTGCGGCCCATGCCCAGCGGCAAGCCCACGCTGCGCCTCCCGCGACCGGGGTCGCCCTCAACCTGAAATCGGCGGCTGCCCTCGTGCTCGATCAGAACGGCCAGGTCCTGTACGCGAAGAACGACACCGCGGTCGTGCCGATCGCTTCGCTCACCAAGCTGATGACGGCACTCGTGACGATCGAGGCGGAGCTGCCGCTGGAGGAGCGCATCGCGATCACGGTTGAGGACGTGGACGACCACAAGCGCACGCGCTCGCGGCTGAAGGTCGGCACGGTGCTGACGCGCAGCGATCTGCTCAAGCTTGCGCTGATGGCATCCGAAAACCGCGCGGCGGCGGCACTTGCGCGGACCTATCCGGGCGGAACACCGGGCTTCGTCGCTGCGATGAACCGGAAAGCCGTGGTGCTTGGCATGGCACATACCCGCTTCGTGGACGGCACCGGGCTCCACAGCGAAAACGTCTCGACCGCGCGCGACCTTGGACGCCTCGCGGCCGCGGCATATCGCCAGCCGCTGATTCGCGAATACACCACCGAAACGAGCCATACCGTCGAGCTCGCCAATGGCCGGCGCCTGAGCTACTCCAATTCCAACCGGCTGGTGCGCAACACCGGCTGGGACATCGGGCTCTCCAAGACCGGCTATCTCAGCGAAGCCGGCCGTTGTCTCGTGCTGCAGGCGAAAATATCGACGCGGCCTGTGTTCATCGTGTTGCTCGACTCGTGGGGGAAGCTGACGCGCATCGGCGACGCGAACCGCATCAAGAAGTGGATCGAAAGCCAGGCCTCCCGCCAGCCGGCGGGCTGACGAGCCGGTTGCAGGCGACCCTCGAGCGGTAGCGACCGCTGCTCGACGGAAATAATAATGAGAATTGCGAGGAGGTCATGCAGCAGCACAGCTTCCGCTTTGCCTTTCACGACCGCCTGCCCGACGCCGGCAGTTTCTTTGACGACGTGATCGCGGGGCTGTCGCGCCCGCGCAAGTCGCTCCCGCCCAAGTATTTCTACGACGCGCGCGGCAGCCGGCTGTTCGATGCGATTTGCGAGACGCCGGAATACTATCCGACGCGCACCGAGACCGCGCTGATGAGAGCCCAGACCCGTGCAATGGCGCGGCGACTCGGCCGGCGCTGTGCGGTGATCGAGTACGGCAGCGGCAGCGGCCGCAAGACGCGCATCCTGCTCGAGGCGCTGGCGCCAGCTGCCTACGTCCCGATCGACATCGCGCGCGGGCAGCTCAGGGCGACGGCAGCTTCGATCGCACGCGAGTTTCCGCGAGTCGCGGTCACCGCAGTGTGCGCCGACTACTCGCGCCCGCTCGCGCTGCCGCCGCTCGCCGGGCGGCGCAGGATCATCTATTTTCCCGGCTCCACCATCGGCAACTTTACGGTCGCGGAGGCGGCGGCTTTCCTCGCCAACGCCCGCCGCCTCGCGGGCCCGGGTGGCGGCATGCTGGTCGGGGTGGATCTCAAGAAGAGCGCCGCCGTGCTGAACGCTGCTTACAACGACGCGCGGGGCGTTACCGCCGCGTTCAATCTCAACCTGCTCCGGCGCATCAACCGCGAGCTCGACGCCAATTTCGACCTGGCGGCGTTCCGGCACCACGCGTTCTACAACGCCGCGCGCGGGCGCATCGAGATGCACCTTCTCAGCCTGAAAGACCAGAGCGTGCGCATTCACCGCCGTGCCGTGCGCTTTCGCGCGGGCGAGACCATTCACACGGAGAATTCCTGCAAATACTCCGTGGACGAGTTTCGCGGCCTTGCCCGCGGAGCCGGGTTCGAGCCGACCGGCTGCTGGACCGACCCGCAGCGGCTGTTCGCGGTGCATTACCTGTCCGTGCCAAAATGACCGCGGGATGAGGAGGGCATCATGAAAGCAGGATTTGTCGTTGCGACAATGGCATTGGGCGCCCTGGCCGCGCAGGCAGCCTGGGCGCAAACCGCTTCGACGGGGCCAGCGTATCCGGTGCGGCCGGTGCGCCTGATCATTGCGGTGCCGCCGGGCGGCGCGGCGGACTTCACCGCGCGCATCGTCGGTCAGCGGCTTGCCGACGGCCTCCGTCAGAACGTGGTGGCGGAGAACCGTGGCGGCGCAGGCGGCACCATCGCCTCCGATATCACGGCGAAGGCGAATCCAGACGGCTACACCCTGTTGTGGTCGTCATCCACTACCCACGGAGTGGGCCCGGTGCTCTACAGCAAGCTGCCGTATGACGCGCTGAAGGACTTCACGCACATTGCGCTGGCGACGAGCCTGCCGATGTACGTGGTGGCGCACCAGTCGGTGCCGGTGAGGTCGGTGAAAGAGCTGGTGGCGCTGGCGAAGGGAAAGCCCAACACGCTGCACTTCTATTCCTCTGGCAGCGGCGGCATGCCGCACCTCGTCGGGGAGATGTTCAAGGCAGCTACCGGCGCGCCGATCGTGCACGTGCCCTACAAGGGAAGCGGGCCGGGCGTCGTGGATCTTGCGGCGGGCAACGTGCAGCTCGCGTTCGATTCGCTGCCCTCGATCTTTCCCCACATCCAGTCCGGCCGGCTGCGGCTGATCGCCACGGTGGGTAAAAAGCGCTCCGCGAAATATCCGGAGCTGCAAACGCTGGCCGAGGCCGGCTACCCCCAGGTCGACGGATCCGTGTGGTACGGCATTTCCGGCCCGGCAGGCATGCCCCGCCCGGTGGTGAGCCGCCTCAGTGTCGAGTTGAAGCGCATCCTCGATCTGGCGGAGGTGAAGGAACGGTTCGGCCAGCAGGGCGCCGACTCGACGTTCCTCGCGCCCGCCGACTTCGTTGCCTTCATGAAGGCAGAGTGGGCGAAGTGGGGCCCGGTAGTCAAAGCGACGGGCGCCAAAGTTGATTGAGGCGTGACCCGTGACCGGAACCTTCCAGTCTGCGATTTTTCGAATCACTCGCCACTCGCCACTCGCCACTCGCCACTCGCCACTCGCCACTGGTCGTGCCAGTTTGTGGACTTGTTGCCGTAACGGGTCCGGTACCGCAAGCGGCGTGATCCTGATTTCCCTGTGAAAATTGCCTCGCAGCCGCGCCGGCCTGATGTTCATATAGTGGAATAATTGCCCCGCGAATTGCTGCATTGCGGTAAAATCCACACTTGCCGTTCACTCCCCCGATTTTCCTCTCCTGATGGCGATCTACCTGATCGTTTTCAGCTGCGTGCTGATCCATGCCGGCTTCGCAGGCGCCAAGGTGGCGTTGCCGCTGCACGCGCTGCAACTGGGGGTGGACCCGTTCTCGGTCGGCGTGATCATGGCGCTCTGGGCACTGGTGCCGATGATGATCGCGCTCTACGTCGGCCGGCTGGTGGATCGCGTCGGTCCGCGGATGCCGATGCTGTGCGGCACGGTCGGCGTGATGAGCGCGCTGGTGGTGCCGTACTTCTTCCCGAATGTCTTCGGCCTCGTCGCCATGGCGGTGGTGGTGGGCACCGCGTTCCAGTTCTTCTTTGTGCCGACCCAGGGCATCACCGGCGCGCTCGGCGGCCCGGAAGACCGCGCCCGCAACTATTCGCTGCTCGCCGTGGGGTTCTCGATCGCCTCGTTCCTCGGGCCGCTCATCGCGGGTTTCTCGATCGACTACCTCGGTTACAAGAACGCCTACCTGATGCTGGCCGCGCCGGCCACCGCCGCCGTGGCGCTGCTGTGGACGAAGGGCGGCCTGCTGCCGAAAGCCGCGGTCAAGGCCGGCGACGAGCAGAAGAAGACCAGCTCGTTCGACCTGCTGCGCATCGGCCGGCTGCGCGACGCCATCATCGCGAGCGGGCTGATCTCGATCGCGTGGGATCTCTACCTCTTTTATTTCCCGATCTACGGGCACTCGATCGGTCTGTCGGCATCGCTGATCGGCATGATCATCAGTACTTTCGCCGCAGCGGTATTCACCATCCGGCTCGCGCTGCCAGGGATGGCGAAACGCTGGACCGAGTTCGAGATCCTGCTCTACGCCATCGGCTTTGCCGGCCTGGTCTTCGTGCTGTTTCCGTTCCTGGAGAACCCGTTCGCGCTGGCGGCAGCCTCGTTCCTGCTCGGACTGGGCTGCGGCGTGGGGCAGCCGATGTCGATGTCGCTGATCTATAGCCTGTCGCCGGCCGGACGCTCCTCGGAAGGGGCAGGACTGCGCGTGATGTTCAACCACTTCACGCACCTGGTCGTGCCGATCGCTTTCGGCGGCATCGGCACGATATTCGGCTTCGTGCCCGTATTCGTCTCCTGCTCGGCGCTGCTGATCGGCGGCAGCTGGTACGGCCACGTCAACGAACGCCGCACCGCCCGTGGCGTCAAAGCCTGAAGCGGACTGCGCGCCAACTCGCGTCGCGCGTTTTTTCATTTGTGCAACGGCGGCGGCTTCCTCATAATCAGGCACCTCTCCCGCTATTCCTCAAAATTTAGCGCGGCACCTGGATGGCGCTCAAGGTTTTCGACAGGATCCCGTATCGCAGAGCCTCGGCCATAGCCGCGGCCGGCGTCGTTCTCTACCTGCTGCTTGGCTTCCTGCTGGCCCCGTGGGCAATCCAGCGCTCCATCACCGGGTTTGCAGCGGACACGCTGCAGCGCAAGGTGACAGTCGGCGCGGTGCGCTTCAACCCGTTGCTGTTCAAGCTGGAGATCGGCGATTTCGCGCTCGCCGAGCGCGACGGGGCGCCGATCGGGGGCTTCCGCCGCCTGCTGGTCAATTTCGAGCTGTCGAGCCTCGTGCGCTGGGCCTGGACATTCTCCGAGATCACGCTCGAGGGCCTCGACCTCAAGGCCGACATTGCGCCCGACGGCCGGTTCAATCTTGCGGCCCTGCTCGACGACCTTCCGGGGAAGGAGCCGCGATCCGACAGCGAGCCGCCCCGGCTGCTATTGCAGCGGGTCGTACTGAGCGACGGGGCGATCGCGTTCAGCGACCGCTCCGATCCCACCCCGGCAAGCACGAAGCTCGGCCCGATCAATTTCGAATTGCACGACATATCCACGCTGCCGGATCGCAGCGGAACCTATGCGGTGAGCGCGCGCCTGGCAGAAGGCGGCGACATCGGCTGGCGCGGCGAGATTTCCCTGCGACCGCTCTCGTCGCAGGGGGAGATCAGCGTCAAGGGGGCGAAGCCGCTGACGGCCTGGCGGTTCCTGCGCGACGAGCTCGGACTTGCCGAGCCCCGGGGGGAGGTCGATTTCGCCTCGCGCTATCGCGTTGCCTACGCGGGGGGCATTCCCCAGGCTACGCTCGAAGACTTGCGGCTTGTCGGCCGCGGCATTGTGCTGATCGCGATCGACGCGAAGAGGCCAATGCTGGAGCTGGCTTCGATGGAGGTCAAAAGCGGCCGCTTCGACCTCGCCGCGCGCGAGCTCGTGATTCCCGGCATCGTGCTGCGTGAAGGGATGGCTGTGGTGGACGTGGACGCCGAAGGAAGGATCAACTGGCAGAAGCTGGTCCGGGCCGGCGCCGGGTCAAAGCCGGCAACCCGCGAGCCCACGGCGGCGGGAAAGCCATGGAAGGCCAGGGTGGAATCGCTGCAGGTGGAGAAGGTGGGCCTCGACTACACCGACAGCAGTCGCGCGAAGCCGATCCGTCTTACCGCGAAAGAAATGACCGCCGGCCTCGCCGCGACGGTCGAGACGCGTCCGGGTGGCGTGCAGATGCTGCTCGAGAAGGTCGCGCTGACGCTGGGCCGGCTGTCGGCCGGCGAGCCTGCGCCGGCCGAGCCGCTCGTGGTGCTCGACACGTTCACGATCGAAGGCGGAACCCTGAGCCTCGAGGAGAGCCGCCTCGGCATCGGGCGGGTGGCGGTCGCCGGCGGCAACATCAGCGTGACACGCGAGAAGAACGGCGCCATTCCGCTGGCGGATCTGCTGTCCGCGACGGACGCCGGCCTGCTGCGCCGCGAGGTCGCCAGCGCCGTCAAGCAGGCGAAGGCGGAAGGGCGCCCCTGGCGTCTGGCCGTCGATGCGCTGGAAGTCTCGGGCACGCGCATCGTGTTTTCCGACCGCAGCTTCGGCACGCCGGTGCAGTATGACCTGCAGGACCTGCGCGCGCGCGTCAACGGCTTGCGCAGCGACGGCAAGGAGCCGATCCGGTTCGATTTCTCGACGCGCCTCGCGCAAGGCGGCGGCTTGTCTGCCAACGGCAGCTTCCGGCTCTCCGGCGACCAGGCGGAGGCGCGCGCGAAGTTCGACCGCATCAACCTGAAGCCGCTGCAGCCCGCGCTCGCCAGCCGGGCGCGCGTCGTGCTGGCCTCGGGCGAGCTTTCCGGCAACGTCAAGGCGCAGTATCGCTTGCGCAAGGCGCGGCACGTGGTGCGTGTCTCGGGGCCGCTCGGCATCAGCAATCTTCAGCTGAACGAGGCCGAAGGCGGCGAGCGCCTGCTTGCCTGGAAATCGCTCTCCACGGATTCGGTCCGCCTGAGTCTCGATCCCGACGAGTTGAGGATCGGCGAGGTTCGCGTCGCCGGTCTCGGCGCGAAGATCGTGGTTTTCAAGGACCGCAGCGTCAATCTTGCGGAGGCGGTCAAGGTGCAGGCGGACGCCGGTGCTGCAGCGGCACCGGCAGCGACGCCTGCAGCACCCGCCACCCTCGGCGACACGGAGCCGTTGTTCCTGGTGCATATCGGGCGCGTGGACGTCGAGAGCGGGGCGGTCGAATTCGCCGACCTGAGCCTCGCACTACCGTTCGCCGCCAACGTGCGCGACCTGGGAGGCGTGGTGCAGGGCGTGAGCACGGACCGCGAAAGCCGCGCGTCGGTCCGGCTCGAGGGGCGCGTGGACGAGCATGGGCTCGCACGCGTCGAGGGCAGCCTGCGGCCGTTCCGCCCGAAGTCGTTTCTGGACCTTGGCGTCAGCTTCCGCAACATCGAGATGCCGCCGCTCTCGCCTTATACCGTCACGTTCGCGGGGCGCCGGATCGCGTCCGGGCGCCTGGCGCTCGACCTGCGCTACAAGATGGACAACAGCATGCTGTCCGGCGACAACCGCATCCTGCTGGAGAAGTTCACGCTGGGCGAGCGCGTGGAGACGCCGGGAGCCCTGTCCCTGCCGCTCGACCTCGCTGTGGCGCTGTTGACCGACAGCCAGGGCCGGATCGACCTGGCGGTGCCGGTGAGCGGCAACGTCGACGACCCGCAGTTCAGCTACGGCCACCTGATCTGGCAGGCCATTCAGAACCTCCTGACGCGAATCGTCACTGCGCCGTTTCGGGCGCTGGGCGCGTTGTTCGGCGGGGGCAGCAGCAATGAGAACCTCGAAAGCATCGCGTTCGACCCCGGGCGCACGGCCCTGTTGCCGCCCGAGCGCGAGAAGCTGAAGCGCGTCGCGGAAGGCATCGGCAAGCGGCCCCAGCTGCGGCTGGTGGCGGAGGGGCAGTACAGCGCGAGCGATCAGGCGGCGCTGCGCCAGCGCGACATCGAATCCGCGGTCTCAGCCAGGCTCAGGCGCCCGACCGCGGCTGACGCCATGACCGAGCCTGTGAACATCACCGACGCCCGGACCCAGCGGGCCCTCGAGGCGATCTTCATCGAGCGCAATTCGGAACAGGCTCTGGACGAGTTCGCGGGCACGATCGAAAAGTCGCGTGGCAAGCCGGTGGAGCGAGCGAACGCGGTGTTGGGGCTGGCGGGCCGCGCCAGCTCCGACCGCGCGTTTTATGAGGCGTTGCTCAAGCGCCTCATCGACACGGCCCGGCTGCCGGACGAGGCGTTGCGCCAACTCGCGGATGCGCGCGCCCGCAGCGTGGCGGGCTACCTGGTCAAGGACCTGTCGGTTCCCGCCGAGCGGGTCACGGCGCGTATCGGCGCGACGCCGGACGAGGCCCGCGTGAAGCTCGCCTTCGACGTCGCATCCGCTGGTGGCGGGGCTAGCGCGCCACGCGATTGAGGAATCCCAGCATCGAGTCGTTGAACATCTGCGCCTGCTCGACGTTGGAGATGTGCGCGGCCGAGGGGATAATCTTCAGTTCCGATCCCGGCAGGTTCTGCTGGATCACCCGCGCCGCTTCCGGGGGCGTGCCGTGGTCCTGCTCTCCCACGATTATCAACGCGGGCACCTTGATCTCCTTCAGCCGGTCGAGATAGTCCACCTTCGAGATCGCGTGGCAGCAGCCGACGAAGCCGTTGACGGGCGTATTGCGGATGTCGTTGCCGATCTTTTCCATCACGTCCTTGCGCGAATTGCGATAAGGCTCGGTGAACCAGCGCTCCAGCGTGCCCTGCACCAGCGCTCCCATCCCCTTCGTCTGCGCATTCTGGATGCGCTCGCCCCACATCTGCCCCGCGTTGGGCGGGCGCCGGCTGGTGGTGTCGGCCAGCACCATGCTCTGGAACACGCCCGGGTACTTGAGCGCGAAGGCCTGGGCGATCATCCCGCCCATCGAAAGGCCGGCGTAGTGCGTCTGCTTGATCTTGAGCGCGTCGAGCAGCCCCTTCAGATCGTCGGCGAGCTGTTCCAGCGTGTATTCGCCGGCAGGCGCACTCGACTGGCCGTGGCCACGGGTGTCGAAGCGCAGCACCTTGAATTTCTTCGTGAGCACCGGCATCTGCGGATCCCACATGTGCAGGTTGCAGGCGAGCGAGTGGCTCATCGTGAGCCACGGGCCTTCGCCCTCGATTTCGTAGTTGATGTCGATGCCGTTGGCCTTGACCTTCATGGGTCCTCCCGGATGGACAGGGCGACAGTATAAGGCGAATGGCGAATGGCGAATGGCGGAAGGAGCGGGGGCCGGCTACCGGACGACGATCGTGACGTTGGAGTCCCCGCGCAGCAGTGACACGGCGTAGCCGCCCTTTGCCGCGCCCACGATCTTCTGGAATTCCGCTACCGTTTGCACGCGCCGGCGGTTGACGCCGTGGATGATGTCGCCCGCGCGGAATCCCGCCTGGAAGGCGTGGCTGTCCTGCTCGACTGCGGAAACGATCAGCCCGCCGCCGCGCAGGCGCTGGAAGAGCGGGCTGCCGCGCTCGATCTCGACGACGCTCATGCCCGGAAGCTGGCTAACCGGCCGCCCTTCGGCGGTAGTGGGATCCTGCGGCGGCGCGATGCGCATGCGGACGGTGCGGCTTTCCGAGCCGCGCAGCACCCGCAGCTCTACCTCTTCGCCCACCGGGGTCAGGCCGAGGCGAGCGCGCAGCTCCGGCGCGCCCTGCACAGTTCGGCCGTTGAGCGCCACGATCGTGTCGCCTTCACGCATCCCCGCCTTCTCCGCCGGCGAGCCGGGCTGCACGCCGTTGACCAGGGCGCCCTCGCGCACGTTCAGGCCGAATTTCTTCACCAGGGCGGGTGTCAGGTCGATCATTTGCAGGCCGAGTCGACCCCGCTTCACTTCGCCGAAGCGGGCGATCTGGTCCACGACGATGCGCGCCATGTTGGAGGGCACTGCGAAGCCGATGCCGATGTTGCCACCGGCGGGGCCGATGATCGCGGTGTTGATACCGATCAATTCGCCGCGCAGGTTGACCAGCGCGCCGCCGGAGTTTCCCGGATTGATCGAAGCGTCGGTCTGTATGAAGTCCTCATAGCCTTCCGGCGACAGGCCGCTCCGGCCGAGCGCGCTGACGATGCCGGAGGTGACGGTCTGGCCGATGCCGAAGGGATTGCCGATCGCGATGACGTAGTCTCCGACCCGGAGCGCATCGGAATCACCGACGCGTATCGCGGTCAGGTTCTGCGCCTCGATCTGCAGCACCGCGATGTCGGTACCGGGGTCGGTGCCGACGAGCTTCGCGGGAAACTGGCGGCGGTCCTTCAAGGTGACGACCACCTGCTCGGCGTCCTTGATGACATGGTTGTTGGTGATGACGTAGCCGCGCGTGGCGTCCACGATGACGCCGGAACCGACGGCCTGCTCCTGGCGCTGGGGACGGTCCGGCAGGTTGAAGAAGCGCCGGAAGAACGGGTCGCGGAAGAGCGGGTTGTTCTCCAGCGCCGAGCGCGTGATCACGGAGATGTTCACCACCGCCGGCGTCACCTCATTTACCAGCGGTGCGAGCGTGGGCAGCCCGCGCGCGTCCGCTTGCGCCGCCGGCGCCGGCGCGGCAATGACGAGGAGCAGGACGGCAGCGGCGCAGCGGATGAGGCGTAGCGATGCGAGATTCATGCCGACGCTATTCTATAAAAGTTGGCGTTGTCGTCGAATGGCAAAAAAAAATTCGCGTCGATTCAGCCAATTGTCGCAGCGTAGCCGCGTGCCGTGGCGTATCAACGACAGCATGTGTCGGGCGTCAGAGTAGAGATATATCA
>Ga0247825_10000258_pt1 | contig 32400 bp, 25 predicted proteins | sample 13C_Vanillin_Day_FD_194413 | JGI IMG/M metagenome (GOLD analysis project Ga0247825, IMG submission 194413) | Soil microbial communities from agricultural site in Penn Yan, New York, United States - 13C_Vanillin_Day48 | ecosystem: Environmental > Terrestrial > Soil > Agricultural land | place... | reverse complement strand
CGCCTTGTCGAACTCGTCGATGATCCCCGTCGGCGTGTAGATGCCCGTCTCCTCGACCACCGCCTCCAGCAGCCGCGCCAGCGAGCGCAGCACCGTCAGATCCGAGTCGATCCGCTCCGAGATCCCCGGCCGCTGCACCTTCACCACCACCTCGTCACCCGACAGCGTCACGGCGCGGTGCACCTGCGCGATCGACGCTGCCGCCAGCGGCGTGGGATCGATCGTCGCGAACAGATCCTGCACCTCCTTGCCCAGCGACTCGCGGATCTGCGCGTGCACCTGATCCAGGGGGATCGGCTCCACCTGGTCCTGCAGCAGCGACAGCTCTTCCACGAACTCGGCCGGGAGGAGATCTCCGCGTGTGGACAGGATCTGCCCCAGCTTCACGAACGTGGGGCCCAGATCATTGAGGAACATCCGGAAGCGTCGTGCCGTCGACGCGCGCTGCATCTCCGGGGAGACCTCCACCTTCTCCCGGCGGCCCAGCATCCGCCACAGCCCGGCGCGCTCCGTCACGTCGGCGAAGCCGTACCGTGCCGCGATGACGGCGATCTGACGCACCCGGTTGAGGTCCTGGAGGATCACGCTCTGTGCACCTTCCCACGGGCCCCGCAACCCCGCAAACAGTCCGATACCGTCTCCCGGGCGAGACAGATGAGCCTTACGGCGGACGCATCCATCCCTTCAGCTCCCTCTGAGAGGGTGTTGAAGAGGAGCAGGGAGGCAAGCGGAGCGCAGACGCCTTGACTGGTGCTTGTGCGGACTGAGGCAAGGCGCTAGCGCTGAAGGGTGTGAGTACTTGTTCCGGAATGTCGGGACTTTGCGGCTCAAAACCCCCGACGTTTAGGAACAGGTGGGGATTGGGTATGCCCCGGTAGGGTCGAACGGCACAGGGCAACGATGTGGCGAGATTTACTCTAGTCGTACCACCGCGTCCGCGGGTAGGCCTTTGCGGATGCGTGCCAGAGCTTCCTCCATAGGCGCTTGCTCAGTAGCCTCGATCGTCACCTTCACCCTGTAGTCCAATGCCGCGTCGAACACCGGGTAGGAGCCAATGGCCACATGAGGCATGTCCAACGCCACCCTGTCCAGCACCGCCGCGATCGAGCTCTCGCTCAGCCGTAGGAAGAGGCAACGCAGGTGCATGGGTGTTCCTCGCAGCCGCTTCAGCACTGTCTCGAGTTGGAGCTTGAAGAGCTGCGGCACACCGGGCAGCAGGAAGACGTTATCCACTGTCAGCACGGGGAGCCAGGTCCCTTCCTGGGGCAAAAGCATGGCGCCCTCGGGCGCGTCTGCCAAGCGCAGGGATTCCTGGGTGAGGTGCTCGGATCGTCGGCGGACGAGTTCCACCATCTCGGGCAGCCGCACCACTTGGCGCCCCATCGCGAGTGCCACGGCACGCACGGTGACGTCATCGTGGGTGGGGCCGATGCCGCCGCTGGTGAAGACGTAGGCGGCCCGGGCGCGGGCCCGCGCTACCGCGTCAACGATGGCGTCCACGTCATCCATGACGATCTCCACGGAGCGCAGGGGAATACCGACCTCGCGAAGCCGACGGATGAGGTGCGGCCCGTTGGCGTCCACCACCTTGGCGGTGAGGACCTCATTGCCGATGATGACCGCCGCTGCGCCGATGCGCTCCATGGGCCCTGACTCTACCGCCAACCTGTCTGACAACCATACAGGTTGGCGAAGGCCGCGCCCGGAGGTGGCGGTGGTCCGCTCCCTAGCGCGCGTCTCCCTCTGCGTGCAGTGAGTTCAAAGCCCTGGCCTGCCCTTCCTGGATGCACACCAGGTCTTTCTCCGCATGTCCTACCCATGAGGTAGAGTTACGGGCATGCAGATTCAGAGGATGACCCAGGTGGGGGCCTGGAGACTGCTCGAGCTCCGCAATGGGGGGGCCTACGGCTACGTCTACCGAGCCGAGCCCCTCCACTCGCCCGGCGCAGACCCCGTCGCGCTCAAGCTCGCGATCCACCCCAGGGATCCGCGCTTCCTGCGCGAGGCGGGATTGCTGCGCCGCGTACCGCACCCCCACATTCCGCGCCTCTTCGACTTCGGGCTGTGGGAGCACCCAGAAGGGCCCTTTCCCTATCTCGTGATGGAGTGGATCGAAGGTCAGTCCCTGTATGATTGGGCGCACGGACGGGGGCTCAGCTCGCGTCAGATGATGCGGGTGCTGGCTCCCATGGCCGAGGCCTTGGCCACCACCCATGCCGCGGATGCCGTCCACCGCGACGTCAAGGGAGACAACATCCTGGTGCGACTCGAAGACTCCCATCCCATGTTGCTGGATTTCGGCGCCGGGGACTTTCGCGGAGCGCCCACCCTCACGCACGAGGTGTTGCCCCCCGGGACTCCCGGCTACCGCAGCCCCGAGGCCCTTCAGTTCCAGGAGCGCTTCTGGCGGACACCCGGCGCTCACTACAAGCCAGGGCCCTCGGATGACCTGTATGCCCTGGGGGTGACCGCCTATCGCCTCGCTACTGGCACCTACCCTCCCCCGTGGGTGCCCGCAGAGGTTCGGGAGCATGAGCCTTCCTTCCCGACGCCAGCGTCCGAGCCGCCGGAGAAGTGGGTCACCGTGTGTCCCGAATTGGCCGGCGTCATCCGCCGGTTGCTCTCGGAGGATCCCCCCGCCCGCGGGAGTGCAGCCCAGATCGCCGAGGATCTCCACAAGGCAGTAGAGTCGGCCGGGCGTCAGGCAGATGAGCCCGTCACGCTTCGCCCGGAGGCGCTGACAACGGTGCGCAAGAGCCGCCCACGCTCCTCGCGTCCGGCTCGGGATTCGCGGCCTTGGCTGGCCACGGCGGCGGGGCTCACCGCGACGGCGGGGATCGCCTTAGCCCTGACCCTTCATGGAGAGCGGGACGCTGGGCCGCAACCCGCACCACTGCCACAGGAGGATTGGGCCCGCTCGAATCGGAAGGTGGACAGCCCGGATGCGGGCACCTCGCTCGCGACGGAAGTGGTCGCGAGCCGCGTGCAGGTGGAACAGCCCAGGCCGACTGGGGAAGGGATCCGCAAACAGGTGCCGAAGAAGCCTCTCCCGCGTCAGGTGCAGGCCCCGTGCAAGCAGAGAAATGAAGTCGAGATCAATGGAGGCTGCTGGATACGGCCCGAGGTTTCGACACCGCCCTGCGGAGAGAGAGAGTACGAATGGGGCGGCCGTTGCTACTACCCGGTTCTCACGCCGACTCCCCCAGCTACCTCGGATCAGGAATAGACGCCGAGTCCGGCTCAGGTGCTCAGCGCGCGCGCTTGCGTCCGAGCATCCCGCGGATCTCCGCCAGCGCCGCGTCCGTCACCGCCTCCACCGGCTGCTCGCCGTTGATGCGGACGATCTTCTCCTGAGCCTCGCGCCGCCGGATGGCCTCCTCATACTGGCGGGAGATCTTTCTCTGGAGCGCGTCCTCCTCGAACAGCTCCTTCGCCCCACCCCGCGCTGCCCGACGCTGTGCCGCCACGGCCGGTGACACGTGCACGAACAGCGTCAGATCCGGTGCCACCGCGTACCCATTCGCAGCCTCGACCCACGCCATGGAGAGGCTCGCTCCCTGGTACGCCAACGAGGACAGCACATACCGATCGCTGATGACGATCTGCCCCGCATCCAGCGCAGGCAACACCCGTGCCTTCAGGTGATCCGTCCGGTCCGCTGCGTACAGCAATGCCAGCGTCTCCTGTGCCAGCGGGCCCGCGCCCCCTGGCAACACCAGCCGCCCCGTCAGCGCCTGCCGGATCAACGTCCCGATCGGCCCGTCCGAGGGCTCCCGGGTCGTCAGCACCGAGTGGCCCTCCGCCCGCAACGCCGCCGCGAGGCGCTCGGCTTGCGTCGTGGTCCCAGCCCCGTCCAGTCCCTCCAGGACGATGAACCGCCCGCGCCCTCCCTTCCGACGGAGCGCGCTCACCGCGGCAGCAACGTCGATGGGTTGTCCAACTGCAGCCGGCGCCGCAGCTCCAGCAGATCGCCGTACCGCTGGAGCTCCTCGGCCAGCTCCCGGCGGCCCTTGGCGTAGCGCACCAGGCTGTAGATCAGCAGCCCCAGCGCCACCACCGTCGCCGCGAAGCCCGGCATCGGCACCTTGTCCGAGTCCAAGAACAGCTTCACCGCCGCGCCTCCAAAGATCAGCGCGACGATCAAGGACACAGCCGCATGGGCGAAGTGCAGGATGCTCTGGCGCGTGGCCAGCCGCTCCTGGAGCCGTTCGAGCTGAGAGCGCAGTTCCTCTGAGGTTTCGGCATTCACTGGGCCGGGGACATACCGCAGCCCCGGCCCGCCGTCGAGCCGCTACCTCGCTCCTGTCCTGTGCTCAACCCAGCGCCGCCAGCGCCTCTCGCACCGCGCCCAGCTCCGCTGGCAGCTCCACGGGAGGATTCGCCCGCACGCTCTCCACGTCCGCCAGCGTCTTCCGGTGGTACCCCACCTTGAAGTCCGCGAACTTCAGCCCGTGCGCCGTCGACACCACCACCACCCTCGAGCCCGGTGCGATCACCCGCTGAGCCACCAGCTTCTCCACCGCCGCCAGCGCCACGCCGGTGTGCGGACAGGTGAAGGTGCCCTCGCGATCCGCCCGAGCCGCCGCGTTCGCCAGCTCGGACTCGGTGGCCTCCTCCACCACCCCGTCGAATGCCTGCAGCGTCCGCACCGCCCGCCGGAACGACACCGGGTTGCCAATCTGGATCGCCGAGGCCAGCGTGCGCTCCGCCTTCACGGGCAGCAGCTCCTTGAAGCCCCCTCGGAAGGCGCGGACCAGCGGGTTGGCCCGCTGGGCCTGTGCCACCGCGATCCGCGGCAGCCGCGAGATCAACCCCAGCGCGTGCATCATCTGGAAGCCCTTGCCCAGCGCGCTCGCGTTGCCCAGGTTGCCTCCGGGGATCACCACCCAGTCGGGCGGCTCCCAGCCCAGATCCTGGCACAGCTCGATGGCCACCACCTTCTGCCCCTCGATGCGCAGAGAGTTCATCGAGTTGGCCAGGTACAGCCCCCGATCCTCCGTCACCTGCTGCACCAGCTTCATGCAGCCGTCGAAGTCCGTGTCCAGCGACAGCACCCGCGCCCCGTTGGCGATCGGCTGCACCAGCTGCGCCAGCGACACCTTGTCCTTGGGCAGGAACACCACCGAGGGGATCCCCGCCGCCGCGCAGTACGCCGCCAGCGCCGCCGAGGTGTCCCCCGTGGAGGCACACGCCACCGCCCGGATGGGCACTCCCCGCGCCCGCAGGTGCTTCACCGCGGACACCAGCACCGTCATGCCCCAATCCTTGAAGCTCCCCGTCGGCGAGACGCCGCACTCCTTGAGCTCCAGGCTCTCCAGTCCCAGCTCGGACGCCATCCGCCGCAGCGGCATCAGCGGCACCCGCCCCTCGCCCAGTGAGACGATGTCTATGGCGTGCAGCTCCGGGCACACCCACTCGTGCTTGCCCCACACTCCCGAGGCGTGCGGTAGCCGCGCGGAGCCAAAACGCGACTCGAAGCGGCGCTTCCACTCGTCCGCGGACACCGCGCGCAGCGCCTCCAGATCGTGCGCCACCTCCAGCAGCGACCCGCAGTTGGGGCAGCGGTAGATGACCTCCCACAGCGACGAGCGGAAACCACAGCCCTCGCTGCACACGTACTCCGCGCGGAAAGCCGAGCTCCGTGAGGTCATGCGTCGGCCGCCTTGACGCGTGTGCCGCAGACCGAGCAGATCTTGTTGGGCCGGGTGGGCGTGCGGCACTTCTGGCACGGCATCCAGTTCTGATCCTCGTCCGCGATACCGGTGACCTTCGCCCCCGTGGCCGCCGCCGGGCGGGCCTTGGGCAGCCGCATGCCGCACCGATCGCACACGATGCCCTCGGCCTGGACGTTGCGGCAGTACCGGCACGTCACCGCCCCGGTAGGCGCCGCTGTGCGCACCCCGTCATCAGGGGCCCGGCCCGTGTCCAGCTCAGGCACGATCTCGACGGTGACCTTGTCGACCGGCGCCGCGCGCGTGGTCTCGATGTCCTGCACCACCTGAGGGGGCAGGTCCGGGCCGGCCTGCTGGCGCGTGTGGTCCAGCTCCGCCAACGTCGGAGCGTCCACCGCCACCCGGCCGCCCAGGTGATGGGTCTGCTCCAGCTCAGGCAGGATGGGCACAGCCACTGCGGCGGCAGCCTTCGGCACCTGGAGCTTCTTGCCGCAGTTGTCGCACTCGTCGCCTTGGGCCTGCTGGTGCTCACACACCGGGCAGATGATCATGGGGGCGCACGTTAACGGGCCGGGGTACCCCAGGGCAACGCGCTGTGCTTCACACCGGGTTCCTGGCATCCCCCGTCATGGGCACGAAGCGCACTGGCAGCAGGCGCTCGACTCGCGGGATCTCTCCCACGGGGGAGCGGACGATCCGCAGCAGCTCCTGGTTGCCCCCTTGAGGCCCAACGGGGATCACCATCCGCCCCCCTCGCTTGAGCTGCCCCAACACCTTGGGAGGAATGGACTCGGGAGCCGCCGTGCAGATGACCGCGTCAAATGGCGCGGCCTCGGGCCAGCCGAGCGAGCCATCCCCCTGCCGCAGGTAGACGTTCTGGAAGGCCAGCCGCCTCAGCAGCTTCCTGGCTGACCGCGCAAGCGAGGGGACAATCTCTATGGAGTACACTTCCCGACACAGAAGGGCGAGCACGGCCGTCTGGTAGCCAGAGCCCGTACCGATCTCCAGCACCCGCTCGTGCCCCTGGAGCTTGAGGGCCTGGGACATGAGCGCGACGATGTAGGGCTGGCTGATGGTCTGCCCGTGGCCGATCGGCAGCGGCGAGTCCTGGGTGGCGGAGGCGCGGGCCTGCTCCGGAACGAAGTCCGCGCGGTTCAGGCGCGCGATCGCAGCCAGCACCCGCCGATCGCGGATGCCCTCTCGCCCCAGGAAGTCTGCCAGCGCGACATCCCCCATGAATGCCTCCCTCTCCTGAAAACCTACACATCGCCCACGGACCAAGGCAGGGTTCGGATCGCTCCTACCCCACTCGGGCAAGCGCCAATCGCCCCTCCCAGCGCTCCTCGAGCGCCTTCACCAGCCCCTCGTGTTCGGGAGCTCTCAGGTGGGGATCCTTCTCGAGGATCCGCCGGGCCTCGGCCTGGGCCACCGCGAGCAGATCCCCATCCCGCGCCAGGTTGGCGACGGCGAGTTCGGGCAGGCCGCTCTGCCGCGTGCCGAGGAACTCGCCGGGCCCGCGGATCTCCAGATCCTTCTGGGCGATGACGAAGCCGTCGTTGCTGTGCTCCATCACCGCCAGCCGCTCGGTGGACTCCCAGGAGCGCGCCGGGCTGGCGATCAGGCAGCAGTGGCTGATGGCCGCGCCCCGCCCCACCCGGCCCCGGAGCTGGTGGAGCTGCGAGAGCCCGAAGCGCTCGGCGGACTCGATGACCATGACGGAGGCGTTGGGCACGTCCACGCCCACCTCCACCACGGTGGTGCACACCAGGATGTGGATGCGCCGCTCGCGGAAGTCCTGCATGACGGCGTCCTTCTCCTCGGGCTTCATGCGCCCGTGGAGCAGCCCCACGCGGGCCTGCGGGAACACCTGCTGGAGCTTCTCCGCGCCGCGCGTGGCGTCCTCCAGATCCAGCTTCTCGGACTCCTCCACCAGCGGGTAGACGACATAGGCTTGGTGGCCCTTGGCAATCTCGGCGGTCACGGACTCGTAGACACGGGCGCGGTGCTGCTCGCTGAAGACCCGCGTGGCCACGGGTGTACGGCCCGGGGGCAGCTCGTCGATCACCGACACGTCCAGATCGCCATAGAGCGTCATCGCCAGGGTGCGAGGAATGGGCGTCGCGGTCATCACGAGCACATCGGGTCTGAAGCCCTTGCTCATGAGCGTGTGGCGCTGGAGCACGCCGAAGCGGTGCTGCTCGTCGATCACGGCGAGCCCCAGCCGCTCGAATGCGACGTCCCCCTCGATCAGCGCGTGAGTGCCCACGGCGAGGCGGATGTCTCCACGCGCCACGGCCTCGCGCATCTCGCGCTTCTGCTTGGGCGTGCCGGCGGCGCTGATCAGCCCCACCCGGAAGCCGAGCGGCTCCAGCAACCGGCGGAAGGTCCGGTCGTGCTGTTCAGCAAGGATCTCGGTGGGCGCCATCACGGCCACCTGGTAGCCGTCCTGCAGCGCGATCAGCGCGGCCACGATCGCCACCGCTGTCTTGCCAGAGCCCACGTCGCCCTGGACGAGCCGGTTCATGGGATCGGCGCGGGCCATGTCCCGGCAGAGCTCCTCGATCACCCGCTGCTGCGCCCCCGTGAGCTGGAACGGCAGTGCGCCGCGAGACCGCTCCAGCCGCTCCGCGGAGACATTGAAAGCAATGCCCTTCTCCGTCTTCACGCCCATCCGCTTGAGGCCCATGCCCAGCTGGAGGAAGAACAGCTCATCGAACGCCAGCCGCCGGTGGGCGGGGCTGCGGTGCGCGTCGAGCAGCGCCAGATCCGAGTCCTCCGCGGGGAAGTGGATGCTGCGCAGGGCCTCGGGGAGGGACATCAACCCCAGGCGCTTGCGCAAAGACTCGGGCAGGGGCTCCTCGAGGTGCTGAGCGTAGGACTCGCTGACACGACCGGCGATCTCGCGGAAGGAGCGCTGATCGCCGCGCTCGAAGCCCGGGTAGACGGGGACGATGCGGTTGAAGTGAACGGAGGAGGACTCGAGATCCTCGGCGGGCTCGATCTCCGGGTGGGCCATCTCGCGGCCGGTGATCGATGCGCGCACCTCGCCCGAGAGCACCAGCCGCTTGCCCACGGTGAAGCGGGCCTTGAGCCAGGGCCCCGTGTGGAACCAGGTGGCGGCGATGCTGCCCGAGCGGTCCGCGACCACGACCTTGAAGTAGCGCTTGCCGTTGCGGCCCGCGACGTAGTCCGCGTGCTTGACGACCCCCACGATGACGCCGCGCTCACCCGGATCCAGTTCGGCAATGGTCCTCATCTGGCGCCGGTCCTCGTAGCAGCGCGGCAGCAGGAAGAGGATGTCGCCTACCCGGCGCAGGCCCTTCTTGTTGAGGGCCGCCAGCAGGCGCGGGCCCAGCCGCTTGCCCAAGGTCTTCAGCGGCGTGGACAGGAACCCGGAGCGGGGCGCGATGGACAGCAGCTTCGCCTCGGCGCGGGACTCCTCGGCTCCGGGGGCGCGCTTGCGCTTCTTCGGAGCAGCGGCCTTCTTCTCCACCGCGGGAGGAGGCGCACGGGCCGCGGGCCGGGCCGGTGTGGGCGTCAGCACCAGCGGCGCCGGGGCTGCGGGCGTTGGCACGGGCAGGGTGGACTTCCACGGGGGAACTCCCTCCTCCCTGGCCCCTGTCTCCTCCGCCACGGGGTTGCCGGCCTCGCCCCGAATCACCTGCTCCAGCTCGGCGGGCAGCGCCACCCCGCCCATCTTCAGCGCCGCCACGACGCGCCGCAGCGCGGCCTTCCTCTTGTCCAGCAGCGGATGGTCCACATGGGGCAGCGCGGCACGCAGGAGCGACAGAGCGCGAGGCTCCACCCCGCTGGCCCCGGCCAGGGCGCGCTCGATGACTCCGCGCAGATCCCTCACGGTGGGGAGCTGGGCGAAGTCCCGCTGGCACGCGTAGCGCAGCGGTCCAACAAGGCTGGCGAGGGGGTGGCTCACGGGCGGGTCCGAGCGCTCATCGTAAAGAGCAGGGATGACGTCCCGCACGGAATGAAAGCGGGGGAGCGGGCAGAAGCCCACCCCCCCGGCGGCTGCGTGCGTGACGAGGCGTCAAGCAGTGGACGGGGCGTCCTCCGGCGGATCCTCGAAGCGGATCTCCTCGATCTCGTACTCCTTCTCGCCCCCGGGGCTGCGGACGACGGCGGTGTCCCCCTCCTTCTTCCCAATGAGGGCCCGGGCGACGGGCGAAGTCACCGCCAGCCAGCGCTTCTTGATGTCCGCCTCCAGTTCCCCGACGATCCGGTACGTCACCGTCTTGTCGGTGTCCGAGTCGCGCAGCATCACGGTGGCGCCGAAGACCACGGTGTCGCCCTTGATCTTGCTGGTATCAATCACCTCGGCGCGCGCTATCCAGTCATTGAGGTCCATGATGCGGCCCTCGATGTGGGACTGCTTCTCCTTGGCCGCGTGATACTCAGCGTTCTCCTTCAGGTCACCGTGGGCTCGCGCGACCTCGATCTCCCGAGAGATCTTCCCACGTTCCACCGTCTGGAGATGCTTGAGCTCCTCCTTGAGCTTGCGCAGACCATAGGGAGTCATCGGGATGTTCCCGCTCATCGACACAGCTCCTTCCGCCACCAGATGAGTTTTCGCCTGCCCGCCCCCTCGCTTGAGGGGAGCCAAGGCCGCCTATGAAGAAGATCGGAATGTAGGAGACGATTGGCAAGCGGGCAAACGAAAGCAGCCATGGCGGCCCTCAAAGCCCCCTTGGGTGATGACCCGTGAACCCATTAGGCTGCCCGCATGCTCATGGTCCGCGAGGTCCGAGCGCTGGCGGGGAACCTTCCTGACGATGAGTTCCGTCGGCAGGTCGGGCCTTTCGTTCTCGTCCGGCGCCCCCCTGACCCAGCGGTGGAGCGCGTGGCCATGCAGCTGGGCATCCACCGTACCCGGGTCTCGCGCCACTCGGCCAACACCAAGATTCTGATGGCGGAGCTGCTCCAGCACTTCGATGATCTGCATGTGGCCACCCTTCCTCCCATCCATGGCAGCGAGAACCTGCAGATCGGGCGGCTGCCGGACAACGATCTCGTCATCGACGACCCGTCCGTCTCCAAGCGCCACGCGGTGTTACACTGGGACCATATCTCCCGGCGGTGCATGGTGTCGGACCTGGGCTCGCGCAACGGCACGCTGGTGAATGCCGAGTACGTCCGGGATCGGAACAGCCTGGTGGTGGATGGAGATATGCTGAGCTTCGGGGATGCGGAGTTCTGCTTCCTGGAGACCCCAAGCCTGCTGGCGATGCTTCGTGCGGCAGGAAACTACTGAGGCGTACCCCACGTGATTTCAGTCAAGGAACTGCGAGCGCTCGGCGCATCTCTCCCAGAGGCGAAGTTCCGCCGCCAGCTGGGCCCCTTCGCCCTCATTCAGCGCCCCCCCAGCCCAGAGAGCTCGGCGGTGCTGGATCCCACCCACACGGCCAAGCCGGGGGTGATCGAACAGGGGATGCTCTCGCTGCTGTTCGAGTTCGAGGATCTGCTGGTGGCCACGCTGCCGCCGCTGGGAGAGACGGACTCGCTGATGATCGGCCGGCTGCCGGACTGCGATCTGGTGCTGGATGACGGCTCGGTCTCCAAGCAGCACGCGGTGCTGAAGTGGATGGAGGCCGAGCGCCGCTGCACGGTGAAGGATCTGGGCTCGCGCAACGGCACGTTCGTCAACGGGACGATCATCATGAAGCGCGAGGTGACGCTGCGCGACGGAGACATCCTCAGCGTGGGCTACGTGCAGTTCTGGTACCTGCTCACGGAGACGCTCTACACGCGGCTGCGCAATCCCCCCGGTGGGCAGGGATCGCACCGCGTGTGACGCAGGGGGCTAGAAGCTCCCCCGATGGGAGTGCACCGCCGTAGCTTAGCGTGTCAGCTGCCCGCCTCGAAGGTGAGGACGCGGCGGAGGTTCGCGCGGATGCTGCTCTGGGGTACGCGCCGGAAGAGCTGGTCGCGCACCCAGCACGCCAGCGGGTTCTGCCACTGTCCGAGCGCTCCAAGCCTCCGAGACTGGATCACGAAGTCATTGGCGCGTGGGATCCGCAGGGCCTGGAAGCGGGCGAGTGCCGCGGGGACATCTACCTCGAACGTCAGGCACCGCGCGAGCACCACCGCGTCCTCCACGGCCTGCCCTCCACCCTGGCCCAGGTTGGGCGTCATCGGGTGGGCCGCGTCCCCCAGCAGCACCACGCGCCCGCGCGCCCATCTCCGGATCGGCGGACGATCATGGATGTCCGTGCGGAAGATGGCCGAGGCTGGCGTCTTCTCGATGAGCTCTCGGATCGGCGCGTGCCAGTCTCCGAAGCGGGGCAGCAGCTCGCCGTGAGCGTCCGGCGCATCGATGCCGCCCACCCGAGCGTCGGCCGTGGCGAACCAGTAGGTGCGCCCCTGCGCGATGGGAACGACGCCGAAGCGGAGGCCCCGTCCCCAGCTCTCCGTGGTGGAGGCAGGATCGGCCACCCCCGGCACGTCGCACACACCACGCCAGCTCGTGTAGCCCGCGTACCGGGGCTCGCCATCGCCCAGGAGCTGCGCACGCAGCGTGGAGCGCAGGCCATCGGCCCCAACCAAGAGATCGCCCCGGGCCTCGGTGCCATCCGAGAGCTGGGCGACGACCGCTTCGGCCTCGTCCCGGAAGCCCACGACCTTGGTGCCCAGCGTGAGAGGCTCTGGCCCCAGCGCCTCCTGGAGCACCTCCTGGAGCTGGGCCCGATGGATGGCGATCATCGGCGCGCCGAGCTCCGCGGCCATCTCGCTCACGAACATCGTCCCGAGCGTGCGGCCTCGCCAGTCGAGGATGGCACCGCGCTGCATGGCATGGCCGGCCGCCGCGACAGCCGCGTCGAGACCGATCTTCCGGAGCGCGAGGATCGCGTTGGTCTGCATGGTGATGCCAGCACCCACAAGGCGCAGAGAGGCAGCACGCTCGAAGACTCGAACGGCGAAGCCCGCCCGGCGCAGCGCCACACCCAGGGTGAGTCCTCCGATGCCGCCGCCCGCGATGAGGATCGTCCGGTTCGTCTCCATGCCCAAAGGTGTAGACTCTGCGTCCGGCGGGCACAACCTCCATGAAGCTCTACGCGATCAGTGATCTCCACGTCCGGGCCCCCGAGAACCGCGCGGCCCTCGAGCAGCTCTTGCCCCATCCGGAGGACTGGCTGATCGTCGCGGGAGATGTGGGAGAGCGGCCTGAGGATCTCCAGTTCACTTTCGAGACGCTCGGCCCGCGCTTCCGGCAGCTCATCTGGGTTCCCGGCAACCACGAGCTGTGGACGCTCTCCGAGGATCCGTCCGCGCTCCGGGGCGATGCGCTGTACCGGAAGATGGTCTCCGTCTGCGAGGACCATGGCGTCCTCACGCCGGAGCATCCCTATCCCCGGTGGCCGGGAGAGGGGCCTGCCCGGATCATTGCCCCGCTCTTCCTGCTCTACGACTACTCATTCCGGCCGGATGAGGTCCCCGAGGAGGACGCGGTGCAGTGGGCCCAGGACTCGGGAGTGCTCTGCACGGACGAGTCGCTCCTGTACCCTGATCCCTATCCGTCGCGCTCCGCCTGGTGCGCCGCCCGCTGCGAGCAGACCCGCGAGCGCCTGGAGGCCCTGCCCGCGGACTGCGCGACGATCCTCGTCAACCACTTCCCGCTGCGCCAGCACCACGCGCGGCTCCCGCGCATTCCCCGCTTCTCGATCTGGTGTGGCACGCGGAAGACCGACGACTGGCACCTCCGCTTCCGGGCCGAGGTCGTCGTCACCGGCCACCTGCACATCCCCCTCACCTTCTGGGAGGACGGGGTGCGCTTCGAGGAGGTGTCGCTCGGTTATCCCCGCCAGTGGCGGCACCGCCGCACCATCGATCAAGCCCTCCGGCAGCTCCTCCCGGAGACGACCCCGCCCTCACCCACAGCGATCTATCGCGGGTGAGGCAACGTGAAGATGTGTGCCCACCATTGTTGGTCAGCGCGCGATGAGGTTTCCTTCGAGGTGTATGCGCCTCCAGAACCTCGCCTTGCTCCGCACAGCCAGCTGTGCGCTCGTGTTGCTCCTCGTCTCTTCCTGCCGCTCCTCTCCCTCTTCCCAGGAGATGACCGTCATCCAGGACGAGTGGGAGCTTCGTGGCGAAGCGCGCGACGATGCGGACGTGGTGGATCAGCTGCCACTGGGCGCGAGAGTCAAGATCGAGTCGCCGCGCTCCTCGGAGAATGAGGGCTGGTACCGCATCGAGACGAAGGCGGGCACCCGCTGGACGAAGCGTGAGGGGCTGGCCCCCTACCCGCTCCGCGGTGAGACACGGTTCGTGCGAGTGGAGGAGCTCCCGGCTTACGCGACCCGGGGGGACTCGGGGCGCGTCACGGAGACGCTGAAGCTGGGGCAGGAGGTCCAGCTGTTGGCCCAGGACCCTCCCGACACGGAGGAGTACCGAGGCGTGATCGCCGGCGGAACGCTGCGCGGCTACGTGGACGAGTTTGGCCTCTCGGCGGAGAAGCCGCTGACGCGCAGCTTGCTCGTGAGCTCCGGGGAGTACCTCAAGAAGGGTGACCTCGGCCGGGCGAAGCAGCTCGCCAAGGCGGCCCTGGCCATGGCCGAGGGCACCGGCAGGAGCGGCGCGCTCGTGGAGGCGCTCACCCGGGTGGAGACCGAGCCGTCCGCTCTGAAGGACGAGCTGACCGGCTTCGGAGAGAAAGCGGCGATGGACGTACCTCCGAGCAAAGGCACCGTGGGCTACGTCATCGCGTACCGGGCTCCGTTGCGAGAGGGGCCGGATCCGCGGGATCAAGTCCTGACCATGCTCCCGGCGGATGCGGCCGTGGAGGTGCTGGATGTTCAGGGGGCGTGGGCGCATGTGGCGATCATCGCGGCAAAGACCCCCTGGATGGCGGTGAGCCTCGGAGATCTCGCGAAGGTCGATGCGGGCGAGACCGCGGCGCTCTCACCCGCGCAGATCGGCTCCCGTGCGAAGGGCCACATGCGGCTCTCGGCGCTTCAGGCGAAGCGCCTCAGCGCCACCGAGCACCTTGCCAGAGTGAACGCCCTCTCGCGGGAGGAGCAAGGGGAGCAGCGGCTGGAGCTGCTCAAGCGAGCCCTGGTCATCGCCGGGCCGGAGGAGGTGCCTCAAATTGCCCCAGTGCTGATCGACGAGGCCTTCCAGGGCGAGCGCTACCGCCTCGCCGTGGCCGCGGCATCCCGGCTGAAGGAGGTGCCGCATGGAGGCCCGCAGACCCAGGGCCAGGGGTGGAGAATCGAGACGGTGATCAGCCTCTACGGCTGCGCGGGCTCTCCGCTGGAGGCCCAGGTGGAGCAGGTAGAATTCGAGCGGGGCGCTGAGTTTCCGAAGCCAACGGGCAATGCCTGTGCGCTGGTGACGGGGCTCTCTTCGCCCTGCGATGTGTGCCTGTCCGCTCTCTCCGAGTATGACTCGAAGGAGCGCGAGCATGTGCTGCGCAACAAGGTGGCGGTGGATGATGCCCTCTCCAGCCACGAGGAGATGATCACGAACCACATGAAGGCCACCTCGCGCTTGGAGGATTCCTACCCGCGGCCTGCGCGAATGCGCGTGACGGTGCGCTCGGGCTCTGGAGCTCCTCCAGGCCGTCTCTTCCTCTTCGAGCTGCCGCTAGAGGTGGAACGCTATGAGGCCACCACCGAGGTGACGCCCTTGTTCAAGGAGGCGCGGGTCTTGGAGATCTCCCTCCCGGGCTCCTCTGCCGAGGGGCGATGGGAGTACTGGGCGAGCACGTTGCAGTGGGAGGACGCGGCCCACGGGGCGCTCTTCGCCCCGGATCCGAAAGCCGCCTGGGCAGCGGTGCAGAAGTTCGCGCGAGAAGTACAGGCCAGACCCTCGGAGGCTATCGAGCGCAACGAGTCGGCAGGGGCAGTGTACTCGCTGCACATCTCGGAGCCCTGCGGCAAGTGCTCCGCCCAGCGGAAGTGAGCTTCGTCACGGAGCCTTCGCAGCGGAGAGCACCTCCGCCACCACGGTCTGGACGTCCTCCAGGGTGGTGCGGTGATTCACGAAGCAGGCGCGCAGGGCAAAGCGCCCGGACAGCGTCGCGGTCGAGAGGTAGATCTGCCCCCGCGCGTTGATCTTCGCAAGCAACCGGGTGTTGAAGGCATTGCGCTCGGATTCAGGCACCACTCCTGTGTAGCGGAAGCACACCGCGCTCAGAGACACAGGCGCGAGCAGCTCCAGGGAAGGCTCAGCTCGAATGGCGTCAGCCAATCTGCGTGCGTTGTCGAGATCCCGGCGGATGGCCTCTCGAAAGGCGCTCAGCCCGTGGTAGCGCATGGAGAGCCACAGCTTGAGCGCACGGTTCCTGCGAGAGAGCTCCATCGACTCATCGAAGAAGGCAAAGCCCTCCACGGAATCGGTGCTCGCCACCTTCGCGTAATCCCCTGTGAACGAGAAGGCACGGCGCGCGGCTGAGGCATCCCGGAACAGGAGCACGCCACAGTCCACAGGCTGGTAGAGCCACTTGTGTGCATCCATGGAGATCGAGTCCGCACGCGAGAGCCCATCGAAGCGCTCGGGGATCGCCAACGCGGCGAAGGCTCCGTAGGCCCCGTCCACGTGGAGCCACAGCCCGTACTTCCGGGCCAGCTCCGCGATGGCAGGGAGCGGATCCACGGCCCCTGTGTTAACGGTGCCAGCGGTGGCGACGATCGCCAGCGGTCGCAGGCCCGCCGAGAGATCCTGGGCAATGGCCTGCTCGAGCGCCTGGGGGCTCATGCGCCACTCCGCATCCGGGGCAATCAGCCGCAGGTTCCTCCGGCCCAGGCCGAGCATCGCCATGGCCTTGGGGATGGACATATGGACTTCGGTCGAGGCGTACACGACGCCTGAAGGGGAGCCCTCCTCGTTCGCCGGAGCCAACGCCTCGCGTGCCATGGCAAGCCCCATCAGGTTGGCCGCTGACCCTCCGCTCGTGAGGCTCCCGAGGAAGTCCTGACAGCCCACGGCGCTGGCGAGCCCACGCACCACGGTGCGCTCGAGGCTCACGGCGGCAGGCGCGGATCTCCACGCAGTGACGTTCTGGTTGAGCACACTCGCCAGGAAGTCCCCCAGCGCGCCCACCGGCTCGCCCGAGCCGAACACGTAGCCAAGAAAGCGTGCATTGCCCGCCCGAGCCCCTTCCATCACCGGGCCCAAGGCATCGAATGCGGCGTCCTTCAAGCCCGCTTCGGGCAACCCCTCGGCAAAGAACGCCTCGGTCGCGGCACCGGTGAGCGAGGGGATGACCCGGCGAGAGTCGAGCCCCACCAACCACTGCTCGGCCAGAATCGTGACGCGATCGGCCAGACGCCGGAAGTCCGTGGGAGACAGTTCGAGAGAGTCCATGCGTCATGCTCCTCTACCCGATCGAGCGCTCTTGGGAACCTTCTTGCTCCGCGGAGTGTCCAGGCGGCATGCGCTCAGGTCTTCTTGGAACGCTGTTGACGCGCGGAGCACTCCTCCTGACCCTCTGCCTGGGAGGAAGCGCCCTCGCCCAGGGCCGAGCTTTCTCCCACGAGCGCTTCGTCACGGCGGCACGTGAGGTGCTCGGAGTGCCCTACGATCTGGGTGGCCGGCTGCGCGATCCCCAGGACGGTATCGACTGTCAGGGAGTGCTCTTCTACGCGGCGGAGCGGGTTGGGCAGTGCGGCTGGAAGTCCTTCTCCGTGATGCCCACGAAGTCCGTCCCGGCGGGAGAGCTCGGGACGGCCGTGGAAGGACTGGCGCCCGTGGCCTCGTCGGAGCTCGATCTCTCGAAGCTCCAGCCGGGAGATGTGCTGCTCCTGGTGGGCTTCAGCCCCAACCCGGCTGAGCCCTCAATAGGCACGCTGAAAGGCCAGCCTGTCTGGGTCTGGCACACGGGGCTCTACAGCGGCGCAGGCAAGTGGATTGTCGGCGACCACTTCGCGGGCCAGGTGGTGGAGGTGGACTTGAAGAGCTACCTGGCCGAGCACGCGGATACCTATGCCGGGATGGTGGTGACGCGGATGACCGACGGCCCCCAGCCAATGCGTTGCCGGAGGCACTCGCCCATGCAGCTCAAGGAGGCCCACCGAACGGCCAGATGAACCCGCGCTGGCGGACGATCTCCGGCGACTTTTGCCCTCGCCAGCGCAGCCCCTCTCCGGGGCGGAGCAGCAGCGCCCGGGGTCCGTTTCCTCTCTCTCGCTGGACCTGCTCCAGCCGCTCCGGGTAGGGGTCCGCATCTGGGTTCTCGTCCTGACTGCTGGCGCCGCTCACAGGCTCGCCGGGATACCCCGGGTAGCGAGGGCCCATCCCCTCACGCCAGTACCAGGGTGCTCCCCCATCGGCACAGGGGACCACATAGCGCGCCCCGAGCAGTTCCCCGAACTCCAGCGCTTCCTCGGGTCCCGCCATGAGCTGCTGGGGCCGGGTGAGCGAGGAGAGAGGCACGTCGACAAGGAACGCATCCAACGTGGTGAACCCGAAGAAGAGAGGCTTCAGCCGGAACCCCCGCACCCCGCAGAACAACACGTCCACCGGTCCCTCCTGACGGACGCGGCGGCACACCCGGCGCATGTCTCCACGGACGTCATGCCCGGCATCCGCGAAGAAGGCCGCCGAGAAGCCCGGTGCCCGCACCAGCCAGGTGTTCCCTTCGTTGAAGAGATCCGGATAGAGCCCCGCCTCATCGGTCGGCTGCTCGCCGTGGAAGGGCAGCGCGCGGAGGGTGAGATCCCCCACCCTCCGCTCCTCGCCCCAGCGCAGCGGCTCCACCCGCGAGAAGCCCAGCTGGTTCAACCGCAGGACACAGTCGGTGGAGAAGAGGCTCTCTCGCTCCAGCGCTGGAACGAAGATGCGGGTGTCTCTCGGCAGCTGCAGCAGCGAGCCCAGGTGGAAGTGATCCCCATGCGAGTGCGTGATCAGCACTGCATCCACTGGCCCGAGATCGCGCGGGTGCACCGGTGAGTAGCCAGGCCGATCAATCCCGCTCATGGGCCGGAAGTACGGGTCCACCAGGATCCTCGCCTCGTGCCCCACCATGAGCACCGTGTTGTGGCCCGCGAAGAGCGCCCCTGGCGCGGAGATCTCCAGCGGCCCTTCGTGCCGCACCAGCCACCCTGCCCCCTCCATGTCGGCGATCAGCTCCCCGACGGAAGGATTCGCGGCGAGGGAGCGCAGCTCGGCTCGGCTAGCCCCATGGGCGAGCGCCGAGAACAAGTCCGCAATCACCGGCCACTCCTCCTTCCCCACGGGGAAGTCGAGCCCGAGCTGCTCCTGGCGCAGGTGCAGCACCCGAGGCCTCTGGCGCTGGGCCTCGGGAAACAACACCTCGGGCCGTAGGACCCGCCGCCCTCCCCGCCGATTCCGGCCTTCACAGAGCGCGGCGTACCGCGGGGTCTCCTCCAGCCAGCGCACCAGCGGGCGCGCCTCCTGAAGCGCGCGCTCCGGCCCCAGCGCAGCAAGCTGCCGCTTCAGTGCGACGTGAGCCCGGCGTACCGGCCGCGAGGCAGGCCCCTGAATGCTGCACCCCAGATCCTCATGGTGCTCTGCCTCTGTCCGAGCCGAGGCCAGGACCGCCAGGCTGACACCACGATGCAAGGTGAGCCGCATGGAGTTCCGATGACCCTTATGCTCAGGCAGCACGGCCGGGAGCGCTCGCGGCGTGGATGGGCGGCGTCCGGTGAGCCCACGGACGCGCCCGCTCGAGCTGCCCAGCCAGACGGAACAGCATCGCCTCGTCCGCGAAGCGGCCCACGAACTGGACGCCCACCGGCAGGCCCTCTGCGGCATAGGCCACGGGGACGATGCCGGCGCTCACAGCCGCCGCCGAGCCGCCACTGGAACCGCCCACACTGAACTCACGCAGATGCATGCGAGGGAGCTTACCGATCTCCCAAGTCCACGCCCACGCCCACGGTGAAGGAGACTCCATGAGCCCACGAGGACTCTGGCGGCTTGAAGCCCTGGTAGAGCACCTGCGCGCTCAGGGAGAGAGGCCCCTTCAAGGCAGCGTGCGCATGCAACCCGACGGGGATGCCGACACGCCGCTGCCCCTCCCAGGGGTACAGGCCTACCCCCACGGTGGCTCGCAGATCGAGGCCGAGCGGGTACCCAGGACGGGCGGCCCACAGCGGCGGCGTGAGCAAGGCAAGCGAACTACCGCCCCCACCGCGCGTCCAATCGATGGACAGCCTCCAGGCTCGAGGCAGCGGGAGCGCCGCGCGCAAGCCCACGAGGGGCGTGGTTCCTCGTGAGTCCCGGGTGAGTCCTCCCAGCAGGTGCACGGACAGCTCCGGCACGGGGCGGAAGCCTCGCAGCGCGATAGTCTCCGAGGAAGCGGCTGCCTCTTCGAAGCGATCACTCGCCCACTCCAGGAAGGCCCGCGTATAGGCGACCGCCGCCGAGACGCGCGTGTCCATGAAGGCTGCGTACTGCGCGGGCTCGACGCGATGCTCACGCCCCTTCCAGCGCACCACGCTCACGCCGAACGCGTTACCGACCTCGGCGCCGTAGCCCCCGAAATCGCCAGGGCCGTGGGATGCGGGCTCGGCCCAGAAGGCGCTCCAGGGGATTGGGCCCTGTGACGTAGAGAGGGACTCGCTCCGCACAACGGCGAGTGTCTCTCTCGCGAGCGCCTGCTGAGCCTCATCACCCGGGAGCGGCGCCACCTGACGGCGCTGGGCGCGCGCCAGCGACGCATGGGTGCCATACCGCTCGAAGCGATCGCTCAGGCCGTGGTTCACCGGCACCACGTGGGGCGGAGAGGCCATGTCCTCCAGGTGGTGGGCCAGGTGGCCCGCGCGATCGAAGGCACGCTCGAGATCACCATGCCGGGCTGCCTCCAGGGCCTCTTCCCACAGCTCGCGGACCCGGGAGTCGGAGGCCTGGCGCAGCGCCGTGTCGAGCGAGCCTTCGGGGAAATAGAAGTGGTGCCAGCCGGTCCACTTCACGTGGAGGTTGAGATCCTCGGCAGTGGCGCCATGCACCACCGCGCTCCGATGGGCCGCGAGCAACGGCCGTGCCTCCGAGCCCGCCGCATCCAGCGCGGCCTCGGTGATCGCTCGATGGTCCTCGACCGAGAAGGCGGCTGCCCGAGGGGAGAGCCCCAGCAGCAGGAGCAGCACGGCGGTGGAGCAGGCGAGCTTCACGAGGCGCATGATGAAGCCAACGCCTCAGCGAGTCATCCTCTCCTCCCTGTCCAACGCCAGCCTGTCCCCCTGGCGTCCGAGTTGCAGGCTCGTGGGCCGATCAGACGTGCCTTCGGGAGTGAGGACCTCCTCGACGGGCAACGACGATGTTGCTCACGACGAAGGCCACCAACGCGATGGCAACAGCGATCAACCAGAACCAGAACGAGGGGCTGCTGGTGACCCACTGATCGGGAGTAGGCCCCGCCCCCTGGGCGAGCGCGAGCAAGGGTGTGAGAAGGCACAGCGCCAGGGCTGGAATTGGAATCGTTCGCATGGTCGTCCTCTCTCTTGGAAACGTTGGCATCTCGCGCCCGGGCTACAAGCCGACGCATTCCTGTGCCCATGGAGGTCCGCCTGCCATTAGCCTTGGGGGATGCTGACCGAAGTGCAGGCAGGCCCCTACACCATCCGAGGGATCTCGGTGGGCGGGGTGTACACGTCGCTGCAGGTGCCAGAGCTGAGCGTGGTGCTGGACGCGGGTGTGCCGCTCCGGAGCTTCGCCACGACGGACCACATCTTCCTGAGCCATGGCCACTCGGATCACTCGAGCGCGCTAGGGGCACTGCTGGGGATCCGAGGGCTGGTGGGCAAGCACTCGCCTGCCCAGGTGTTCCTCCCCGCGGAGATCGAGCCAGCGGTCCAGGAGGCACTCGCGGCCCAGAGCCGGCTGCACCGTTCAACGATCGAGATCGAGGCCATCCCGATGCTCCCGGGGGACACACGCAAGGTGTACCGGGACGTCTGGGTGCGAGCCTTCCGGACGCACCATGCAGGCCCCTCGCTCGGCTACCAGTTCTTCAAGCGCATCACAAAGCTGAAGCCCGAGCACCAGGGGCTCCCGGGCGAGGAGATTGCCCGCCTGCGCCGCGAGGGAGCGGGGATCTTCGAGGAGGTGGAGCGGCTCGAGGTGGCCTACGCCACGGACACTCTGTCGAAGGTGCTGGAGTCAGCCCCATCGATCCTGGAGAGCCGGGTGCTGATCCTGGAGTGTACCTACGTGGATCAGAAGAGGACGGTGGAAGAGACGCAGGAGCGGCTGCACACCCACCTGGACGAGATCATCGCCCGGGCGGACAAGTTCCAGAACGAGGCGCTGGTGCTGATGCACTTCAGCCAGTTGTACGGGCCGGAGCAGGTGCGCGACGTGATCCGGCACCGAGTTCCTCCAGCGCTCTGGGAGCGGATCCGCGTCTTCGCTCCCGGCTCCACCAGCTGGTTCGGGTGAACCAGGGCTCAGGCATCAGCCTTTGTCGTTGCCCCGTTGCTCGTCCAGGATGAGGTCTAGCTCGGGGAGGGATTCCTTTGTGATGGGGTGCTCTGGTCCCAGAGCCTTGAGGAGGGCTTCCTTCGCCTGCTTGGCTGTCGCGGCAGCTTGGGGCTTCTTCATGGCAGCCTCGGCCTGCGCCAGCCCATGAAGAGCCTGAGCTGTCACGGGGTGGTGCTGCCCCCACGTCTTGAGGGCAATCTCGACAGCACGCTGCAGGAGCGGCTCCCCTTCCGCCGGACGGCTCTGCCTGGTCAAGGTGCCCCCGAGAAGCGTGAGTGCAGAGCAAAGATCGGGGTGTGTGACTCCCTGCGCCTTTTCCTCAATGGCAAGCGCTTGGCGTAGCCAGCTCTCCGCCTCTGCATACCGGCCCTGCCGCTCCAGCACTCGGGCGAGTTCTCGCAGCGAAGCAGCATGGTCGGGATGAGCCCCGCCCTGCGCCTTTTCCAAGAGGGCACGTACTTGGTGCAGCAACTCTTCTGCTTCCGCGTACCGGCCCTGCCGCCCCAGCACTCGAGCTAGGACGTAAAGCGTAGCACCGGAGTTGCGATGCGCCACATCGAGCTCGTGCGTCTGGATGGCCAGCGCCTGGCGCAGCAGCTTCTCAGCCTCTGCGTACTGGCCTCGCCGCTCCAGTACCCGGCCTAGCTCCCGCAGCGCCGAGACATACTCCGGATGAGACGTGCCCAGTGTTCTCTCATTGATGGCGCACGCCTGACGTAGCAACTCCTCCGCGTGTGCGTACTGGCCCTGCCGATCCATGATCCGCGCCATCCCTCGAAGCGAGGCAGCGTAGCGGGGGTGAGTGCTACCCACCGTGCTCTTCAAAGTGGCGAGCCCTTGGTGAAGCAGCTCCTCTGCTTCCACGTACCGGCCCTGCCGCTCCAGCACCCGAGCTAGCTCGTGGAGTGAGGTGGCATAGTCGGGGTGGGTCTTGCCCAGCGCCTTCTCGTTGAAGGCTCGGACTTGAACCAGCAACTCCTCCGCATCAGAGTACCGGCCCTGCCGCTCGAGTACTACGGCCAGTGCGTGCAGCGAAGCGCCGTATCCGGGGTAGCCCTCACCCAGTTCCACCTCACTCAAGGTGAGCACATGGCGCAGCACCTCCTTTGCCTCCATGTACCGCCCCTGTCGCTCGAGCACGCGGGCTAGCTCATAAAGAACCCTTCCGCGAGCCCCACTTGGGTCCACCGCGAGTTGCCGCCGGAGGACCGATTCGGCCTCAGTCCATCGTCCTTCTTCAATGAGCACCTGAGCGAGGATCAGCGGCTTCCCAACACCGGCTCCGGCCGCGCGCAAGGCCCACACATGGGCGACCTGCACGTCTCCTGCGAGCAGGGCAACCGCTGCCAGTTCCTCCCACGTCTGCTCCGTCCTCGCATCATGCCGCAGCCGCACTTCCGCTCCTCCCCCCTGCCTCTCGAATCTCTCGGTCGAGGCTGGGAACCGCCTTGTCGTAGAGGCAGCCCACCAAGCATCTTCTGGCTCCAGCCACTCGCCCCTCTCGATCCTATGGATGAGCTCCCTGGCTTCCACTCCTTGCAGGAGACGGGTGTTCGCGCAGTTCTCGCTGAAGGCTCTCATCGCGGGAGGAGATGCCCTTCCGCGCACCAAGTCCTTCTCCCGCACCAGACCGCGCGCGGCAGCTAGACGGCCCATGGCCGCCCCAGCATCCGCTCCACGTGATATCTCCGCCTCCAGCGTCTGCTCTGGCATGCCTTGCTCGAGCAGCTCCCCCAGGAGTTCAATGGCCTCGGGCTCGAGATCCACCAACGCCGCCAGCCGGCCCGCGTGAATCGCCCCGGCCCGTTCCAACCGCTCGCACGCCACTCGGAACTCCGCGACGCGACCATGCAGCTCCCACCACCCCGGAGATGGCACTGGGGGCTCGACCAGGATGGTTCGAGTCCGGCACCGCGCTTCGGCCAAAGCCCAGCGCACCCTCCTCAGCCGGAAGTCCCCGTCTACGTCTGTCCAGGCAAGCCAATCCCCCCTTGCCGCCCATATTTCCGCGACCAGCTCCTCATACGGCCGCGCAACACTGACCGTCCGTAGCCTCCCGCGCGGACGCACCTCGCGGAAGGCCGCCACCAGATCCCCACCTTTCCAGACGATCCCAGGCGCTCGGATTGCCAGGGCCCGCCGGAGTCCTGCAACCGCGAAGGGCGCTGGGCCTGGAATGCACTCCAGCCGGTGCGAGATCCAATCGAAGAAGTCCACAGCCCCACGCGCCAGCGCCACGGACACCTCGCGCGGGGCAAACAGCACGACGCGTAAGCTATTCAGCGCGAAGAGGGGGCGATTGATGTTCAGCCAGTCTGCATCCTCTGCGCGTGGCACCAGCACCACCGTCGACCCAGGCTTCACCCCCACCAGCTTGCGCGCGTCGCCATGAACCTCCAGCTCCGGGTGCGTGGGCAGCAGCGCCCGCACCAGGTCCCCCAGGCGTTCCGGGCTGGCGTGGTCTACCAGCACCAGCACCCCAGCCCGTGCCAGCCCCAGGATGACCTTCAGCCGCCGGAGCCAACCGGTGACGTCCGGACCAGGTGCATCGTCAGCAACGGATGGGGGTAGTACCATTCCGACTCGTTGGGATAGGGCAACAGGTGTTGGTAGTTGAGGAGTTGGTAGGCCAGTTCATTCGCTGGAAGCCGGTGCTCTGGATCCCGGGCCACTTCTTCCAGGAGCTCGATGTGGCCCCTGTGCAACCCCGTCTCCTGTCTCAGGCGCCACTCATCGAGCACCTGCTTCACGGCTTCTGGGGTCGCAGCCGGTGCATCCCGATCCCACCCTACCTCCGCCACCGAACGAATGAACCGAATGAAGTCCCGCGCTCGTCCGCCCGAACGATAGGCCAGCTCGCCAAGCAGTTCCTGGCTTATCAAGCCTTGCGCCTGCCCCCCCAGCTCCTTCACGCGTTGCGCATACAGCTCGCGGAAGAACTCCACCCCGATGCCTGGACGATCTGGCCGCGCATGATCCAGGACAGGTTCATTGACCAGCGCAGTGGCCTTGAAGCCACGAACTCCTGCCGTCGCCAGATCGTGCCTCAGGGCAAAGGGGCCACACACCACCACGGGACAGTCAAGCTGGGAGAGGAGCTGGGACTCGACAAAGAGTGCCTTGGCCCGATCCACGTCCCGAATGCGATCCAGTCCATCAATGACGAAGAGGACCTTGCGATGATTTGACTGGACCTCCCCAACCAGCAGATTGACGGCACCCAGCAGTTCCTGCACCTGACGGTCCTGGTCCGGCAAGGCCTTCTCGCTGCGCCCGAGAGGCAGTGTCCATGCCTTTACAGCTGCTGCCATGGTCTTGGCAGCCTTGAGTCCCAACCCCAGCCCCGTTGCCTCCAGCCCGGTCGTGGCAAGCGTGGCCCCCAGTTCCAGGGCCTCTTTCGCGAAGGCCCCCATGTCCAGCTGAGGAGTGGGAGCCCCCGTCGCCTCCGCCAGCCCCTGCCACGCCTTGCCGAGCTGCTTCACCATCTCGGCATCGAGATCCAACTGGAGCCGCTGCTTGAAGCGCGCCACGAGCCCGAGCCCCGCCAGGAAGCACACCTCCCAGGCATGGATGCGATCCAGTGCGTGAGGATCCTTGACCACCTCGGCGAAGTGCCGAGCCAGGTCCAGGAAGACGACGAGTTCGCGCTCCTCACGCTCCTCCGCGATGTTCAGCAGCTCCGTCGTCTTGCCCGTCCCCACCGTCCCCGTCAGGAGGATGCGCGGCGTCCCGAAAGGGCGGTCCAGCGTCTCCAGGATCTTCTTGGCCGGGCTGTGCGGACGGCGAGCGCGCCACTGTGACGGAGCAGGCAGCTCCGGATCGAAGCGCTCGTAGAGTGTTCGCCAGAGGTCACGGCTCGACATAGCGCTCACCCTACCACCTCAGGGTGTCGCGGAGGGCGCAACCTTCTGGGGTGTCTCCCCTTCGTCCATGGGCACACCGGCCGGAACGAACGCTCCGTTGTCGTCGATCACCCAGAGCGAGAAGCGCTTTGTCGCCATCTCCTGGAGCTTCCCGCCCACGTAGCAGAGCACGTACACCGTGGTCGCAGGCTCGTTGATGGAGAACATGCCGTGCTGCAGGCACTCCATGCCATCGGCCCGGACGTCCTTGCCGATGGGAGTGCCCACCATGCCGAGCACCTCCTGCTGCGACATGCCCAGCCGCACCATCTTGATCCCCGAGGCCGTCACCATCCGCATGCCCGGGGGATCACCCACCATGGACAACCAGGCAGCCACCGCGCCCAGCAGCGGCACCGCCACCACGAGCAGCCACTTCGCCTTGGAGGAGCGCTCCTCGCGGAACACACGGAACATCTCCTCACCGGCGGGGGTTGCCTGCTCGCTCACCATGGAAGTGTTCATGCTGATCTCCGGCGGACTCATGCCGCCTCACGTGACCCTATCAACACCCTGAAATGAAAACATTTCAAGCTGAATGCTTGTCCTGCGGGCGGGTGAGCAGCCTGTCCATCCCCCGTGTGTCCTATCCGAGCAGCGACGCTACGAGCGCAGGGAAGTCCGTGCCCGGAGGCAGGCGGCCCTCCGCATGCTCGGAACGGCCACCGCCGCGCCCTCCCGCTGCCGTGGCCAGCTGCTTGAGGAAGGCGCCGCACCCGAAGCTGGAGCTGCTCCCCCGCGCGATCAGCACAGGCATGCCCTCGGGCGAGCGGCCGGCGAGCAGCACGATGGCCTCTGGATGAGCCGTGAGCCGCGTGGCGATCGCGCGCAGAGACTCGGGGCTGGCGCCGTCGAGCACCGCCACCACCCGGTGGTCCGGGGACTTCTCCAACTCGGCCGCCAGCTCCACCGTGGCCTGATCCGCCAGCTTTGCCCGAACCGCGCCCAACGCCTCCCGTGTCTCCGTGAGATCCCGGCGGAGCTTGTCGATGGCCACCGGCACCTCGCCCGGCCCGCAAGTGAAGGAGCGGCTTAGGCCGCGCAGCGTCCCAGCCTCCTGCCACAGCTCACTCCGCGCGCGGCGGCCCGCGGAGAACAACACGCGCCCCTTGCCCTTGTAGCGCTCCACGCCGAGCACCCGGATCAAGCCCACCTGCGCCGAGCGCGTGCAGTGGGTCCCCCCACACGGTGACACGTCGAAGTCGCCGATCTGCACCACGCGGATGTTGTCCGTCACCTTGGGCGCGCGGCGCAGGGGCAGCGCCGCCAGCTCCTCCGCCGTGGGAAAGAAGGAGCGGATCGCCACATCGTCATCGATCACGGAGTTGACCAGCTCCTCCGCCTCGGCGACGCGGGCCTCCTCGAGCACCTCCAGATCCACGTCGATGGTGCACAGCGTCTCGCCCAGGCGCGAGGAGACCGTGTGCGCGGTGGCCACGTCCACCAGCGCGCGAGAGAGCATGTGCTGCCCCGTGTGCAGCGCCATGTGCAGGCGGCGGCGCGCCCGATCAATCTCGCCTGCCAGCTCAGCGCCCACCTCGGGGAGCGTCCTCCCCTCGGCCAGCTCCAGGACATGATGCACGACGCCCGCCTCATCCACCTGCACGTCCTTCACCGCGTAGCCCCCCAGCACCCCGCGATCAGCCATCTGACCGCCTGCCTCCGGGTAAAAGGCCGTCCGATCAAGCACCAGCGAAGGAGCACCGTTCCACGTGGCGTGCGCAATCACGTGCCCGGTGAACTGGTGCAGGAAGGGATCGGCGAAGTAGAGGCGTTCAGTGGCGGTCATGTCATCGGAAGGGATAACACGAGCGTTCTGGAACTTCGGTAGCTCCAGGCCTCGCCGCCTCGCTCGCACTGCCGCCTCATCAGCGAGCCCCCTCTCACACTCTCCTTTACCGGTCGTGACGCGGCGCATTAACATGGAGCGTCACGCAGTGAAAACCGTGGTTCCCGCAGTAAAGGAGGGAGTCCTCTGATGTCGCACGTCCCGGGGCGGTATGGGCTGTATGTACCCGAGACGGAGCACGACGCCTGCGGCGTTGGCTTCGTGGCCCATATCAAGGGTGATCGGTCTCGCGGCATCGTTGATGACGCGCTGGAGTTGCTCAACCGGCTGAGCCACCGAGCGGCCGCCGGGCGCGATCCCGAGACCGGAGATGGTGCCGGCATCCTCGTGCAACTGCCCCACCGGCTCTTCGAGAGGGAGGCCGGGCGCCTCAACATCGATCTCCCGCCGCGCCGCCAGTACGCAGTCGCGCAGACGTTCTTCCCCTCTGACTCATTCGCGCGCTCCGCGTGCGAGCAGATCTTCGAAGAGGTGGTGGCCGAGGAGGGCCAGCGCATCCTGGGTTGGCGCGACGTGCCGGTGGCCCCGGAGCACCTGGGGCCCGTGGCGCGCGAGATGGCTCCGGTGATCCGCCAGCTCTTCGTCGCCCGCCGCCGTGTGGTGCCCAGCGCCTTCGAGCGCAAGCTGTACCGGATCCGCAAGCTCGTGGAGAACCGCGTGCGCGAGCGCGGCGTGGACCCATGGGGACGCTTCCACGTGGCCAGCTTCTCGGCGGAGACGATCATCTACAAGGGGCTGCTCCTGCCCCGGCAGCTCCCCCGCTTCTATGAGGATCTGCGCCACCCGGAGCTCGTCAGCGCGCTGGCGTTGGTGCACTCGCGCTTCTCCACCAACACCTTCCCCACGTGGGAGCTGGCGCAGCCCTTCCGCTACATCGCCCACAACGGCGAGATCAACACGCTGAGCGGCAACCGGAACTGGATGAACGCGCGCCGCGGGCTGCTCCAGTCGGCCCGGTTCGGCGGCAGCCTGGAGCCGCTCTACCCGCTCATCGTCCCCGGCAAGAGCGACTCGGCCCAGTTCGACAACATGGTGGAGCTGCTCTACCTGGGCGGGCGCACGCTCCCACACTCGATGATGATGATGATCCCCGAGGCGTGGGAGGGCAACGCGCAGATGGACGACGATCGGCGCGCCTTCTACGAGTACTCCTCGGCGCTGCTGGAGCCGTGGGATGGGCCCGCCGCCATCGCCTTCACGGACGGCCAGCTCATCGGCGCCACGCTGGATCGCAACGGCCTGCGCCCAGCGCGCTACCTCATCACCGAGGACAATCGCCTCATCCTCGCCTCGGAGACGGGCGTCATCGACGTGCCCCCCGCCCAGATCCGGCGCAAGGGACGGCTCACCCCGGGCCGCATGCTGCTGGTGGACACCGCCGAGGGCCGCATCGTCGAGGACGAAGAGGTGAAGGCGGACATCGCCGGCCGCTGGCCGTACCGCCGCTGGCTGGAGCGCAACGTCTCCACCTTCGATGACCTGCCCAACCGGCCCGCTCCGGCGCGGATCGGAGGCGAGGAGCTGTGGCGGCTCCAGCGCGCCTTCGGCTACACGGACGAGGACGCGCGGCTGCTCCTGCAACCCATGGCCGAGACGGGCAAGGAGCCTGTGGGCTCCATGGGCACGGACACGCCGCTGGCGGTGCTCAGCGATCAGTCGCCCAGCCTCTTCTCCTACTTCCACCAGCTCTTCGCGCAGGTGACCAACCCGCCGATCGATCCGATCCGCGAGGCGCTGGTGATGACGCTGGGCACGGAGCTGGGGCCCGAGGGCAACACCTTCGAGGAGACGCCGGAGCAGTGCCACCGGCTGGCGCTCCCAGGCCCGATCATCACCAACGGACAGCTCGCGAAGCTGGCCGGCATCCACGACGAGGGGATCTTCGAGACGCGGGTGCTCTCCATTCTCTACCGCGTGGACGGCGGTGATGACGCGCTGGAGACCGCGCTGGGATACCTGTGCGACGAGGCGGTGAAGGCGGTGGACGCGGGCAACAACATCCTCGTGCTGAGCGATCGCGGCGTGGGCTCGACCCGCGCGGCCATCCCAGCGCTGCTCGCGCTGTCAGCGGTCCACCAGCGGCTGGTGCGGGATGGCATCCGCATGTACACCGGCCTGGTGGTGGAGACGGCCGAGGCCCGCGAGGTGCACCACTTCGCCTGCCTCTTTGGCTACGGCGCGTCCGCGGTGAACCCCTACCTGGCGCTGGACACCCTGCGTGCCATGGCCGAGGCGGGCGAGCTTCAGGTGGATCACGAGAAGGCGCAGGAGCAGCTCATCCACGCCATCGAGGAGGGGCTGCTCAAGGTGATGTCCAAGATGGGCATCTCCACGCTGCAGTCCTACCGTGGCTCGCAGCTCTTCGAGGTGGTGGGCCTGGAGCGCGGCCTCGTCGAGGAGCACTTCACCGGCACGGCCTCGCGAGTCCAGGGCGTGGGCCTGCGGGAGCTGGGGCGCGAGGTGCAGGAGCGTCACGCGCGCGGTTTCGGGCCAGCATCGGCCAACGAAGAAGGGCTGCTGCCTACGGGTGGACAGTACCAGTGGCGGCGCCGGGGCGAGACGCACAAGTGGAACCCGGCCACCTTGGCAAAGCTCCAGGCGGCGGTGCGCGCCAATGACGCGGCCCAGTTCGCCGAGTACTCGCGCTTGGCGGATGACGAGACGCGCGAGCTGTGCAACCTGCGTGGCTTGTTGGAAGTCGTACCGGAAGGCCGCACCCCGGTCCCTCTGGAAGAGGTAGAGCCGGTGAGCGAGATCGTCCGGCGCTTCGTCACCGGAGCCATGTCCTTCGGCTCGATCAGCGCCGAGGCGCACGAGACGCTGGCCATCGCGATGAACCGCATCGGCGGGCGCTCCAACAGCGGCGAGGGGGGCGAAGAGGCTCACCGCTACGTGCTGGACGAGAACGGTGACTCGCGCCGCAGCGCGATCAAGCAGGTGGCCAGCGCCCGGTTCGGCGTCACCACCGAGTACCTTGTCAACGCGACGGAGCTGCAGATCAAGGTCGCCCAGGGGGCCAAGCCCGGCGAGGGCGGCCAGCTCCCGGGCCACAAGGTGGACGAGCGGATCGCGCGGGTGCGCTGGTCCACGCCGGGCGTGACGCTGATCTCCCCGCCTCCTCACCACGACATCTACTCCATCGAGGATCTGGCGCAGCTCATCTACGACTTGCAATCGGTGAACCCGGCTGGGCGGATCAGCGTGAAGCTGGTGAGCGAGGTCGGCGTGGGCACCATCGCCGCGGGCGTGGCCAAGGCGGGCGCGGGGTGTGTGGTGGTCTCTGGCTACGAGGGTGGTACGGGCGCCTCGCCGCTGTCGAGCATCAAGCACGCGGGCCTGCCGTGGGAGCTGGGGCTGGCCGAAACGCAGCAGGTGCTGGTGCACAACGGACTACGAGACCGCATCCGCGTGCAGGTAGACGGAGGACTGCGCACCGCGAGGGACGTGCTCATCGCCGCGCTGCTCGGGGGCGAGGAGTTCGGCATGGCCACCGCGAGCCTGGTGGCGGTGGGCTGCGTGATGCTGCGCAAGTGCCACCTCAACACCTGCTCTGTGGGCATCGCCACCCAGGATCCCAAGCTGCGCGAGCGCTTCCAGGGCAAGCCCGAGCACGTGGTGAACTTCTTCTTCATGGTGGCCGAGGATCTGCGGCGCCAGATGGCGGCGCTGGGCATGCGGCGCCTGAGCGAGCTGGTGGGCCGGGTGGATCTGCTGCGGCAGCGTCGCGGCGCCACGCACTGGAAGGCTCAGCGAGTGGATCTCTCCGCGCTGCTTGAGAAGCCACGCGCTCCGGAGACCGAGCCTCGGCGCTGCGATACGCCTCAGCGCAAGGACGTGTCGGATCACCTGGACCATGAGCTGCTGAAGCACGCACGCGCCACCCTGGAGGGCGGCCCCCCTACCCTCCTGTCTCATGCGGTGAGCAACACCCACCGGGCCGTCGGGGCGCTGCTGTCCGGGGAGATCGCCCGGAGCCTCGGCGCGCGGGGGCTGGCGGATGGGCAGCTCCGCATCCGGATGCACGGCTCGGCGGGACAGAGCTTCGGCGCGTTCCTGACCAGCGGGGTGACGCTGGAGTTGGAAGGTGACGCCAACGACTACCTCGGCAAGGGCCTCTCTGGCGGACGCATCATCGTCTATCCACCCGCGGGCAGCCGCTTCGTCCCCGAGGAGAACGTGCTGGTGGGCAACACCGTCCTCTACGGCGCCACTGCCGGCGAGGTGTACCTGCGTGGTCTGGCCGGCGAGCGATTCGCGGTGCGCAACAGCGGGGCCCAGGCGGTGGTCGAGGGCGTAGGCGACCACGGCTGCGAGTACATGACGGGCGGAGTGGTGGTGGTGCTGGGGCACACGGGGCGCAACTTCGCGGCGGGGATGAGCGGCGGAATGGCGTTCGTGCTCGACCAGGAGCGCTCCTTCCGCAAGCGCTGCAACCTGGAGATGGTGGAGCTTGAGTCCCTGGTGGACGAGTCGGAGATCTGGCTCGTGCACGGGATGATCGAGCGCCACTTCCAGCACACGGGGAGCACGCTGGCCCGGCGGGTGCTCGACAACTGGGAGCTGATGGTGCCGCACTTCGTGAAGG